>JAEEGL016106649.1_pt1 | contig 14022 bp, 8 predicted proteins | sample 9134231 | NCBI WGS metagenome assembly JAEEGL01 (sample SAMN16246548, study PRJNA631951) | gut metagenome | biome: gut microbiome; feature: rumen; material: fiber-attached | host: Bos | place: Iran: Karaj | collected 2018-10
TTAGGAGATATTTTTGTGCATGATACCAATGGGCTATTTGTGAATTCCATATTAACCCACCTTCCTTTCATATAAAAATGCCACTCCAAAACGGAGTGGCATTCTATTACATGTTTTTACAATTGTTGGTGGCAACGTCCATTTCAAGTGGTATTGCCTCCCATTTTGAATTTACTTAGGATTTTGAAGGCTTAATTACATCCTTAGACTCGGATGAATCGCTCGAATTCTGATTCGCTGCAATTGCTTTCAGGTACTGCTCGACTTTGGTCTTAACGGGAACATCCTCGATGACAGTTTTATAAAAGAGCTCAAGAGTGTGAGTAGTTCCGGCGTAAGAAGCATCAAAGGTCTTAATGCCTACGCCACCACCACCGAGAATGTCCACATCAAAAGAAGAATTGTCATTATTTCCGTCTATGTGCACGATAAGGTGGCTGACATCAACCGCTTCGTCGTAAGCATTGGAAATTGTGACAGAATATTCGCCCTTACCGCCAGGCTCTGTTCCAAATGTGAACTCCTGCTCAAACACTTTTTCAATATTGCCAACAACTTCTACCCCGGCCATCTTAGCCAGATAGAACTCGGTGGGAGTCTTCGGTTGAGGAGCGGTTAATTCAACAGTTTGGAAAATAACTACCTTATTGGCGACATCGGCATTGGAAGGAACATGGATAAGAATATCCCCAGAATCTTCTGCAATTATAAAACCGTAGATCGTATTTCGCCAGTCAGAAATTGAAGTTACATATGAACATTCGTGATCTCCAAGTATTACGGTGATGGTATCCACCATATTGGCATCAATATTGTGGGCCGAAACATTTACCGCGTAGTAGCCACTTAGAGAAGCAGGCCCACCATACCCGCTAAACAGCACCTTCTTTTTAGTCGGTGTATGGCCGGCAAGAAGGCTATTATAAAACTCCTTGCGAGTAAGAGGTTCCGGCAAAGATTCATCATATCCGAGCCGAGCATAATCATAAAACTCCGAGCGTGTTTTAGGCTCGGGAGCATCTTCTACCAGCTCAGATTCGAAGCAAACAAAATTAATAGCCTCGGTTACATCGGTCGAACCTATGTGCCAAATAGTGATGTCAACACTTTGGGTTGTAAATTTATCTCCGTTAATTAGTTTACTATATAAATATCCACTTTCGGGAATTCGAGTTTTGTCATAGATCAAGACTGCTTCCTGATTACCGTTAACTACAACTTTGTCAAAATTCTTAATCTTTTCGGGCATTGTAGTAAAAGAGATTGTTCCGTGCGGCCAGCGATTAAGTCCACTATCGTCTGGATCTAACTCTTCAAGCGTTAATTCGGTCTCATCTGTTAACTGCTCATAATGCTGTTTCCAGCTCACATCAGCGATAAGCACTTCGGCCTTCTTCGCAAGATAATATTCTTCTCTGGTTTTTGGCTGAGGCTCAACCTCGCACTCGGCAAAAAAGTCAATAACTTTGGTGCCAGAAGAACTCATGCCGGTGAAATATTCAAGGATACTAATACCCAGACGACACTCAAACCCGTCGATTGGAAAACTCGGATTGGACCTTTTCGGTAACACAGTCGAAGCAACCCCATCGACAAAGGCTTCAAAAGTTGCATACGCACCCACACGATCGAACGTAGCCTGCTGTTCCTCGGAAAGGTTATAGGTAGCCATCAGCGCTCCTTCGGGGGCATCCGGGAAACTTTTTGCATCAACGGGAACGAACTCCACGTTTGCCTTTTTCACAATGGGAATGACCGCCTTAGATAACTGCATTTCGATTGGGCCATCCTCATTAACGAGACCGGCAATCTTTGCAAGATAGTATTCCTTGGCAGTAGACGGGACAGGAACGGTGCCATCAGGAAACATCCTAAACCAGCCCCTCTGATTAAAATGTAACATAGTTATTTCTCCTTATATTTATAATTTTGTCCAAAAACTGGTGTTCACACTAACAACCAGCAGATGCTATTCGCCGGTGATCTGCGCCATCGGCCACCCATCCTTTTAAAACCAGAAGAAGTCATAGGTCACACCGCCCGCGAAGACGAAGCCGGAGGTGTTGGAGATAGTCAGCACACCGTCACTTGCGCTCCAGCTCTGCCCGCCGCTGGTGCTTGCGTAATAAGAGATTGTACCGCTGGTGGTTATGACCAGCATACGTGAGCCGGACGAATAAACGCTTCCCGAGCTCAACACGTATAAAACGCCACCGACCGCCGATGGATATGATCTGGCAATTAAATCGTGTGTAGACGAGATGAGGACTGTGTGTGCATCTCCGATAGGGACCTGCACCGAGCGTATAGCGGTCTCCGGGGTGATCCGCATGTGCCCCAGATAGGACGGGATCGCCGGAATAGCTTCAATATGCCCATTCAGTGATGCAGACTTAACAATTTTCCCATATAGATCTGGCATATCAGCCTACCTCCATACGAGTGATATTGTAGTCCAGCTTAAATTCACTGCATTCTATAATATTAAAATATGAATTTCCCGACTGCAGCCCAACATCGTAGTAGTAACACCCAAAATCCAGTCCGTCAGTGTCTCCAGGATTGATCGAAAAAGAATATGCACCATCTACAAGGTCGGAAGGCAATATTTCTTTTGAAAACAGATAGACATCATCGCACGGGCTCTTTTTTACACCGAACCTCAGAACCTCATTGCTGCTAAGTGTATAGGCAGATCCATTTTCGTCTGTGACGCGTATAGACATTGTTTTCGTCGTGCCCCGGACAATAGCCAAAGGCTGTTTCATCGTATCGTCACCTCTTTTTGACCAATAAAAATAGCGCCTTATGGCGCATAAAATAATTATGATAACAGAGCTAACAAGCTTATAAGTTGCTCTTCCGTAAGCTGTGTATTGCCGATTTTTATCGGCACGTTGAAGCGGAAATCATTCTCACCCCAGTCAAATACCGGGATGCCGCTTTGTACGGTAGCCTCTCTTGTTACAGTCTGACATACGGTTGTCCCGTCTCCGTCACAGACTTCTATCTGGAATACATAGGACTTCCTGTAATCAAAGCCCGTCGTACTCCCTCCTGCGTCGCTAAGTGCGATCGCCGCCGATGTCGAATACTTTGAACTCTGGATGACGAAGCCAGAACTAATGCTTATCCACGAGGAATAAATGTTTGTGCCGGACTCTCTGTATCTGTAGCGAATCGATATCTGGTTAGCGGTACTATCGCGCCAATTCCCCGCGTACATCGCTCCGTTAAACGTGAGAGACACCTCCCCGGAAGTAGGGGATGGGCGGTAAAATATTGGGTTGATTGTCAGCATTACATATGGCAGCATTGTCGCGTTTACAGTCGTACTTGCTTTGAAGCCACGGCTGTCCTCCGCAGTAAAGATAATTGCCGGGTTTATTATGTTGTCTCCAGTGATGGTAATGTAGTCTCCCGTAACTGTGTTACCATTGATCGCCTTGGACACCATAGACGCTCCGGCCTTCGCACTTGCTGTGATCGTGCATTTTGCAGTCGATAAAAAGCGAACCAGAGTGTTTGGATCTCCTGTCAGCGCGATCGTAGTTGTGTTGGTGTCTTCGACAGCGCCTGAGACCGTGGGGGAGCAGACAGACTGTGATGCCGTTGCCGTAAACGTACAGGTAGTTGCTTGTCCAAGGACTTCTGTGCTTGTGGCTGATTCATAAGTTCGGCAGGTGATCGTGCAAACACCCGATACTGAATTAGGGATCTCACTGTAAAAACTCGCAGGAACGGTAAACGCAATACTTGTTCCAGTTAATCTTACTTCGCTTGCGGAGACCCCACCATTTTCCGTGATATACCCGGAAAGCGTACCGAAGGAATATTGCAGAGAATGGACGTATGAGACACCGTACCGCATGATCGTAATGGTTGATACGGACTCAATATCAGCATTGCTCGCGCCGACGTCTGATGCGAGGATTTGAGCCGTTGCAGAAACTATAACCGCACCAGACACGATATAGGAATCACCACTGACAAAGCTTTCCCCGTTCACATTTAACTGAGAAATCCTGTAATTTTGTCCTGGCGTTGCTGTAATGCGCAACGTGTCATCTTCATAAAGGATCGCGCCGGAGGAAAGATTCCCAGTGTCAGAAACATTGGATGCTTGTCTGCTCACAATGACAGAGCTGCCAACGCCACTCGTCGTTGTAAGATCATAGGTCCTCTTGATTCCTTCCACTTCGAATGTATATGTCAAATCAGCCTGTGTTCCAGCTCCGATATTTGGCCTGACAACAGCATAAAGTGTCGCGGATGGAGTATTTTCGATTGCGCTCAGGTCGAACCATTCTGAGGTGAATTCACCGGCGGCGTAGGTTCTGTGCCATGAAGTGTTATACTCGCTGCCGTTCACGCAGTTGAGCAGACGCGTTCCGTAAGCGTTGTTACGGTAGATGACCATGCTGAATGTATAGTCTCGCTCCTGATACGTGGCCCATGAAATGATCAGCCTCGCCTGCAGTACTACTTCTCCGCTGGCCACCGACAGAGATTGGCGGATCTGGATCTTTGAATAGATATTGCCGATTGAGTTTGAGCCAGTAGTCACCAAAACAGATGATGCCATAATCCATTACCCCTTTCTGTCAGATATAGAAGCACGCTGTCCTGTCGCCATATTGCTCAAACCTTGCGTGTTCCCCAATGATTAGATATTGCCTTGTCGTGATATTGATCGCATTTACGCCGACGTTATTTACTGTCAAAAGATTGTTTTCACCACGGTTTACATACATACCGTCGTTCGTTATAAGGTTTTCTATTTCCTCGCCGGATTTAGATATGCGCATACCGTTTTCGTCGAAGGTATACCCGGTTGTCGTCCGAACCCGTTCGGCATCTCCGATAGAATCTGCCAATTGCCCGATTCTGATCTGGATTCCTTGTTCCGTCTGCTCAAGCTGGGTAATCTTTTGATTAACCCCCTGAATAGAACTCGCAATTTTACCATCCATTACAACAAACATATCGTTTCCAGCAGAATCAAGAATCTTCATGTTCTCGCCGACAAACAATTTGCCGATCACTCTTTCTGCGTTGATTCCATAAGTTGTTGTTCCATCCGCCAAGAGCAGTTTCCCAATGGCAACTTTAACAGACTTCCACGCATCGTCGGTCATATAAATTCCGCTGTTAATTAATTTGATTTGCTTGTCGTCATACTCATCAAAAAACGGGATATATTCTCGTCCGAGCAAACCATGGCTGTCGTAAACAATGCTCTGATTATCTGCGTTATCGACGATCTTCATATTCGTCAAGGCAAGCCCATCTTCCACCCAACCGCCAACCGTATTTGCTCCGTCAGATCCATTTTTCGCTTGCCGCGAAACAGCGCCGTAACTGGATGCCATACTTGCGGATTGTTTCAAAATGCTCTGTAGATCACTCATACAGCTCGAACCCTTGCGAACATCAGAAAATTCGACAGAAAGAGATGATATATTATCGTAATTAAACTGAAACCCAATCAATCGAAGGCGATAAACGCAGTCATCAATTTGCACTCGAATCCAATTTCCAACCGCAAAATCGTTAACTATTGGCTTAAACTCCGCCATAGATAGCAGATTTTTTAGCTTTGCTGTGATGATGTGCTGCGATGTTGCGGAAGAGAAAATCTCTTTCCTGGCTGTTTCCAAGAACTCTTGCGCTGTTTTAAACAACTCGTCGTTTGTCAATCCATCCGAGATATAGTTCTCATTTTTGTACGTATCCTCTCGGCAATATGACGAGAATTCAACCCACAGCTCTTCCCCGATGAATTGCTCAAAATTAAGCTCTGATTGGATCTTGTCCTTCTCTGAAACAATAAGAGATCGCATGCCGTCATTTTCTTCGTTCCCTTTAGCAATAAGAATCTCGTTTTCTCTTGTTTTTATCTCGGCATCAAGAAGGTCGAGCTTTGCCCTATACGGTAAATATAAACCGTAGTAAAGATCATATGTGTTTGTATTGTTATATGCCGCTCCTTGCTGGATCAAAATATCCAACACTGATTGACACGCATCACGAAAAGACGAAAGGCTAACAAGACAATATTTTGTTATTTCTTCTTGAAAGCTTTGATTATCGAGAGAGAACAGAGCAACTACATCTGTCTTATCTGTAGACTGTTTGTTCAAAATCGATTCAATTTGCTGCTTCGACCGATCCCCCGCATTGCTTGTAAATGTAGCACTTACAGAAACAGAAGCGGTATCGTCCGCATTTGACACATTCGTAACGGTTACGGTTCCCGTCCATACCCCTTCTGTAAATGCGGCGTTAGATGCCTTAACGGTAAACGTATTACGAATAAGAGATTTCGCCCATGCTTCAACCGCAGATGTTGCAGTCGTTAATGTGATTTTTGAGGTATCTGCAACAGCCACGCAATTATCGCTCCCGGTTAATTTTGCAGATTCGTCATTTGCATCTGTTGGCTCCATAGAAACCGATGGCATTAATTTATTTGTCAAAAACAATTCCAGATCAATTGTATTATATAGTGCATGCATCAAGTTCGCATAACCAGTCACATCAGATCCAATCATCTCAAGATCCGGATTATATGAGAGATATTTAGAGACAATGGCATTATAAGCGTCTATTAGTTGCTGATCTGGCCTGAAAATATATTCGTCCTGGTAATAGGTATAAAGCGCATCATATGATTCTAAAGCGTTTTTAAGTTCATCCGACATATCTTCCCGCATCTCGTCGGATATATACCAGATATATGATCCGCCGTTTGGGTTGCACGAAGCGACCGTTGCCGTCATCAGATCGTCTCCAGCAACAAGCCTGAAACAATTCTTAACCGACCCTGTATCTACCTCATAGGTAATCTCGTTTGCGAGATTATCTTTCGAAACAAAAACCGTCGTGTCTGTACCATATCCAGTCGCAAAATTTGTGCTGCCGCATTTTGTACATTTATCTCTGAATTCTCCGCGTTCCCCGCAGTCTTTGCAAACACACTCTAAATCATAAACATTGATCACTCTGTCAATGCCGCCAAACTCATCTATTGCCTTGCAATCATATTCGACAATACAGTTAATCTCTTCTGATATTTTGTCAAATGCTTGGTCTATAGTATCTCCGTCAAACTTAAAGGATCTTTGTATATTTGCAATGCTCTGGTCTACATGTCCGATACGATAATGCGGAGCTTTTTTGAGAATTCTATGCAACATTGAGGCTTCTGTGTTTTCTGGATTATACAACACGGACGGCTCATAATCATCTCTTGCAATATCCGTTTCGGTGTTTATCTCATAGCCATAAAGATATTGCTGGGACAGCTCTGCACGACCAAGCGATGTAGCAATTACGTTCTTGACGCACGCGTCATTCTCATTAATCTCGACCGCAAGCTCATACCAACGATCGTACTCCTTGCAGTACATTGTTTTAAGGGATCGTATTTTATCCCAGAAGCATTTATCAAATTCTCCGTCTATATTGATGCAAGAAAGCTTATTAATTCGGAACGAAATCTCTGAGGCACTATTAAGAGAATCTTTAAGATTGATATCATAAGCAGGAAGATTCCCTTCAAAACGGCCGTTTCTTGTTCCCAAAATATAGATAGGTGCCTCTATGTTCTGTTCCGAATCAAATCTTAATTTGATTCCCATATTTGCCCACCACCTTTATCAGTATGGTACATCTTTTATTGTTGGCTCATATGAGATTAAAACAGAGCATGGGATTCCCTTGGATATAACAACATTGTCACGGCTCTCCTTTGTAATACCTGCCCTGAAAAACTCATAATTGAAGTCATTTGCAATGTCATGCGTAGAAGAGGAAGATGTAATAATTCTCCTCGTTCCGTCAACAGTAATTACTTCACCGTTTGAGCACCCTTTTACCTTAAAATCGCATCGCCCCAAATCGCACGAGAAATGAATATCTCCATCACCCGCACATGTAATTGACATGTTGGGATATATAAATCCGTATTCGTCCCCATAACAAGAGAACTCTGCGCTATCATTTTGAGATTCAAATGACATATGAGCGGTGACTTCTTCTCCGTGCCCATGCGGAGAATCTGTCATCATTTTCAGCTCGATCCCATATGTCTTACCTGCAATTTGTATTTTTGATAAATTGAAGCTTGCATTAAAATAACAGATGTCGCTCTGCAGATCGTCGGGATCTTTTATGCGGAAAGGGAGGAACTTCCTGCGGTTCAACCACATGGAAATCTTCCTGAATTCACTCCTTGTAATTTCACGCTCATCTGGGCTAAACATATCCGGGTTTTTACAAATCTGGAATGTCGTTTCTAATGCTTTATCATACTTAGCAGATGTCAGTTCAAAATGCGCTCCACGGCTCATCTGAACTGTTTCCATGTTTATCGCAGATCCGGCATCAATTGTGCTCGCTCCACCATCGCTATTAAAAGTGCAAACAATGAACCAAAAGTCGCTCAAATTTGAACCGTCATATTCAAAATCAATTGCGTAAATCTCACACACCTGCCTTTCAGTTATTTTTTTATTCGACTTATCTGCCTCCTGAATACAGACATATAGTGTTTCTTCAAATCAACAATGTCTTTTGTGGCAGACTGATATGCGGCCTTCGCTTCTGCAAGGTCGAGAATCCCTTCTGAGTATTGTTGCCTCAGTTCTTCCATTTGACTGATAAATGTTTTTTCGGCCAATTCTTTTTCTCGAAGAGCGAGATTGAGTCCTTCGTTTATCTTGCTCAATCTTTTTATCTCGGCATAAGCTTGATCTTTTTCTCGTTTACATGTTTCATATAAACGCTCATAATAGCCGCTTCTTTCGATATTTCTCATCATTCTCTCCTATATAAAAAGCAACTGGTGAGAGCAATCTCACCAGTTGCAATTAAAACTGGAATCTGTTTTTTCTCAATTCGCTTCCGCCAACAGCAATATCTGTAGTCATAGCGCGGAGCATCCTCTCAAATTTTTGATCGTGCTGCATTTGAGAAACCAGATCGTTGTAGTCAATAACTCTCTCGATCGGGATTGTTACATTGACCTCCTCAATGGTCGTTCCTCCATTTCCAAACGATCTCGTTTCTCCATAATACGGCTTCTGTGTGATCGCACTAAGGTATGGAGTTGTTCTTAGCGTATCCCTAAAAGCTAAAAAGTTAGCGGTATCTCGCGCATTCAATACCAATTCTGGACGACCAGGAGTTCCATCAACTTTCGCTATCCCAGTGTAATCAATCAGTCCGCCATTTGCATACTGCTTAACCGCACCGGCAAGACTCGTATCGTTCCACGCCGCCATTGCAGATACATATGCCTCGATCTTATCGAGGTAGGAATTGACCATTGTTAAATCGTCGCCATATTTCCCGACAGCATCAAGCACAGATCCAGCCCACACCTGATCTACACCAGAAGACATCGTATATCCAACACCGGACGAGATCTCTTGTAGAGTATTGTTGATTTCCTCGGCATGCTCGTTTGACATCTCGATCATGTCTGCAAACAGTTCCTCTATGTCATCAAGCCGCGCATTCAAGGTTTCCTCATACTCATCGTATAGATTTGTAAGCAACTCTTTTTGATCTTTGATGTACTGATCATATTCAGTTTCTTGCAGATCTTCCTGTGCTTTTTTCAGATTCTCCTGCAATTTTTGAACTCTTGCGCGATTCTCCTCTGAACTATCATTTGCGTATGCGGCCAATTGTTTCTGGATAGAGGCAATGTTTGCCGTCTTGTCTGAAATCTTTTTCTGATACTCATACAAATCTTTTGCACTGTCAAGACTTTCCGTATATGCGTCAATCAATTCTTTGAGTGCATTCAGTTCTTTGCTGATTCCATCCTCGACAAGGCTCTTTACAGCTTGCTTCTCTGCTTCCGCAGACTTTATCGATTCGCGTTGTAATTCAAGCAGCTCTTCGCGCCTGCTGATTAATGTCGTATTGTATGGGTCGTTGGCAATTTGCTCCTCAATTCGCTTCATTTCGGCGAAATATGCATCAGCCTGCGCCATATAAGTATCAAAGTTTTGAGCATGTAGACCGACCGTCGCAATTCCATTTGCATTCATCTTGCCGCTGTCATCAAACAGATCGCTATTTGACATCAAATCAATCAAAAAGTCTGCTTCTTCTGTGAGATTTGCAATCTGTTCCCTCGCGTAATCGAAATAGGCCCATTGCGTTTCTCTCATGGAATTAGCGTATTCGATCAACTCCTTATTTGCATCTGCTATTTCACTTTCTACATCCATGATGGCAGACTTCATGGAATACCACGCCTCAGAGTTTTCTTCGATTTCGCCGGATGCCATCGCTTCGCTGAAATAACCGTTTAAATCTTCGAGCTCCTTTTGCAGCATGGAAATATTGGTACGCTGAACATCTGCGATAGCAGAGTAATACTCTGCGCTTGCCATGTATCCTTTTGCTTCATGTGTCTCAAGTGATTTCTCGTACATTTCAATACGATGCTCAATGATACCGAGTTGATTATCGAAATCTTTTTGAGCATCTTCGAATCTTGTTTCATAGAGCGAAGCAAGTTTATCATGGAGATCGTCTACAGCTTCTGAACATGCAAGAGCTTTTTCATACCATTTCTTATAGTTATTTATAAGAGTAACGGTATCCTTGTCATACTCTCTTATGTCAATTGTCCCATCACGTACAAGTTCTGCAAGGCCATCATCTAAACCAACGGATTCAGCTTCTTCGAGATATCTATCATATGCTTTTCTCTGAAGATCTATTTCATCTGTTATAGTAGAAATCTCATCTTTTGAAGCAGAAAGCCTTGTAGAAAGCTTTTTATATGTGCTTTCAGCTACCTTTGCAAACGCTTGAATTTTACGGTGAATCCTGTCAATCGCGACTTCGATCCAGTCAATTTTGTCGCCGCCGCCAGATGAATTGCTGCCTCCAGAGTTACTGCCGCCACCGCCGTGCTGGCCAGAGCCGCCAGCATTCCCGCCAGCGCCAGTGTCCTGTGGGGTGTCAATAAGATTGTTCCTCGACTTCGGAATAGGTACGGTGCTGTAAAGAGGTTCACCGCACGCTGCGCATGTGTTTCGCCCAACCGGATTTCTTGCTCCGCAATTTGGACACAAAATCCACTTTCCATTTCCAGTTAGCGACTGGCCACACGCAACACAGGTGCTAAATCCTTCTGGGTTCATTGTGCCGCAGCGAGGGCATCGGATTACATTTGCTCCGTTTACTGCAGATCTAAAAGTTTTTACTTTGTGCCCGTTCCGTTTTGCATCTGCAGTCACGTCTGCGGGAAGCACAATAGCTCCCGGTTTCAAATCGACAAGAGCAGGTTTTCCATTGTTATATTCTTTTGCAACACCATCTTGGATGACTGTCTCGGGCCCGAGCTCGTTGATAAACGTTTTCCCGCCAGCGGAGCTTGATGTGCCAGCTGCAGTTGACGCACCGGTCGTTTTCCCACCCGAAGATCCATTGAAGAGACCGCCGATAATAGGGATAGACGGCATCACGAACTCCATTACATGTCTGCCGGTAAGCGCGTCAACACGGTGCTGAAGATCGTCCATTACCCCGATTGCTTGCGAGCCGTCTGCCTCAAAAGTTATATCGGAAGCGTTTTCGTCCAAGTTTTCGACGCCGCCGGTCGCCTCGTTGATCCACTGGTACAGTTCCTGCATGCCAGTGGTATCAATCAAACCGGCAGATTCAAGACTTTTCAGTGTTCCTTGGATATCCCAATAACCAAGCCCGTCACTCGCGAGGGCACCTATGATTTCTTTGATCCCCTCTGCACTCGAAACAACTTCCCCTGGAATCAGGCCGAGTTTATCGACCAGTTTTCCCATGTCCTCGCTGCTCATCATGGCTTGGACGCCCATGGCATCAAGCGCATCGAGGAAGGCGATAACGGATGCCTCACTCATATGAGTTGCTTCAGCAAGTGCGGAAACAGATTTGTATGCAAACTGGACATTGCCAGCCGCGTCGGTTGTGATCTTTATAGCGTCGCCAAGCTCAGAAGCGTGCTCTTGAAGGTAATTGACAAAGTTGTTCGCATAATCATCCGATGCAAATACAGCCTCCCAGATACCGGATGTTAACAACCCGCCAATCTGGTCAAGCTCTATATTGTTTTTCGCGAGATAGTCGCGGTCAAAGAACAAATCAGCGGCGGCACGCATTTCATAAGTGTCGATCTTGCCAGAGTTGTAGGCTTCAACGGCAGACTTATATGCTTTCGCAAGCTCCTCTGCTGCGTCGCCTTTATCGCCGCCTTCGAGTGCTTTTTTATATGCTTCTAATGCTGCTGAAGTTACGGTCAACTCGTCTCGGAGGGACGTAAGATCTCTGACCTGTTCGGAAATGCTCTTATCAAGAACATTGCCTGTATCATCAATATATCCGGATACTTTTTCAAACAGATTGATAAACTCTTCTGGAGAATACTCGTTGACATCAAGAAATTGCTGGAGCTCTTCCCGCATCTCTTCGGTTGCTTCTCCGCCATATTTTAGATACTTTAGTGTATCAGAGGAGAGGGCCTTGATTTCTTCCCGGAATCTTGGTACACCATAGAAATTTTCAAAACCGCTAATGCTTGAAAGATATGCATCAATAGCCTTCGCTGCTTCATCCTCGCTGCCTTGGAACAAATCCGAATCAAGTGTATTCTCAATCAAAGAACGCCTGAATTCTTTAAATGCATCGAGGGTTTCTGGAAGTTTCCCTTTCGACTGAGCTACAAAATCCTCATATTGATATTCAATGAGTAATTTGTTGTTGGCAGCGATGTTATCCATCAACTCACCGACTTCTGGCTCAAGCAGATCCCTGATATAAACGGCGTACTGGTAAAGTTCCCAGTCCATCATTTCTTGCGATGTCCATTTGCCTTCGGTAACGCCTTTTTGCATTATCTCAAGGGCTTTTATGGCATCTTTATAAGCTTCTTCCGCACTGCCTACAAATGCAAATCCTTCTTGTTCCCTGAATTCGCCCCTTGAATTGTATTCATTTTTGTATGAATAATAATCGCCAATAGCATCTTCTACCTCTTTGAGAGCTGCGTATTCACGGTTATTATTCCAAACTGCCGACTCTTCTGATACCCAATCGGAGTAAATATCGTATACTCCGCCACTTTCAACAAACCATGCATCTGTTCCTCTTCTTCCGTCGCCGGGGGCGTATTCCTCATCAAGCTTATCTCTGGCGGCATTAATTCCATCTATACCCTTGTAGATATTCTCTAATAGTTTTTGACGAACAGTTTCATCCATGGCATCCGTCAAGTCGTAGTAATCATCTGCAAGATTTCTGACGGCGTAGCCCTCTGCCCCCAGAGCATCAATCAGATTATTTGTAGCCTCAACATACGCTTCTTTGTTACTGCCATCCTTCTTATACTGCTCGTCTGCCGCTTTATATGCTGCGTACAGTTCGCGGATCGACTTGCTCTCATCGACTGCCTTTGTACCAGCGTCGATAGTCTTTTGCAGAGCTTCAAGGCGAGCTTCTTTCGCGGCCTTGGCAATGCGAGCAATCCCAACGGCAATTGCAGTAATACCGGCCGCCGCCGCGAGATACGGATGGGCGACAATTGTTGCTTTGAGACCCTTGAAGACTTTGCTTAGACGGCTGCCGCCAACAGCAGCGCCTTCTTCGGCTGTTTTAGTAGCAAACAATGATAAAGCCAGTGCGCCTTGCTTATCGGTTAATTCTCCTGATTCAATTGCAAGTTCAACAAATGCTTTCGCCGTCTGTTCGGTTCTTGGACCAATCTTATCAAGCCACGCCGTTGCTGCTCCGAGATCTGTAAGCCGCGATTAAGTTGACAGCGTTCGATTGGCTGTGATATTATTAAAATGAGGTGAACGTGATGAATATTGAGCCAGATGAAAAAAACTTTAAAATTATTTGCGAAACCTGTGGATACGAATTGTCAGATATATACATTACGCATGGACCAAAGGGGACCGGCAAGCTTGGCGTTTGTCAGAAGTGTGGAAACCCTACATTCAAAGAATTTACTCCTAA
>JAEEGL016169570.1_pt1 | contig 14022 bp, 5 predicted proteins | sample 9134231 | NCBI WGS metagenome assembly JAEEGL01 (sample SAMN16246548, study PRJNA631951) | gut metagenome | biome: gut microbiome; feature: rumen; material: fiber-attached | host: Bos | place: Iran: Karaj | collected 2018-10
CAGCTCGCGACGATGCTGTTCAGGTTCTCATCGAGCGCTCCGGTATCCGTTCCCGAAAGAGCGGATCTTGAGCCGTTCGCGGACGATGAGAAAATCAGCGACTGGGCTTCCGAGCCGCTCGAGTGGGCGGTGGAAGCGGGTCTTTTGAAAGGCACGGACGGAAACAGGCTGGATCCCGAAGGATTCGCGACGCGCGAACAGTTCGCAGCGATAATCGAGCGTTACGACGGATCGTTCAAACTGACGTACGGTGATCCCGTTCTTCTCACGCACTACACCGAACCGGATTATCCGCTCGTCGACGACGCGGACTTCTACGTTTCAACGACGGGTTCGGACGATGCCGACGGATCGTTCGATCATCCTTTCGCGACGTGGAACAGAGCCGCCGAGGCGGTGCGCGCGCTCGACAAAACGGGAAAGAGCGGGATCACCGTTGCGTTCATGGCGGGCGATTACGGTGCGGTCGATCTTTCGCTGAACAACGCGGATTCCGGCACGTCCGAATGCAGGGTGACTTACTGCAAATACGGCAACGGTGACGTCGTTTTCAACAACGGATTCGACTTCACTGAGGAGTCTTTTGAGCCGATCGACGCGGATGAGAAGGGCTTGTTCTCGTCAAAGGCGGCAGACAAAATAAAGAAGATAGATATTTCCTCGGCGATACCCGCGGGAGGGTACGATCTCTCGTATTACGTTTTTTCCGACACGGGGCTGTGCACAGTCGCGCGCTACCCGAACAAGTTCGACGACGGAACGGACAACCTTATGGCCGGCGCCGGATACAACTCGAGCGAAAACACGATCCGTATCACCATGCGGACCATGCAGAAGAGGATAGAGTCCTATCACACTCTTGACGGCGTGAAGATCTACGGATACCTCACGACGGGATGGTTCAAGGACACTCTGTCGATCGGAGGATACGACCCCGAGACGGGAGATCTTCTGATAACCGATCCCGAAAAGGCGAGGATGGGCTCGCTGCGCTATCCTGAATTTCCGAGCGCAGACTGGAACGAGACGGCGCTCCTGAACGTGTCCGAGGAGCTCGACGCTCAGGGCGAGTACTGGATCGATCCCGAGACGTCCGTGATGTACGTTTACGATCCGGCGGGCAACTACCATATGACCGTGAAAGATAAAATGATCGTGATGAGCGGCACGAACGATATAACGTTCCGCGGTCTTTCGTTCGTCAACGCGAAGGAAAGAGTCCTCGAAGGGTGGAACTGCCATTCCATAGAGATCGATCAGTGTGAATTCAACTGTCTGGGCGGTATGTTCGGGATCTATTTCGAGAATCACGACCCCGACCGCGACTTCGATTTCCGCCTCACGAACTCGGAATTCGACCGCTCGATGGACTGCTTCCTCGGTATCTTCGGCAAATCCACGTCGGAGAGGATCGGGTACGCGACGCATATGAACGCGCTGATCGACAACAACTCTTTCACGAATTACAACCTCTTCCTCAACGAGGAGAGCGCGATGTATATCTCCCACTGCGACGACGTTACTATCTCTCACAACGAGTTCATAAACGGCGGGCGCGGCGCGGTCTTCTACGGCTCAAGCCAGAACGTGACGATGGAGTATAACTACTGCCGGAACCAGATGATCAACGCGGCGGACGGCGGCGTGTTCTGTACGTGGAACGATTTTTATCACCGAGGCAACGTCGTAAGGTACAATATCATTGAGGACGTCGCGTCGCTCGGCGTCGGCGGATTCTCCCTTTATCTGGACGATTTCTCCGCCGGAACGAGCGTTTACTCCAATCTGTTCTTCAACGGCAGCGAGATGGTCATCCACAACGGACGCGACAACGTAATGAAGGACAACATCCTCGTCAATACGGACGGTACCGTCAGCGGTTTCACCGTGACGCTTCAGGGAATGTGGGAGTCTGACCCTCCGGGACAGTTCGACGCCACCGATATCAACTACCTGAACAACTGGAAAAACCTTTACGCGACGTACGAGGCGAACCCCGCTCTCAAGGCAAACGCCATGGCGCAGTGGCCGGAGATCTTCGATCTGACGACCGACCCTGAGAAATGGGACGACCCGAACTTCTGCCTCGCGCGCAACGAGACGATCACGAACAACAGGTACATCAACTCGAAGGGCGGGATCGGCGTTCCGACTCAGGAGTTCGTCGTGAAGTATTCGACGATCGAGGGCAACGTGGGCTACACGCTCGACGAGAACCCGTTCTTCGTCAACCCGGCACGGGGAGATTACCGCATTAAGGACGGCGTTGATTTCCCGGATATTCAGTTCGATAAAATAGGAAGATATTGATAATTACCCATAGCCTTCCCTCCGGGAGGGCTATGGGCATTTTCCCGAAAGGAAAAAACCATGAAAAAAACAGTTTCCGTCATTCTCGCTCTGATAATGCTCGCCGGCGCGCTCGCCGCAGCGATCCCGTCGTCCGCGGCGAAGATCGCGTTTTCCGACGTCGCGGAGGACCGGTGGAGTTTCGGCTCGGTCAAATACGCCGTTGATAAAAAGTATATGAACGGCGTGGGAGGCGACCGGTTCGATCCCGAGGGGTCGCTCACGCGCGCGATGGTCGTCACCGTTCTGTGGCGCCGCGAGGGATCTCCCGCGCCTGCCGCGCCGGGCGGCTTTGACGACGTTCCCGAAGGCGAGTGGTACACCGACGCCGTCGCGTGGGCGAAACAGACCGGCGTCGTCAAGGGCCTGACCGAGGTGACGTTCGGCCCCGACGAATATATCACGAGAGAACAACTCGCGACGATGCTCTTCCGCTTTTCCGCAAGCGCTCCCGTGTCGGTCCCCGAACGCGCCGACCTTGAGCCGTTTGCGGACGATGAGAACGTCTCCGACTGGGCGGCAGAGCCGCTGTCCTGGGCGGTCGAGTCCGACCTTATAAAGGGAACGGACGGAAATCGGCTCGCCCCCGGTGGGTTCGCAACGCGCGAGCAGTTCGCAGCGATAATAGAGAGATACGACAACTCGTTCAAACTGAAGTACAACGATCCCGTCCTCCGTACCGGTTTCACCGAGCCCGAGTATCCGCTCGTGACGGACGCGGATTTCTACGTTTCGACGACGGGATCGGATGATAACGACGGTTCCTTCGACAGTCCTTTCGCCACGTGGAACAAAGCGATCGAGGCGGTGCGCGCTCTCGACAAAACGGGACGGAGCGGTATCACCGTCGCTTTCATGGCGGGGCAGTACGGAGCGCTCGGCGTCACGATGACGGCCGAGGACTCCGGTACGCCGGAGTGCCCGATCACTTACTGCAAATACGGCGACGGCGACGTGATCTTCGACAACGGGTTCAACTTCACGGCGGATTCGTTCGTTCCGATCGACGAGGACGAAAGAGAGTGGTTTGTCGGCAAAGCCGTCGATAAGATCAAAAAGACGGATATGTCCGCGGTCATCGCGCCCGGCACGTACGATCTGTCGTACTACGTCTTCTCCGACGACTCGATCTGCACCGTCGCGCGTTACCCGGACAAATACGACGACGGGACGGACCAGCTCTTTCCCGCGTCCGGTTACGCCACGGACAACAATCACATAAAGATCATCAACCCTCTGTTTTTGAGTCATATAAAGAGATACCATACGCTCGAAGGATTCAAGCTGTACGGATATCTGACGACCGGCTGGTTTCAGGACACGCTATCCGTCGGAGGTTTCAACGAGGAGACGGGCGAGTGCTACATCACCGACCCGGAAAAAGCCCGGATGGGTTCTCTGCGCGCGGGCGAATTCTACTGGCCCGATCACTTTTCCGCCGCGCTTATGAACGTCTCGGAAGAACTCGACCACAAAGGCGAATACTGGGTCGACGCCGCGACGTCCGTGATGTACGTCTACGATCCCGAGGGCGACTATCATATCGGGATCGGCGACAGGATGATCACGATGAACCGTACGAACGACGTGACGTTCCGCGGCCTCACGTTCCTGAATACCAAGGATTACGTTATACACGGAGATTACTGTCACGATATCACGGTCGATCAGTGCTCTTTCAGATGCTGCGGAGGTATGTACGCGATCGTCATCGACAACCACGATACGGACCGCGACCTGAACTTCACGCTCACAAGGAGCGATTTTGACCTCATGATGGATTGCTGTCTGCGAATCAACGGACACTCCACGTCCGAGAGGATCGGGTACGCGACTCACATGAATGCGCTGATCGACAACAACTCTTTCACGAATTACAACCTCTTCCTCAACGAGGAGAGCGCGATGTATATCTCCCACTGCGACGACGTTACGATCTCGCACAACGAGTTCATCAACGGCGGGCGCGGCGCGGTCTTCTACGGCGGAAGCCAGAACGTTATAATGGAGTATAATTACTGCCGGTACCAGATGCTCAACGCGGCCGACGGCGGCGTGTTCTGCACTTGGAACGACTTTTATCACCGCGGGAACAAGGTCAGATACAATATTATCGAGGACGTGTCTTACCTCGGGGTCGGCGGGTTCTCCCTGTATCTCGACGATTTCTCCGCCGGGACGGAAGTCAACTCCAATCTGTTCTTCAACGGCAGCGTGATGGTCGTCCACAACGGGCGCGACAACGTCATGAGGGACAATATCCTCATCAATCCGGACGGAAAAGAGACCGGCTTCTCCGTGACGGTCCAGCAGGATATTTACAGACCCGAAACGCTCGGCCGGTTCAGCGAGGACGACATGGAATGGGTCAACAACTGGAAAAACCTTTACGCCAAATACGAGGCGAATCCCGCGCTCAAGGCAAACGCCATGGCTCAGTGGCCGGAGATATTCGATCTGACTACGGACCTTGATAAGTGGGACGATCCGAATTTCGTACTCGCCCGGAACGAGACGGTCACGAACAATAGATTTATCAACTGGGACGCAAAGATCTACGTCCCGACAAACGAATACGTCGTGAGGTATTCGACGATCGAGGGCAACGTCGGGTACACGCTCGACGAGAATCCGTTCTTCGTCAACCCGTCCCGCGGCGACTACCGACTGAAAGACGGAGTAGATTTCCCGGATATAAAGTTTGAAGACATAGGACGCTATTGATCCTGAAAACAGGGAAACGGGAGGTGAAGCGGAATGATCCTTGACGGGCTGAAAGAGGAAATGAAAAACGCACCGTCGGGCGAGTACTGCCCCGACTTTTTCCGCGCGATCGGATACGCGTCGTCCCGGAGCACGACTGCGTCCGGGGTGCGGGCGGACGGGATAGCCGCGCTTTTCGTTGCCCCGGGACCTCATATTTACAAGAACGACCTCATCGTCGGAAGCGTCAGGCCGTATTTCAAGGAACTTACCGAAGAAGACATAAGAACGGTCTCTTCGTATGAGGAAAAATACCCCGAACGCGATTTTGACAAAAACGGAGACCATTTCGCCCCCGATTATTTCACCGCGGTGCGGATCGGTATTCCCGGTCTGATCGAAAGGATAGTGCTCTCCGAAGAAAAACATAAAAACGACGCTCGCGCGCTCGACTTTCTGTCCTCCATGAAAAAAACGCTGTACGCGCTGGCGGGCAAACTCGAGGCGTATGCGGAGGCGGCGGACGGTCTGCTCGGAAAAGAGGGATACGACGAGGGCAGGCTGAGGGCGATAAGAGATAACTGCAGGGCGCTCACAGTATCCGCTCCGAGCAGTTTCGAAGAGGGGCTCCAGCTCGTCTGGATGATCCACAGCTGCTTCGTCAGCGAGGGCAGATACGCCATGGCTCTCGGCCGGATCGACCGGTATCTTTACCCGCTGTTCGAGCGCGACCTCGAGTGCGGGAAGATCGACGAGGAATACGCGACCGAGCTTCTCGCGAACGTTTTCATGAAGATCACCGAGAACAGATACAGGGGCTACGACGACGTCGTGAACATCTGCATAGGCGGCGTCGACGATGACGGGGCGTGCTCCGTCAACAGACTGAGCCTGTGCGTGCTTCACGCCGTGCGCGACGTGAATCTTCCCGGTCCCAATCTCTCGGCAAGGATCACCGCCGACACCCCGGACGAATTCCTCGACGAGTGCCTCAGGGTGATCGGCACGGGGCTCGGATACCCGGCTCTGATGAACGACGAGGTCAATATCGCGGCGCTTCTGCGCAAGGGGTACGATCTGCGCGACGTGAGAAACTACTGTATGGTCGGATGCATCGAGAACTTCATCACGGGAAAACAGCCGCCGTGGGTCGACGGTCGGTTCGATCCCATCTGTTATCTTGAAGATATACTGCTCGGGAGCGACGCTGAGACCCTTGACGGCATTGCTTCTATGGACGAATTCATGGAACTGTACGAGAGGGAACTTGCGCGCGGCGTCGAAGAATACGTCGAGCGTGCGAGGAGAAGATCGTTCGTGCCCGATCCCGAAAACAACACAGCGCCGTTTTTATCGTGTTTCTGCGAGGCTTGCATAGAGCGCGGGCGGGATATAAACGACGGCGGAGCTCTTTATCCGTCTGTCCACGGAGCCGCCCTCATGGGGATAGGGACGGTGAGCGACTCGCTGTCCGCGATCGAAAAGACGGTCTTCGCCGACGGGAGCGTAAAGCTTTCGGAGATAGCGGAAGGGATAAAGCGCAATTTCGAGGGCGGTGAAGAGTTGAGAGAGACGCTCAGGGCGGCTCCGAAATACGGCAACAACGACGATTTCGTCGACAAATACGCGGTTTGGTACGCGGACACGCTGGCCGATATGTTCGACCGGTACAGGACGAACGACGGAGGCGCGTTCTATACCGCGATGGCGGCGAACACCTCGAACATCGGAGCGGGCAGGTCCCTGCCGGCGACGCCGGACGGAAGACTCGCCGGACAGCCGCTCTCCGACGCCGCCTCGCCGACGTACGGGTGCGACGTCAGAGGCGTGACGTCAACGCTGCTCAGCGTGTCGAAGCCCGACTATACGCGCTGCGCGTGCGGGACCGTCGTGAACCAGAAATTTTCGCCCTCCGCGTTTGAGGACGGAAAGCGCGAAAAACTCCTGAAACTGATACGCGTCTATTTTGCGCGCGGCGGTCAGGAGATACAGATCAACTCGACCTCTCGCGAGGTGCTCGAGGACGCGATGGTCAACCCCGAGAAGTACGGCTCGCTCGTAGTCAGAGTGTCCGGCTTTTCGGCGATATACGTGACGCTTTCAAGAGAAGTGCAGGAGGATATACTGAGCAGGACTCAGCAGCAACTGATATGACGGATCTTTTCGTTTCCACGATCCAGCGCTTTTCCACGGGCGACGGCCCCGGTATACGGACGACCGTATTCCTCAAGGGATGCAATCTTCGCTGTCCGTGGTGCCACAACCCGGAGTGTATATCGGAGAAAACCGAGACGCTCCGCTTCCCGGGGATCCCCCGTACCGTGACTTACGGCAGGATGATGAGCGTCGAAGAGTTGTTCGCCGACGTCGTCGAGGACGCCGACTTTTACCGCGAGAGCGGCGGAGGCGTCACGTTCAGCGGCGGCGAGCCGCTCCTGCAGTCCGCGGGCGTCGGAGAACTGGCGAAAAAGCTCCGCGAGGCGGGAATCGGGACGCTCGTAGACACCGCCGGGTGCGTCCCGTGGGACAACTTTCTTTCCGTTTTGGACTTTATCGACACGTTCTGCTACGACGTGAAAACGGCGGACGGCGCTCTTTATGAAAACGTCGTCCGCGGAGACAGGGATCTTGTTTTCGACAATCTCGGCAGACTTATCGAAGCGGGGAAAGACGTCGTCGTCCGTATCCCGCTGATACCCGGCTTCAATATGAGCGCGGCGGATCACGAAAAAATATACGGCGAGCTGATAAAAACGGGAGCGCGGCGGGTCGATCTGCTGCCGTTTCACCGTCTCGGCTCGTCCAAATACGAGGCGATGGGGCTGGCGTACGCGTATAAAGATACGCCGCCCTCCGGCGAAGACGAGATCGAAAAGATAAAGAAGATATACGACGGCTGCTTTATTACGAGGATCGAAAAATGACCGATATCATCGTTTTCGCGGGCCAGAGCAATATGCAGGGACAGACGGAGAAACTGCTCGACGGCGCCGCAATTCCCGATGCGTTCGAATACAAATTCGCGACCGACAGTCTCGTTCCGCTCCGGGATCCCTTCGGCGAGGATCTGAGATACGACGGGACGGCAGGCGTCCGGTACGGCGACGGGACCGAGGACGGCTGGCACAATCTGCACGTTCTCGGAGGAGCCGCGTACGGACACAGTACGCTCGTCCCTGCGTTCTGCCGCGTTTACACGGAGACGACCGGACGGAACGTCGTCGCCGTCGGAGCGGCAAAGGGCGCCGTGACGGTCGACTACTTCATGCGCGGGGGCGACGGGTTCGATCTCCTCGTCAGAAAGACGAACGCGGCAAAAAAGCACGCGGCCGACCCGTCGGGCGCGGTCCTGCTGGTGTGGCTCCAGGGCGAAAGCGACGCGATCGAATCGACGGGTAAGGACGAATATATCGACCGGATCGGACGGCTGGCCCGCGATCTCAAAGAAGAGGTCGGTCTTATGAAGTTCTGTATCATCCGCGTAGGCAGATTCACGAACGACGGCAGGGACGACGAGATAATCGCGGCGCAGGATGAAATATGCGCGCGCGATCCCCTTTTTCTGATGCTTACGGACGAAGCGGCGGAACTGAACGGGATCCCAGAATACATGAATCCCGGAGTGCCGGGCCATTTCAGCGCGGAGGGACTCCGTAAACTCGGATCGGACGCCGCCGCCGCTCTTGCCGAATACGTGTTATCCGCATCCCGGAGGTAAAGATATGAAAAAAACGATCTCTCTGCTTCTCGCAGCCGTTATGATCGCCGCGGCGTTCGCGGCAGTACCCGTGTCAGCCGAGGCTGCGTTTTCCGACGTCGAAGACGGCAGATGGAGCGCGGCGTCGATAGAGTACGCGGTAAAAAACGGGTATATGAACGGCGTCGGCGGCGGAAAATTCGATCCCGAAGGATCTCTGACCCGCGCGATGGTCGCGACCGTTCTGTGGCGGCGCGAGGGATCACCCGCACCCGCCGCGCCGAGCGGCTTCACTGACGTTCCCGCGGGCGAGTGGTACACGGACGCCGTCGCGTGGGCTAAGAACGCCGGCGTCGTCAAAGGACTCACGGAGACGACGTTCGGTCCCGACGAGAAGATCACGAGAGAGCAGCTCGCTACGATGCTGTTCCGCTTCTCCTCGGCAGCTCCCGTTTCCGTTCCCGAGCGCGCGGATCTCGACCCGTTCGCGGACGGTGATAAAGTGAGTGACTGGGCTGAGGAGCCCGTCGAGTGGGCGGTGCAGTCGGGTCTTATCAGGGGCACGGACGGGGGCCGGCTGGATCCCGAAGGATATGCGACGCGCGAGCAGTTCGCGGCGATCATCGAGCGTTACGACGGCTCGTTCACACTCGCTTACAACGTGCCCGCCATTCGCTCTCACTATACCGAAATAGAATATCCGCCCGTGACGGACGCGGATTTCTACGTCAGCACGGCGGGATCGGATGGGGGCGACGGCTCCTTTGATCATCCTTTCGCAACGTTCGGGAAAGCGGTCGAAGCGGTGCGTGCGCTCGATAAAACGGGGCGTGACGGTATCACCGTCGCTTTTATGGCGGGGAACTACGGACCGCTCTCCGTCGCGATGACCGCGGAAGACTCCGGTACTCCGGAGTGCAGGATCACTTACTGCGCCTACGGCGACGGCGACGTGATCTTTAATAACGGTATCGATCTCGACGCTTCCGCGTTCTCTGATATCCGCGGGGACGAAAAAGCGCTGTTCGACTCAAGATACGCCGACAGTATCAAAAAATACGATGCCGGCGCCCTTTTCGACGCGGGACTCGACGCGAACTCGTTTACGCTTTACGACGACGGGGGTCTTTGCAATACGGCGAGATACCCCAATAAATATCAGGACGGGACCGACGCTCTGCTCACCGACTCCGCTGACACGGTCGACCGGTACCAAATGGTGGTAACCCAGCCGCTCCTGATCGGGCGGATGGCGAAATATACCCCTGAGATGATGCGCGATATGCGGATATACGGGTATATCGTCCGCGGATACGCCAAAGACACGGGGTTCGTCACGGGATACGACAAGGATACTCATATACTCACGGTCGGTTATACCGATTCCGACGAATACGAACATCTGAGGGACAACTGGGTCGGCATCAAGATGTGCGTGACGAACGTCTCGCGCGAGCTCGATTACAAGGGCGAATACTGGCTCGACCCCTCGACGCGCACTCTGTACGTTTACGCGCCGGAGGGCAGTTACCACGTGCCCGTACACGGCGATATGATCTCGATGGAGAAGACCGACTGCGTGACGTTCCGCGGTCTCTCCTTCCGCAACGCGGCGGGACGCTTTATCGCGGGCCATCTGTGCCACGGGGTGACGGTCGATCTTTGCGATTTCAGCGTGACGTCTGCAAAAGAGGGCGTTCTGTTCGACGACTGCGATCTTGATCGGGAACTCGATCTGAAGATAACGAACTGCAAATTCTCTCTCGCTTACGGCCAATCGGTAAAGGTCTACGGCAGATGCACGGGCCGATACCGCTACGTGAAGCGCGCGAGCGTTCTCTTTGACAACAATCTCGTGTCGTCCTCGAACCTCGCCTACGACTTTCTCAACTCCGTCCATATCGAGAGCTGCTCCGGCGTCAGGGTGACGCACAACGACTTTGTCCACACGTCGCGCGGCGCCGTATCGTTCGACTATTCTTACGACGTGCTGATCGAATACAACAATTTCGACTCCGTTATGGAGAACTCCGAGGACGGCGGCGCGGTCTACAACTGGGGCAGCGTCGACGGATGGTCGATAAAAGTATGCCACAACTTCTTCGGTCCGCTTCACCGCGACGGGACCGGATGTTTCGGATATTATATCGACGACAATTCCGGCGGCGCGGAGGTGTACGAAAACCTGTTCTATAACGCCGCCTGCCCCGTCATGTTCCATCTCGGGCGCGATAACTCCGTTCACGACAACGTCTTTATCGACACCGTGGGCGTCGCGGGGATCGGCGTCAGCATTCCGCACAGAAACACGATCGACGAGGTCGGGTACGAGGCGGCGCTCCGTATTTTCCCGACAGACCGGACGAAGGTCTGGTGGACGAATATCTTTAACCTTATCGAGACTTATCCCGAGTACCGCGAGGGAGTCGAAAAATGGTGTCCCGGCATCCTCTCGGTCACTCTGGACGAGAGCAGGATGGACGACCCGGATTTTTATCTCAACCCCGTGAACTCGGTCACCGACTGCGTCTATTTAAACCCGGAAGGAAAAGTCAACGAGTTTACGGAAAAATATCAAAAACAGTATATGACGGTGAGCGGGCTTCGCGGATACACGCTCGAGGAGAATCCGTTCTTCGTCAACCCGACTCTAGGCGACTACCGACTCGCCGACGGCGCCGACTGCCCGGATATACAGTTTGAAAATATCGGTCGGTATTGATATTGTAGAGAGGCATTCCGCTCTTTGCCGGAACGGCAAAGAGGAATGCCATCCGTTCTCAGACACCGTATTTCCTACACGGAGGCATGTAGGCATGCCTCCCTACTAAGAAAGGAAACCAAAATGCAAAAACTGCTCTCTGTTATCCTTGCGATCATCATGCTCACCGTGGCGCTCGCGGAGATCCCGTCATCCGCGGCGAAGATCGAATTCTCTGACGTCTCGGAGGACAGATGGAGTTATGACTCGATAAAAAACGCCGTGGAGTGCGGCTATATGCAGGGCGTCGGCGGCGGTCTGTTCGATCCGGAGGGCGCGCTGACGCGCGCGATGGTCGCGACCGTTTTGTGGCGCCGCGAGAGTTCCCCCGCGCCCGCCGCGGCGAGCGGCTTCACTGACGTCCCCGCGGACGGGTGGTACTCAGGCGCCGTCGCGTGGGCGAAGGAAACGGGAGTCGTGAAGGGGTTGACCGAAACGGCGTTCGGTCCCGACGAATTCATTACGAGAGAACAGCTCGCGACGATGCTCTTCCGCTTTTCGTCGAACGCGCCGGTCTCGATACCCGAGAGGGCCGACCTCGAACCTTTTGCAGACGGCGGGACCGTCAGCGACTGGTCTGAAGAAGCGATGAGGTGGGCGGTCGAAGCGAATCTTTTGAAGGGCACGGACGGCGGCCGTCTGGACCCCGGGGGGTTTGCCACGCGTGAACAGTTTGCGGCGATCATCGAGCGTTACGACAACTCTTTCAAGCTGTCGTATAATCAGCCCGTTCTGCGCTCTCATTATACGGAAAAAGAATATCCGCCCGTCGACGACGCGGACTTCTACGTCTCAACGACGGGATCGGACGAAAACGACGGTTCGTTTGCCCTTCCGTTCAGGACGTGGGAGCGCGCCCGCGACGCGGTGCGCGCGCTCGATAAAACGGGCCGCGACGGCATAACGGTCGCGTTCATGGCAGGGAATTACGGCCCGATCTCGGTCGCCCTCACCGAAGAGGACTCCGGTACGCCCGAATGCAGGATAACGTACTGCAAATACGGCGACGGGCCCGTCGTCTTCGACAACGGGGCGACGCTGACCGGGGAAGATTTCGAGCCGATCGGCGCAGCCGAGAAGGATCTGTTCGCCGATAAGTACGCCGACAATATCAAAAAAATCGATCTCGGAAGGTATTTCGACGAGATCCCCGAATTCTCCGACTTTATGATGTTCAACGGGCAGACCGTCATGACCGCCGCAAGGTTCCCGAACAGATTCGCCGACGGGTCGGACAGCCTCATGGCGTCGGGCGAGACGAACGACGACCGGTCCCTCCGCATTACGATGGGCGTTGTCGCGCGCCGCATCGCGACGTATTCCGACGAGGCGATCGCCGGGATGCGCGTTTACGGATATATCGTCGCCGGATACAGGAAAGACACTTTCCACGCCGAATCTTTCGACAGGGAGAACGCCGTACTGTATATCAAGGACTGGAACACGCACCAGTACGGTCCGATGCGCCCCGGATGGCAGGGAGCCGAGGGGGACGGCATCAAGATGTGCTTCACGAACGTCGCGCGCGAGCTCGACTCCGCCGACGAATACTGGGTCGACTATGAGACCGGCACGCTGTACGTTTACGACCCGAAGGGGGAATACCGTATCCCGATGGGATGCGGGCAGAGATTGATCAGGGGATCGGGGTACGACGCCGTTACCGGATACGACCAGACGCCCGAATACCTGATGGTCGATCTTGAAGAGACCGGATATATTACGCTCCGCGGATTCAGCTTCGAGAACGCCGCCGACGGGATACTGTTCGGCTACAAAACGTCGGGGATAACGGTCGACAGGTGCTCGTTCTCGTGTTCAACGGGCCCGAATCAAACGCTGTTCGAATTCTCGCTCGACGGGGCGCCTCTCGCCCTGACCGTGACCGACAGCGAATTCGACCTCTCGGCGGGCTCCGCGATCTGGGTCGAGGACGTCGCCGACGGCCCCGAACGCTATACGAACAGGAGCGACGTGTACATCGACAACTGCCTGTTCTCGCGCGCGAATCTCACTTACGACGTCGAGGGCGCGGTCGATTTGTACAAGTGCTCGGGCGGTACGGTTTCCCACTGCCGTTTCGAGAAATGCAGCAGATGCGGAGTGATGTATCAGAACTCGTTCGATATTCTGATCGAATACAACGACTTCGACAGCGTGATGACGAACTCCGAGGACGGCGGCGTGACGCGTACGTGGGGCAATATGGACGGCAACTGCGTCATCCGCTGTAACTACTACAACACCATAGCCGCGTCGCAGGGCGTCGGACGGCTCGCACAGTATTCCGACGACGGCGACTGCGGGACGGAGATATATTCGAACCTTCTTTACAACGGCGGAGATATCGTCTTCGCCGGAGCGGGTCGCGACAACGTTTTCCGCGACAACGCCGTCGTGGGAAACGGCAGGGTGATCGTTCAGTCGATGACGGAGGCGATAAAAGAAGTCGGAGACGACGCGCGGTATTCGTGGCCGATCTACGTTCACCTCGCGAGGTGGGACAGGATCC
>JAEEGL012896431.1_pt1 | contig 14021 bp, 11 predicted proteins | sample 9134231 | NCBI WGS metagenome assembly JAEEGL01 (sample SAMN16246548, study PRJNA631951) | gut metagenome | biome: gut microbiome; feature: rumen; material: fiber-attached | host: Bos | place: Iran: Karaj | collected 2018-10
CGCAGCATGCTTTTAGAGGAGAATTGGAAGGAACTTGTGCGGCCTTTCGTACCTGAAAGCACGCTCGAAATACTTGAGCGCTGGCGCTCTGAGGAACGGTTCGTTACGGCTGATGCTTTTTCCGCTGCGCTTTCGGTTAAGGTGCGGACAATGTCTCCGGAACGCATCGTATCGCTGCCTTTCGGCGGAGGAGGCGTGGGTCAATTATTGTATAACGCCGTAATGCGTCTTAATTCGTGGGACAATATCGTTTCGGCTTGTACTTCTTCAAGGTACACTTCTTCGCGCATATCCCGCCTGATGGTACGTGCGCTTGCGGAAGGCGAAAAAGCGGATTCGCCGGATCACGAAGAAAGAGAACTCATCTATTTCAAAGGATCCATTCCGTATGTCCGCGTGCTCGGAGTCTCGTCGGGAAGTTCCGGAAATCACGAGAAAGAAGATTCGGACGAAAACGTCAGCTTCAGGATACTTTCTGAACTGGCAGGCAGATGCAGTGGAAAAACCGCGTTCGTGACGGCGCCGTACGACTATTTAAGCAAAAATGTCGCTGAAAAGTGCGAAGGCTCATATGAGACCGGGAGGAAAATGCTCCTGGCGGACATTACGGCGCAGTCAGTGTATGATTCCGTGCTTTGGGATGAACGACGCTCAGCCGCGGACAGGGATCTTACAGAACGGTTTTTAATGATTAGATAAGCGCCCGAAAAGCACGAAAGGAAGAATTAAATGATATTGACGACACGCAGACTCGAACTAAGACCGTGGAATGAAAGCGATGCGGAAGTACTTTTTAAATATGCGAAAGAACCGGACGTTGGCCCGCGCGCCGGGTGGAAGCCTCACGAAAGCGAAAGCGAAAGCCTTGACGTCATAAGAAATATATTGTCACGCGCGGAAACGTACGCTATTTGTTTTAAAGGGGAGAATGAACCGATAGGTTCCGTCGGCCTGCATCTTAAAGGTCATACCGATCTTACTGACAGGGACGACGAATGCGAGCTCGGATACTGGCTCGGAAAACCGTTCTGGGGGCGCGGGATCATGACGGAAGCGGCCAATGAAATGCTCCGCCACGCTTTTGAGGACCTCGGCATGAATAAAGTCTGGGCGGGTTATTACGACGGCAACGACCGGTCGAAGCGCGTCCAGGAGAAGTGCGGATTTATTTATCAATGGACCACACAGGACGTTGACGTCCCGGCGCTGGGCGAAAAGCGTGTGGGTCACGTCAGTGCTATAACAAGGGAGGCGTGGCTCAGACAGGAGAGATCAGCCGTGGCAATTAATGATATCGAACAAAGGCTGTTTGCGATGCGCGATGAAAAATACGCGTCGGGGCAGATAAAGATAATACCGTCGGTTGCACCGGAGCGGATAATCGGCGTGCGGACGCCCGAACTTCGCGAATTTGCGAAAGAACTGTACGCGGAAAAAGAAGGAAAAGAAGATATTAACGCCTTCCTTAATTCGCTGCCTCACCGCTATTTCGACGAAGACCAGCTGCACGCATTTATAATATCGCTTGAAAAAGATTTTGACAGCTGCATCGCGAAGGTTGAAAAGTTTCTGCCTTATATTGACAACTGGGCAACGTGCGACCAGCTTTCGCCTAAAGCTTTTAAAAAGTACCCCGAAAAGCTGCTTCCGTATATCGAAAAATGGCTCGCTTCCGGAAAAACGTACACGGTCCGGTTCGCGATCGGAATGCTGATGCAGCATTTTCTGGACGGCAGATTCAGCCCGGAATATCCGGAAAAAGTGTCGCATATAAGGTCGGACGAATATTATATCAATATGATGATCGCGTGGTATTTCGCCACTGCGCTCGCAAAGCAGTACGATGCGATAATTCCGTATATCGAAAACTGCGCGCTCGATCCGTGGACGCATAATAAAGCGATCCAGAAGAGCGTCGAGAGCTTCAGGATCACGCCTGAACAGAAAGACCATCTGAGATCACTTAAAGTGAAAACGGATAAGTCTGCGGATGATATGAAGGGCGCCGTTCTTTACGTTCACGGACGGGGAGGCAGCGCAAAAGAAGCGGAAAGGTACGTTTCGCTGTTTCCGGGATATGACGTATGCGGCATCGATTACAGCAATTACGATCCGTGGGATGCGGGGAAAGAAATATACGGCGAAATCAGAAGGCTCAAACAAAAACACAGGGTAATAATAGTCATTGCAAATAGTTTAGGCGCGTTTTTCACGCTTCACGCAGATGCGGATAAGTTGATCGACCGCGCGTATTTTATCTCGCTCCTGATCGATATGGAGCGTCTGATCATGGATCTGATGAAGGAAAGCGGGATCACGGAAGAAGAGCTGAAAAAGCGCGGCACTGTCATGACAGAGTCGGGAGAGGAGCTTTCGTGGAAATATCTTTCTTACGTGCGCGATCACCGCGTGCGCTGGAACGTGCCTACGCAGATACTCTATGGACAATATGACGGCCTGGTGCCGTATGAGACCGTTTCGGCTTTCGCAGAAAAATACGGCGCGGAAATAACCGTAATGGAATACGGAGAGCACTGGTTCCACACCAAAGACCAGCTTGCCTTTTTGGACAAATGGATAATATCAAAAGAAAATGAGAGGACAATAAATGAATTATCATGACTGTAACGAATGCCTGATCCGCCCCGAGAGGGAGGATGACTACAGGACAGTTGAGAATCTGATCAGAGAATCTTTCTGGAACGTGTACCGCCCGGGCTGCAGCGAACATTACGTTATCCACGTGCTGCGAAGCGACCCCGCGTTCGTAAAAGAACTCGATTTCGTAATGGAGAAAGACGGCGAGATCATCGGCCAGAATATATTTATGAGGACCGTGATAGAGGCGGACGGCGGCGGGACCGTACCGGTGCTGACAATGGGGCCGATATGCATTGCCCCCGCGCTCAAGCGGAAGGGTTACGGCAAATTCCTGCTTGACCGGACGCTCGAAAAAGCTGCGGAGCTCGGGTACGGCGCGGTTTTGTTCGAGGGCAATATCGGTTTTTACGGCAATTGCGGTTTCACCTACGCGAGCAGTTTCGGGATAAGGTACCACGACCTTCCGGAAGGCGCGGATCAATCGTTCTTTTTATGCAAGGAGCTGATCCCGGGCTACTTAGACGGCATCACAGGAGTGTATCAGACGCCCGCGGGATATTACGTTGACGACGCTGACGTTGAAGCATTTGACGCGCTGTTTCCGCACAAGGAAAAGCTGAAACTGCCGGGCCAGATATTTGATTGACAAAAACCGGAGGACAGAGATATGGATAAAAAAGCGGCAAGGGGAACCGTCTCCCTTATTCTTAAGATCATAGTCGTTGTATCGGCCGCCGTAGGAACGGTGCTCAGCGCTATCGCCGGGAGCCGCGCGTTTATGGGCGGCGGGACCGTATTTATGTACTTTACGATACAGTCAAATATTGCTATCGCGGTCATATGCGCAATCGGCGGGATCCTGCTGCTTCGCAAAAAAACGGTCGCGACGCCGTGGTACGTTGTCAAATTCGCCGGTACGGTGTCAATAACGCTTACAGGCCTCGTTTTTTGCTTCGTACTTGCGCCTACGCTTGGAAACGCTGCCTGGAACGTTCAGAATATACTTACACACGTAATTGTCCCCGTCGCCTCCGTCGCCGATTTCTTTGTCACAGGTGTGTGGGGCAATATCCGCTACCGCAGCGTTGTGTTCGTACTTCTTCCGCCTCTGGCGTACGCCGTCTATGCAGGCATCGGATTCGTGAATGGCTGGCAATTCGCTCCCGGCATTAATTACCCGTATTTCTTTCTGAACTGGGGAAGCCCCGCCGGCGCGTTCGGTTTTACGAAAGGGCTGCCGTTTATGGGCTGCGTGTGGTGGATAATCGCTCTGCTGATACTGCTAATAGCGGTGGGCTCCGCTTACCTCGCCATCCTGAATGCCATAAAAAAGAGGCGGCTCAGGCGCGAACAGCCTGTGATCAGGCGGTTCAGAGGATCTGATGCAGATTGCGTTTCTGAATTGATACGGCGCACACTCAAAATATCGAATTCGAATGACTATACTCCGGAATGCATAGATGAACTGATCGCGCGCCACACGCCTGAATATATACGAAAGCGCGCGGAACACACACATTTTTACGTCGCTGAAAAATACGGCGCGGTCGTAGGCTGCGGCGCAATCGGACCATACTGGGACAGCGAAACGGAAAGCTGCCTGTTCACGATATTCGTTGACCCCGCATACCAGGGCAGGGGCATCGGAAAGATGATAATTGACGCCCTCGAAAAAGACGAATACTTTTTGCGCGCTAAAAGAGTGGAGGTCCCCGCTTCGATAACCGCGCTCGAATTTTACAGGAAACTCGGGTATGATTATAAAGACGGCGTTAAGGAGCCTGACGGGGAAGGGCTTTACAGGCTTGAAAAGCGAAGTTGAAAAACAGTCCGCTATCCGTTATAATCACACTTCGGCGGCCGGGCCGCGGAAAAGGCAGGGATCGATAGAACCGGGCTTTTTCATACTGAGCTGAAACAGTGCCGGATCATAACTAAACTACACCGAGGCATACATAATATGGCAGATGAAATTTACGAAAAAATCGGATCAGAAGTAGGGCGCAGACGCACGTTCGCCATCATATCACACCCTGACGCCGGTAAAACTACGATGACAGAAAAGCTGCTGCTGTACGGCGGAGCTATAAGGCTTGCCGGTTCCGTAAAAGCGCGCAAGGCAACGAAGCACGCCGTATCCGACTGGATGGATATCGAAAAGCAGCGCGGCATCTCGGTGACTTCATCGGTGCTGCAGTTCGAATACGACGGATACTGCATAAATATACTTGACACCCCGGGTCACCAGGATTTCTCGGAAGATACCTACCGCACGCTGATGGCGGCGGACAGCGCGGTCATGCTGATAGACGGAGCGAAAGGCGTAGAGGCCCAGACGCTCAAGCTTTTCCACGTATGTAAGATGCGCGGCATACCGATCTTCACGTTCATCAATAAAATGGACCGTGCGGCGAAAAACCCGTTTGACCTGATGCAGGAGCTTGAAGACGTCCTCGGCATCAAATCGTACGCTATGAACTGGCCTATCGGCACGGACGGCGATTTTCAGGGCGTGTATAACAGACGCGAGAGGCAGATCGAACTGTACGAAGGGGGCAATCACGGCCAGGAGCAGGCGCGGACAATAACCGGCGACCTTGACGATCCGTCGCTTGCGGAGCACCTGGGCAGTTACTACTTCGACAGGCTCACGGAAGAGATCAGCCTCCTGGATATGGCGGGAGAGGATCTCGATATGAACGAGGTCCTCGGCGGCAGGCAGACTCCGATATTCTTCGGATCCGCGATGACTAACTTCGGCGTAAAAACGTTCCTCGAACATTTCATAAAAATGGCTCCCTGTCCGCACGAAACGATCGCTGCGGGCGAGACCGTCGTTGACCCGGTCACCACGCCTTTTTCCGGCTTTATTTTCAAGATCCAGGCCAATATGAATCCGGCGCACAGGGACCGGCTCGCGTTCTTGCGCATCACCTCCGGAAAATTCGAAAAGGGTATGGAAGTCTGGCACACCAGAACAGGCAGAAAGCTCAGGCTCACGCAGCCTACGCAGTTTATGGCGCAGGAGCGGACTATAGTTGACGAAGCTTACGCCGGGGATATCATCGGCCTTTTTGACACCGGGATCCTCGGGATAGGAGACACGCTCAGCATTGACAGCCAGAGCCTCAGATTCGAAGGAATGCCTGTATTCCCGTCCGAACATTTTGCCCGCGTACAGTACGCCGACGCGATGAAGCGCAAGCAGTTCCAGAAGGGCATAGAGCAGCTTTCCGAGGAGGGTGCTATCCAGGTATTCAAGCAGATGGATATCGGCGTAGAAACGCTTATAATAGGCGCTGTGGGCGTGCTGCAGTTCGAGGTCCTCGAGCACAGGTTAAGAGGCGAGTACGGAGTGGAGATCCGCATGCAGCAGCTGCCGTATCACTACGCGCGCTGGATCGAAGACCAGTCGATCGATCCGCATAATCTGACTCTCACGTCGTCAACGCTTAGGGCGACCGACCGCGACGGTTCGAAGGTCCTGCTTTTTGAGAACGAGTGGGGCATCGAGTGGGCAATGGATAAGAATAAGAATCTTAAGCTGTTAGATTGCAAAGTTTGAATCGGTCTGCCTGTTGAGCTTGTATTTTATTTTCAAATGTTTTATAATATGGTCAGCTTGACTAAGCTGACCATTCTGACTATATTAAAATAATAATACTGTCGAAAAGGGGAGAGATGATATGCAGGTCAATGTTTTAGAAGCAAAAACCGAGTTTTCAAAACTGATCCGCCTTCTCGAAACAAAGCGTGAGAAGTCGATCACTGTCGCACGAAACGGAAAGCCGGTAGTTGTCATGACTTTATATCCTGAAAAACCCGTATCGAAAAGGCTCGGCATTGCAAAAGGCCTGTTCATCGATCCGGAGGATCTTGAAAAGTATGATGCGGAGATCGCTTCGCTGCTAAGCGGAACTGACAAATGAAAGCGGTGGGAAGAAATGAATATATTACTTGACACCCAAATTGCCATATGGGCATTGCTTGACTCTCCGAAACTGACGGAAAAGGCGCGGGAACTTATCCTTGACCACGATAATACATTGTATTACAGCGTTGTATCGGTGTGGGAAGTTATGCTTAAACACGGCGCGCATCCGGAAAGCATTGTCATCACGGGTAAAGAGTTTGCGGATTATTGTCAGGAAGCCGGGTTTGTTTCTCTCCATCTTTATGATAAACACGTGGTCCGTGCAGAAGAATTTATAACGGAACCGGATGGGCACAAAGATCCTTTCGACAGAATTCTTCTTGCACAGGCTAAGTCGGAAAATCTAATGCTGCTGACAAATGACAGCAAACTGCCTCTGTATAACGAAAAATGTGTGATAGTTCAGTAATACTGCGTAATATGCGCATAGATCATACTTTGAACCGTCTGCAGTTTGATGTTATTTAGAGGATCACTATATCTATCGTACCAATAATTTTTTCAATCAGTTCCGAAAACGGGAATGAAGGCCCTGTTTTTTTCGTCTGTATAGGTGCGAAAGGAGAAACGGCTGATGAACGACAAAGAACTATTACTGCTTTTTGACAGACGTGACGAGAACGCCATAACGCAGCTCGAACGCAAGTACGGCAGATATTGTCGCTCGATCGCTTTTGATATCCTGAAGAATGAGGCGGATGCCGAGGAATGCGTGAACGACGCATATCTGAAAGTATGGGAAAGTATTCCGCCTGCCGCACCTGAAAAACTCTCATCCTACGTCGGCAACATCGTTAAAAATCAGGCGATTGACTGTTACCGTGCCCAGAGACGTCAGAAAGATATTCCGCCTGAAGCGATCGTGCCTCTGGATAACGTCGCCCCGGCTGCGGTTTCTCAAGGGATAGAAGAGACTGATAACAGTGATGAACTTGCCGGCCTGATCGCCGATTTTCTGCGTTCGGCCGATCGTAAAAAGCGCCTTATATTTGTAGCCCGGTATTACAAGGAGCTTTCTGTCGGCGAGATCGCTGCAGAACTGAACGTGGCCGAAGGAACGGTCATGTCTTCTCTGTACCGTACACGTAAAGAACTGGAATCGTTTTTGAAAAAAAGAGGGGTATCGATATGAACGAAGCTAAACTTGCCTCATTAATGAAAAAAATGCCTGACGACATCGTGAATGAATTCAATGCCGCTACTGCAGGGGAAGCTTTTGCAGCGGCTGATTTTTCGTCGGGAAACGGTTCGGGAGGAAAGAAAAACGGCCGTGACAGACGTCCGGGCGTCGGTATATTAGTGATACTTGCTACGGTGGCTGTCTTTTTCATCGCGGGGATCATTATTACCATTAAGATACGCAGCGACAGACAGAGAGCTTTAGATCCTGATACGACGAGCGTCCTTACCAACAATACGCCGGACGTTGCCGCCAGCCCTGTTCCGCCGGAAACTGATGCCGGCCCCACGGCAGTTCCCGCATTGACCGATATACCTGATTTGACCGATGCTCCGACCGCGACAATTTCTCCTGATATTACTGACGTAAGTACCGCTACTGACGAACCTTCTATGTCCGCCGGTCCTTCTATGACCTCCGAACCGACTGATACGGCCGGACAAACTGCAAATACCGAATCTTCTTCGACTCCGGCTCCTACTGCGACCCAGGTTCCTACCGCGACCAAGGCTCCGACTGCGACCGCCGCACCTACGGCAACCTCGGTCCCGACGGCAACCTCGGTCCCGACAGCAACTGCTGCCCCGACGGCAACTCCGGAGCCGGTTACTACTCCGGATCAGAACGATGATCCTAACGGGCTTGCAGTGGTTCCGAAATTCGGTAAACTTATGACTGCAGATTTCGGGAGCAGAGATATCGATATACCGTATTTCTGGATAAACGACGCACAGTACAAGCCGGAATCAGGCGGTATGATGTATGCAGACGCGGCGCCGTTAGATTACCGTGCTCTCAGCCAGACCGTACCTCTGCTTTATAATAACGGCACCAGGATGAACATAACTATGAAAATGCCGTGTATATGGGAGAAACTGGATTTTATCGATATGGACGGAAATATATTGATGTCGCTCCCTGAAAGAATTACCTCACTGTCAAACAGTGTTTTGGCCTACGGGCTTCCTGAACAGATCGGAACGCCGGTAGATGCGCTTGTACGCGTAAAAATAATACTTCAGGGAGACTATATCGATTCCGTCGGAATAAACGAGTATACTACATACTACTGCGTTTTCAGAGTGAAACGCGGGGAATCTGCGCAGGACTCTTCTCAGACACGCATTTCAAGCATTTCATGCATTACACCTTCTACATTAAATAATCAGATGCTGCCTGGAGAAAGTGTCTTCCTGCTATACTCTGCAATTCCGTATAACTATAATTACGGAACGGTAAAGTGGAGGATCATTGAGGGTGCTGAAAATGCCATGATCGATCCGGTAACCGGAGAATTAAAAGCCCTGAAGGACGGAACAGTCCGGGTCGCAGCGTACGTTGAGGAGTATGAAGCGGAAATCACGCCTGTCGATATCGTTATTAAGAGCAAAGAAGTCATAACCGAACCGGAGCATGAGCGGCCGCTCGCCGATCAATACAAGCCTGATGCGGTGGAGCCCGGAGGAAGGTGGACGGAAGAGATCCTTAAGTCACGCGCAAACTTCCTTGTATATAACGGTCATACGCCGGACGAACTTCCTGTATATACTTACAGAAATCAAGACTATAAAGCAAGTCCTTATGAGAATGATTTTACGTTCTACGTGCAGCTTACTGATTACGCGAGATCTTACGGCGGCGATGCAAAATTGTACGAGAAGGACGTGAAAGTCTGCTTTTATGACGATTCGGGCAGCCTGATCGGTTATTCTTATACGAACCGCGACGGCATAGCTATGTTCACGATCAAAATGCAGAGCGATATGCGTTTCAGGCTCGGAGTGGAATCGAACGTATATACTGCAGAGTTCGGGATCAACACCGCTGAAGTCTTAAACAGGCCGTTCTTCCCGGGAGGAGGGATCAGCTATCCGGGCGCAAATACCAGGTCGGGCAATGCCGCGCTGTTTGCGCTTAATGTAGTTGACCAGAGCCGCTATACCCGTTACAGAGCGGAGATCGTTGACGCCGTCACCGGTGAAAACATCACCGCGGGAACGTTGATATTATACGGTTCCGGAAAAGAACTTGAACGGTTCGATATAGGGACTTTAGGGTCAACGATATGGCAGTATCCTGAATTCTTTAGCGGCGCCACCCGCACGGTCCTCGAGTATACAGACGGAGATCAGCGTTACGTCGCGGAATGTACCATTTCACAAAGCGGCAATGCATTGACCTTCCGCGCTGACATTTCCGGGAGAGAGCTTTCCGCATACTCTCTGCCTCCTGTAGCTGTAAGCGGAATGATGATCCGTTTGGGCAGGTTTGAACAGGACGGAGAACTCGGACGAAGCGAGCAGCTGGAATGGATGATAGTAAAAACGGAAGGAAACAAAGCGCTGGTAGTAAGCAAGGATGTTCTTTATGGTCTTCCGTTTAGCGACAGCAAAGAAGCTTTCGAAACGACTAAATGGGCAGACAGCTCCATACGCAAATGGCTGTTGGGGCATTTTATCGAGCATGCTTTTAGCAGCGACGAACTTTCCGTTATACAGAGCCCTTCGGGCAACGAATTAAGCGCTGATGATAAGATCTTTCTGCTGAGTGTTTCAGAAGCGGAACTGTTATCTCCTCAGGATCTCAAGGCGAATGCTACTCCGTTTGCCGTTTTGAATGGACTGAAACTTAACAGCAATCAGAAGACCGCATCATGGTGGCTCAGAAATATTGGTTTGTATAGTGCATCTTACGTCTGGTCTGAAGGCAAATCGATCGAACGAGATGGACTTGCTCAGAGCAGCAATCTGGGGCTGCGGCCTGCAATGTGGATCGAACTTACGCCTTCGATCTTAGCGACACTAAGAAACTGTGATTATAATTATTGAATCGACTGATAACACGCGGGATCTTTCTGATCGCCGGGTCGTATGGAACAGTACAAGAAATTGAACCCGGGAGCAGGACACGATCCACGTATCCGTTGCATTATCGCTCAAAAGCGAGTACAATATCCCCGCAAAGAATGACGAGGAGGTATTTATCGTATGAGTGTAAAAGACAAATGGAAGGATACGGGAAAAGGACTTGGCAAATCTTTTGCCGGTTTAGGAAAGTCCATTGTAAAATCCGTTAAAGTCGGCGCCGAAAGAATACTTGACGAGGAACCGAAAGATGAAAACGGAAATACCGTGAAGACCGATCTGCGTGAGAGCTGGAGCGAGGTCGGACATAACTTCGGAAATACGGGCAAATCACTCGGTAAAGCAGTTTCCGGTACCGCGAGAAAGGTTGCCGATAAGATCGATCCTGAGGATGAGAATGCGACTGAAAGCGACGGGCTTACGGTAGAAGAGCAGCCTGAGGATGCCGGATCATCCGACGCTTCTGATAATGCCGGCGAATGAAAACCGGAGGTGCTCGAGATGAAAAAAGCGATCAGAAAACTAACTATATTGACGTTGACCGCTTGCATGATCCTTATGCTCGGGTCGGTCGTGACGTCACATGCCAGCGTTTGGGGCGGATACATCGGAGACGTTCCGAAGACGGAAGTAGATATAACCGTTGACGGCGAAGAAGATCCGATATATGCGTACGGGCTGAGCATTGAAGTTAAATATGAAAAAGACAGACCTGTGAAAGCGACAGGAACGGCGAAACTGCTCTATGCGGACGGAAAACTGTACGTTTTCGCAAGAGTGAATGACAACGACGTGAGGGAACCGGATCAGGAAGGGCGCGATACTTCTCCGTGGATCACAGACTCGTTCGAATTTTTTATAAATCTTGATAATGACGATGACGTGTCAAAAGTTAAACAGTACAGGGTCGATTGCGGCGGATGGCCGACCGTTTACGACCAGAACGGACTGAGGGACTACGGCCCGAAAGCGGCTGAAAAGCATTTCACGTACGCTGCGAAGAAGGTCGACGGAGGATACTGCACGGAGATGGCGATACCCGTTGACGCTCTCGGAAAGGACATCGGAGTTAATCTTCAGATCAACGACGTCAATACCGACGCGGAAGAACTCACGTGGGCAATGGTTTATTCCGAGGCTACAGACGGCGGTACCGACAGCTGGTCGGTAGGGATCTATCCATACATTTCGATAGGCGCCTACTCGGAAGCGAGCCTCGACGGAAAGGTCGTTCAGGAGACTCCGACGCCCGAAGGTTATACGCCAGAGCCTACTGCCGAGCCTACCCCGGGTGATGATGAGGGTACCGATAACAATGAAAAAGATCAGCGCAAGGGTCTTTCCCCGGCGGTAATAGCAGTCATCTGTGTTTTAGCAGCTGCAGTCATAGCCGCAGCGGTGATCATGATCGTCCGCGGTAAAAAGAAAAGCGGTAATAAAGCGTAAATTTTATTGCAAACCGGATGACGATTTGATACAATATCCAGTGGACGAATAGTTCTTTTCGCAAAAGAGCGCAAGAGGCCGTCCGCAGTGCAATCAATATTTTAAGGAGATGTTTTTGATATGCCGTTAGTAACTTCAAAAGAAATGTTTGCGAAAGCGTACAATGGCGGATATGCCATCGGTGCTTTTAACGTCAACAACATGGAGATCGTTCAGGGTATCACCGAAGCCTGCAAAGAGGAGAACGCCCCCGTTATCCTTCAGGTTTCGAAAGGCGCGAGAGCTTACGCGAACCATACTTATCTTGTAAAGCTCGTTGAGGCTGCCGTAATTGAATGCCCCGATATCCCGATCGTGCTTCACCTTGACCACGGCCCGGACTTCGAGACCTGCAAATCATGCATTGACGGCGGATTTACTTCCGTAATGATCGACGCTTCTTCCAAACCTTTTGATGAGAATATAGAGATCACGCGCAGAGTAGTTGAGTACGCTCACGAACACGGCGTAGTGGTAGAAGCCGAACTTGGAACATTGTCCGGCATCGAGGATGAAGTAAAGGTGGCCGAAGGCTGCGCATCCTACACCAGACCGGAAGAAGTGGAAGAATTCGTTACCCGCACGGGCTGCGACTCTCTTGCCATCGCCATCGGTACCTCCCACGGCGCATACAAGTTCAAACCCGGAACGAAACCCCAGCTTCGCTTCGACGTGCTCCACGAGTGCGAGAAGAGACTGCCCGGTTTCCCGATCGTGCTTCACGGTTCTTCCTCCGTTCCGCAGGAATACGTGACGATGATCAACGAAAACGGCGGCGCGATGCCCGGTGCTATCGGTGTGCCTGAGGAGCAGCTCCGCGAAGCAGCCAGATCCGCTGTCTGCAAGATCAACATCGACTCCGACCTCCGTCTCGCTATGACCGGTACGATCCGCAAGTTCTTCAACGAGCATCCGGATAAATTTGACCCCAGAGAGTACCTGAAGCCCGCAAGAGCTAACATCAAGGAACTTGTCCGTCATAAACTCCGCGACGTTCTCGGCTGCAGCGGAAAAGCGTAAGAGTCAGGGAAAGCTGATCTGTAAATATATTGCCGCGTTATATCTGCGTAAGGTTCAGTGCGTATGAGCGCGGTCCGTACGCAGGACGCGGCAACATTTATGCTATAAAGAAACGAGGTAGATCACTATGGCTAAATTAGTTGGCGCCGCTATATTCGGACAGTCAGGCGGTCCTTCATCAGTTATCAACTCCAGCGCCGCGGGTGTATTCCAGACTGCGCTTAAAGAAGATTGCATTACTAAAGTATACGGAGCGGCACACGGCATCCGCGGTATGCTTGACGAGGAATTCTACGACATGAGCAAAGAAGATCCGTATGAGATCGAACTGCTCAAAACCACTCCTTCATCCGCGCTCGGATCTGTCAGATATAAGCTGAAAGACGCGGATGTTGACGATACTGATTATAAGCGCCTTCTTGAAGTATTCAAAAAATACGATATCCGCTATTTCTTCTACAACGGCGGAAATGATTCGATGGATACCTGCAATAAGATAAGCAAGTACATGCAGAGATCCGGGTACGAGATGCGCGTGATGGGCGTGCCGAAGACGATCGATAACGACCTGTACGGCACGGACCACTGCCCGGGCTACGGCTCCGCGGCTAAATACGTTGCTACGTCTACGATGGAGGTCTACCAGGACGCGAGAGTGTACGATACCGGTATGGTAGCTGTCCTCGAGGTCATGGGACGCCATGCCGGCTGGCTGACCGCATCTACCGCGCTCGCCGCTTATAAAGGTATGGGACCGGATCTGATCTACGTTCCGGAACTTCCTTTCTCGATGGAGCAGTATCTCGCAGACGTAAAACGCGTGTATGAAAAGCAGGGAAAATGCATTGTCGCCGTATCTGAAGGCGCACAGTACGCGGACGGACGATTCGTTGCAGACAGCGGCGTACGGGACGCATTCGGACACGCTCAGCTGGGC
>JAEEGL013397070.1_pt1 | contig 14021 bp, 14 predicted proteins | sample 9134231 | NCBI WGS metagenome assembly JAEEGL01 (sample SAMN16246548, study PRJNA631951) | gut metagenome | biome: gut microbiome; feature: rumen; material: fiber-attached | host: Bos | place: Iran: Karaj | collected 2018-10
ATAGATAAAACAACAAAAGAACCACTTATGGCTTATAGCGTTGGAAAAGCATTTTTTGGAAAAGGTAAATATGATGCAGAAATAGCAAGAGGAGCATGTAAATTAGGATACTCTGTAATAGGTGGAGCATCAAAATTATGGAATTATATAATTAATTATTATAAAAATAAAGATTTAGATGGTAATCCTGGTTCGATAGACTCTATTGTATATTATGTGAATCTTAATTATTATGATGGACGCAGCATGCAATTTCTTAAAAATGTAAAATTTATAAAAAATCAACTTGGTTTTTGGAATTATTGGGTAAAAGATAATGTTTTAAAAAATAGAGAGCCTAGAAAACATAAAGAAATAAAAATGTTGGAAGCAAAGGGAGAAGTTTTAGTTATAGGCAATTCTGGAACACAAGTAAACGTTTGGCAGCGTTAATTTTATGTGTGGATTTTTTCTGAATTTTTCCGCAAAATTTGTATAATATAATTATGGGTGGAGGAAATTATATGAAGAAAACAGAAACAGTTACACAGACAAGAGAAGTATATTATTGTGATAAATGTGGAAAAAAATTATCTAAAAAAGAACTTGAGGATGTTGGTCCTTGGGCATGCTTACATTATTTAAGAAAATATACTAAATTTGAAGAAGAACATGATGATTTTTCTATAAATTCAGATCTATGCCACGAATGTAATGTAGAAGTAAGTGGACGTGTTTTAGAAGAATGGTATAAATTTAAAGAAAAATGTGAAAGTTTTATATCTAAAAAAGAACAAGGAGAAAAATAATGCAAACATTATTCTTATTAAGAGGTGCACCAGCAAGCGGTAAATCAACATTTATTAAAGAAAATGGTTTAGAACCTTATACTTTATGTGCCGATAAAATTAGAACACAAGTGTCTTCTCCTATTCTCAACTTAGATGGAAAATTTTGTATTTCTCAAGCAAATGATAAATATGTTTGGGAAACCTTATTTCAAATGTTAAAAAGAAGAATGCAAGATGGTTGTTTAACATTTATAGATGCAACTCATTATAAATCTTCTTTAATAAATCAATATAAAAAATTGGTAGAAAAATATAGATATAGGGTTTACATTATAGATTTTACTGATGTTCCTTATGAGGAATTAATAAAAAGAAACAATGAAAGAGAGCAATATAAAAGAGTTCCAGAGGAAGTAATAAAGAAAATGACAACTTGTTTCACTGATGATAAGGAAATAAGAAAATGGTGCAAAGTAATAAAACCCAGTGAATTTAAAGAAACTATAATGGCTAAACCATTAGCAATTAATGAATATAATAAATTAGCATTTATCGGTGATATTCATGGTTGCTATACAGCTTTGTCAAATTATTTTAACAAATATCCTTTTGATGAAAAAACTCTCTATATCTTTTTAGGTGATTATACAGACAGAGGCATTGAAAACAAAGAAGTAATTCAATGGCTTTTAGAAAATCACGAAAAGAAAAATGTTTGGCTACTTAAATCAAATCATACAATACATTTAGAGCATTTTGCTAATGAAGAATATGATCTTATTAGAAGCAGAGAATTTAGAAATAATACTATGAAGCAATTAGAATCTTTTGACAAAAAAGATTTAAGAAGGATATGTCGTAAATTTATTCAATTAGCTTATATTACTTTTAATAATAAAACATTTTTAGCAACTCATGGTGGAATTTGTATTGATGATTTAAGAAATTTACAGTATGTTCCTACTAAACAATTTATGTTTGGTGTTGGTAAATATGAAGATTCTGAAACCGTAGATAAGAAATTTTCAGAAAGTGATCTTGGAGAAGTTTACTCTATTCATGGGCATAGAAATATTTATAAAGTTCCTATGCATAATACCAAATATACATATAATTTAGACTCTGCTATAGAATATGGTGAACCTTTAAAAGTATTGCATTTTGAAAAGAATGAATTTACAGAAATACAAATAGAGAATCCTGTTTTTGTTAAAAAAGAAGTAGTTTCTAATAAATTATTAGACATTACTTCTGAAAATGAATTGGTAAACAAATTGAGTCAAGATAAAGATATTATTAAAAAAGATCTTGGTGATGGTTATTATTCCTTTAATTTCAGCAGAGATGTATTTTATAAAAAGAAATGGAACGAATTAACAGAAGTCGCAAGAGGTTTATTTATTCATTTACCTGATGGAAAAATAGTAGCACGTTCATATAAAAAGTTTTTTAATTTGAATGAAAATAAAGATACAAGCCTTGAAGCAATATTATCCAAAGTTCAATACCCAGTATATTCGTATCTTAAATACAATGGCTATTTGGGTCTTTTATCTTATGATTTTATTAATGACGATTTCTTTATAGCTACTAAATCTACAAATCAAGGTGATTATAAGTTGTGGTTTAAAGAAATATTAGTGAAAAATAATTATTTAACTGACAGTTTAAAATACTTTTTAAAAGAGCATAATTACACCTTTATATTTGAAGTAATAGATCCAATCAGAGATCCACATATTATTAAAAATGAAGGACAAAAAATTATTTTATTAGATATTATTAAAAATGATTTCAAATTTGAAAAATTAGATTATTCAAGTTTAGTAGCTTATGGTAGTATGTTTAACTTTATTGTAAAATATCAAGTTGATATGTTTATGTTTAAAGACGAATTAATAAATTTTATTAACACTTTATATAAAGATCCTTTTTTATGGAATGAAGAAGGTGTAGTATTTGAAGACGACAATGGTTATATGTTCAAACTTAAAACCGATTATTATAAATTTTGGAAAGAAATGAGAACTATAAAAGACAGTATGGCTAAAGGACATACTATTAAGAAAATTTATAAAGATGATAAGTGGATAGCATTTTATAAATTCTTAGAATCTTTACCAAAAGAAGAATTAAGTAAAGATATTATAACATTGAGAGATAAATTTTTAAATCAGTAATCGTCCATTACTGCTATAGGTTGACCACAATGCCAATAATTGTGGAAGCAAATGGTATTTCTTTATAAAGAATAGCCTAGCATTTGTGAAATAAGTTGCTCCTTACTCTTATTTCACACTCCACTAGATCACCTGTCTCTAGGGCGAAACGACAGGTATTATTTTTGCTCATTTAAATTTATATATGACAACACTTCCCGAATATTTAAAACAAGACGAATGTTTTATATACTGTCCAAAAGAACATGTGACAGATCTTTATCAATTGGAAGGTTTTATTCCTTTTTATAAGCTTTTGCAAGGTCTTTTCGAAGAAGGCTATGAATATACTGATAATGTAAGAAAGAGTTATTTTAATATAATTGGGGATATAAACGGAAAGCGTGTCATTATTATTTAAGATTTTTCAATAGTATTTGAGTTTCTATTCATTATTAATTCACAAATTTTATTAACTTTGCAATATCTGCAATGATTACCATAATTTTCTAAAAAACACTCATCATTTAAGGGATGCTCATTTTCATCCAATTTTTGTTTAATTTCTAAACAAGTTTCTTTTAAATATTTTAATTTATTATTTTTTTCTTCTAAATTAAGCGTAAAAGCATTTTCTTTTTTATGCTTAAGAAACACATATTTTGCTTCCAAAACTTCTTCTAAACCTATTTTTGTGCAAATAGCAGCATATATATCTAATTGTGCGTGATCATTTTTAGGTTGAACTTTTCCTGTTTTCCAATCTAAAATTTTTAATTTTTCGTCTTCTTTATACACAAAATCGATAAAACCATTAAAAAAGAATCCTGGTATAACTTCTATGCTAAAATATTTTTCTGTTTCTATTGGTGTAATTTTTCCATTCCTTATAAAAATAAAGTATTGATTATAAAAATATGTTAAAATTTCTTCTGCTTTAATATGCCATTCAGTTAATAAAATAAATTGTCTTTCACGAAGCGGAATTTTTTCTACTCTTTTTGAAAAATCATCACGAAAAATTCTGATCATATCAGCAATATTTATATTTGGATCTTTTTTATTTATTGCTTCTTCAATAGCAAAATGAATAGCAGAACCAAAAGCAGAGTAGATATTTTCTGTCTTTTCTTCAAGATTTCTTATATGTTTCAACTCAAAAGATCTTGGACATAAATGATAATCTTTTAATTTAGAATAACTTAATTTCATTTTTATCTTCTGGGTTTATAAAATTCACAATTTTCTGCAGAGACCCCTATATGCAATAAATCTTTTTCATATTTTCTACAATAATTGTTGTTGCATCTTCTACAATCTAAACAAATCTTTTTCTTTTTATCTATAGAAAGTTTTCCTTTTTCATCTATTTTTGATAAAACTTTTTCTAACTCAGAGTCATCTACTTTTTTATAAAACATAAAATCTGCTACTATGATTGTTGCTTGCGTGACTAAATCTTTACAGTTATAATATTTATCTTCTTTCATATTACAATTAAAAGAAATAATTTCATATACTTTTCCATTAAGAGTGATTATTTTATCTCCTGGAGAGACAGGAGATTTTAATGGAACTCTGACTTTTTGATTATTTTTATACCTATTATAATTAGAAGTATCCATTAAACAATGTGAACAAATATATCCTAAACTCTCTTCAGGGATTTCTTTTGGGTATCTCCCACATAATTTGCAACTTTCAACTTTTAAATCTCTGTCTCTTAAATTTCTATCTTTTCGTGACATAAATAAACTCCTTAATTAAATTATACAAAATTCTCTTTATTTAATCATCTATTCATTTATATATATGATGCATCTTATAGCTAAAACTATTAAAAACAATATAAAAACCAAGAAAAATCTGAGAAAAACAAAGAATATTATTCAAAAATCTAGAAAATCTCAGAAACCTAGTAAGCGTGTAAGCAAACCTAAACTAAATACAAAAGTTAAGCGATTAATAAATAAAAAACCTAAAGTAACAATTAGGAAAAAGAATCCTTTTTGGCCTAAACAAGATGAAAGCACTCCAACATTTGAAGATTTGTTAAATGAAGGTTATGATATGGTAACTTTTGTAGCACATCCTAATGCTTGTCCAAAATGTAAAGCAATGAACGGTAGAACTTGGAGATTGCAAGAATTTCTTGACACTACTGAATACAACGCGCCTATATTTTCGCACAGCCATGTAAACGCTTTTAGCAAAATACGTGCTTGGGATTCGACAAATACTTTACCAGATGTATATGTAGATTATACTGGAAACATCTCCTAGAATTTTTGCTTCATTTATATTTAAAATAGATATTTTTGAGGTTATTTGACATGAAATTTAATAGGTCAGCAAAATCAGATAAATTTGATTATATGATGTTAAGTCGTCTTATACAAGACGCGAAATATTTTATAGAGCATCCCCATCTTAAACATTTGTGGGCAAAAACATTGGATGAGCATATTAAACAAATGAAAGAACAATATGCTAAACTAGATCCTAAACCAGAATGGGTTTCTTTAGAGAAAATTGAAACTTTAGCAAAACAAATGAAAGAAAGTTATAAAAATTATTGGAATGAAAGACATCCTGATAATAAGATCGAAGCAGCAGAACAACCTACAACTCCAAAACCTACGCAAACTTTACCTGACACAATGACTTGGGCATGGGATCCAAAAGCAAATCAATGGATCGCTGTAATGAAAGATAATCCTGTGGTTGCACCACCTACTTATAATCCTAATAATATCGGCGATTATGCTTCTTCAACTACTTATACCTCCACCTCAAATATGGGATATTTAAAATCTTCATTAGAGTCTTTAAAAGAAAGTCCAAAATTTACTTCTGAAATAAAGAGTGATAAAATCATTGAAGATTTATTCAAAAACGGTTTTGTACAGCACGCTGGCTATCAAAGAGGCAAAGGAACAAAAATATCTATTACTAACAAAGGTTTAGATTTTCTAAAGAAAAGCTACCAAGAAGATTATAAAAAAGAATTAAAAGAAAAAATTTCTTTGAGAAAAAATGCTAATAAAATTAATAATAAGAAATTTGATGCAAAACTTTCATGGAAAGATAATTTAGATTATTCAGATCTTATTTATAATAAGCAAATTTTAGCATCTCTTTATGATGATGATTATAATAAGAATTGGTTAATTATCTCACCAGAAGGTGAATGTTTAGAAAAACTTAGTAAAAAATCTTATGATATTAATTCTGCAAAAATTTACTTAATAAAAAAAGCTTGCTTAAAACTATCTAATAATTTAATGGCAAAAATAAAAGCATCTTCAGCAACTGGTAATGAATCTACTATTACAGGTTTAAATTATCCTAATAATTCTACTGATTGTGATAATGGAGTAAAAACTGGTAATGGAGAATTTTTACATGTAGAATCCGCAATAGATGATAATATTGACAAAAAACAAACCATTTTAAAAAATTTAGTCTATCAACATAATAAACAAAATGGTGAAGAAAGTGCAATAGGCTTAAGTTTAGATTTTGATAATAAAGCGGTTGCAACTGGCGATTTAGAAAATCTTTCTAAATTAGAAGATCAATTAAGAGATGAGGAAATTCATTGCAATATTACTCCTAGAAAAGATTTTCCTGAAATGTATGAATTAACAGTATTTTATAATACTAAAGGTGCTCCTACTGATAAATTTGCAGCATTAAAAAATAAAGCTTCACAAGATTTAAAAATTAATGATTATGTAAAAGTTATTATGCCTGGTAATTCACATTGGAATAATTTTACAGGAAGAGTAACATATATTGATGGTAATGATGATTTTGCAACTGTTGTAGTAGAAAATGAAAATGGAAAAATACAACAGTTCGATAAAAGGAATCTTAAAAAAATAAATTCATCTATTATAAAGAAAGCAAATGGTCCTTTTGAGTTTGAAGCCACTAAGGATAGTATAGACTTTATTATAGATAAAGAGTTTTTAATTACACTGATTAATGCTGAACCTGAATTAAAAGATACTAAGTTAGACCCGAAAAAGAATGAGTTCGACTATATAGTTGATTATAAATTATCTTCAAATATTGAATGGAAAATTGACTTTGAAACAACAAATTATGGCATTAAAAATATGGGTATTTCTGTTCCTTGGCAAACCATTTCTATAGATATTGAATATACACCCAAAAGTGAAGCAGCCCCTATAAAAAATGATATGTCTTTCAGTATAAGACATGATATAATTGGGGTTGATATTGTAATGGAATCAGAAAACTTTAATTCTATTTGGATGAAAGGATTGCAAATAGAAGGCGAAGATAATGTAAAAGCAACATTCTAAGAGGTAAAAATTTATGCCTAAATTTAGTAAAAAATCACAAGCATTATTAGATCAAGTTCATCCAGACTTACAACTTGTTTTAACTTGTGCCATTAAATATATTGACTTCACAGTTTTAGATTCTACTATTAGAACTAAAGAACAACAAGCTCAATATGTTAAAGAAGGTAAAAGTAAAACAATGAATAGCAAACACCTTAAAAGATTTGTTCCTGAATATGAAAAAGAGTATTCTCTTGCGGTAGATATAATGCCTTATTTTTCTAGTGAGCCTCATACTGATTGGAATGACAGAGAAAGCTTTTGTTTAATGGCTGGCTATATTTTAGGTATTGCTAAAGTATTAAAATCAGAAGGTATGATTCATTCTGATATAGTTTGGGGCGGAGATTGGAATCAAAATTCTAGAACAAAGGATGAGAAATTTTCTGACTGTCCGCATTTCGAGGTCTTATGAAATTTATAAGAGTTATTAAATCTTCGCTGAATAAAGATTTATTAAATACTTCTAATTGGACATCTATTCCTCATCTAACAAAAGAAGGACACATTTATAAACTCACTGGAAGATATAGAACTGATATTATTAGTAAAATTCCAGGAGATTCAAATGAAGACAGATTATGGACAGAAGATTATAGTAAATTAGGAAATTGGTCTGAAGAAACAACAAGAAAATATAAGGAAGAAGCTATATCTAAAGGTATTATAAAATCGATAACTATTCGCATAACAAATAATAAAGTTACTTGCTGGGAAGGAAATCATAGAAAAAAAATGGCTGAATATCTTAAACTTAAAGATGTTCCTGTTGTTGTTTTTTCTTGGGATACTGAATTACCAACAGAAGATTATTTTGGATTATTAAGCAAAATAAAGGAGTTTAAATAAATGCATTTTATTAGACTTATAAAATCTGGTCTATTGAATGAAAATTCATTAGGAGAGCCTATTGCTGATAATGAACAAACTTTACAAAATTTCTGGAATTGGTTTGGTGATTCTAAAATGGTAGATGAAAGAGGCAGACCTATAGTTTTTTATCATGGAACTATAAAAAAATTTGATACCTTTACTCATAAATATAATAGAAGCCCTCAAAAAGCATTTTTCTTTGCACCATTAAAAAGAAGAGATTCTTTAGCCGGTTATTATGCTGGAGAAGACGGAATAATTTTGTCTGTATATTTAAAAATATTAGAGCCATTTGTAGTTGAACCAGAGATGAAAGATTTGAATGAATCAATGAAAGATTATGGTGATGGTTTTATAACATACGCGGTCGAAGATAGATCTAGGGATTATTATAATTATCAAAAAGATAAATTAGAAGTAGAGAATTTAAAAGTTGGCGATATTATAGAAGTCGGAGTTTTTGAGCCTAATCAAATAAAATCTATCTCTAATAATACAAATTATAGCAAAGAAGATAACAGTATTTACGGAGGCTTAAAATAAGTGAAATTATTAGCACCAGATAAAATTTTAGTAGAAAATAAATGTCAAGGATACAAAGGAGAATATAAGATTTCTTGGCAAAAATCTGCATTGGCAAATTATTATAGAGTTTATTTTAATTATGTTCCTTATGGTGTTCCCACTTTAATTGCCGATAATTTAACTGATTTAACATATACTTTTACCAATTTTGATGTGATAGATGGAACTGAGCTTTATTTTATTGTTGCATCTATCAGAGATAATAATGGAACAATTACTGAAGCAAGATCACGTTATCAAAGAGCGCAAAATACTTCGGAGTTTATGTCTTTTTCGCAAGGAACTTGGCTAGACAATAATAATATGATGTGCAATCCTCACACTAATCTATATCCAGATGCCTCTGATGCAGAAAGAGATACAAGTTATATTGGGGTAAACCCTTTACCATTAGAAGAATTCAGGAGATACCAATTTAATAGAATTTTAAGAGACGAGCTTTGGATATTGCAAGATCGTGGCGAACCTGTTTATTTAATAAAAAAGAAAAGAGTAAACTATGACCAACCAGAAGACGATGATGATAGAAGGCAGGGCAGAAGCAACATAGTTCAATTTTATTCACCTATTATAATATGTGCTGCTATTGCTTCACCTGGTCAAACACACAATGTATATGTTTCTGGCAGAGGTTTTGAAAAGAGCAGCAGATCTTGGACAATTTATACACCTTTATTAAACGACGAAGATATTTTAATTGATAAAGAAAATAAAAGATGGGAATTACAAAATGTTACACATCAGCGTTCTTGGAGAGGAGCAATAACATGGCAGAGCTTTGATATAAAAGCATTACCTATCACAGATCCAGTATACTCTCATCCTACAATTAAAAATGTTGATGGAACATTGTTGTATCAGAAAAATATTAGTGAATGGAATAAGGAGCCGCTTTAATGTTATTTAGAGGAAGAAGATATGTAACTACAGCATTTGTTTCAGTATTGCAACAATTATTTAGCACACATGATATTTATACTTGGAACAAAAATAGATTAACGACCAAAATTTATATAGATGAATCTTATCCTGATGGCGAAAGAAAATATCCTTGCATAATTGTGCATGACGAAACTGAAGGAAATTTCTTCTCTTCTTCTTTTAATAGGCATTTTCAAGAAGAAGTATATGACGCAGAGCATAACTTCCTGGGTTTTAGACATGGATATGGTAATGATGTTTCTACAAGTATAAATATTTCTGCTCTAACAAAATATGAAGCTGAGATTATTTCAGATATTGTTTGTTCTTTCTTTGTTTTTTATGGAGAAGAAAAATTTAGAAGTGCTGGAATTATTTTGAAAGAAGGCAATTCTCCAAGTCTTAGCACAGAACAATATGGAAAAAACGATATTTACACTATTTCTATAACTATGACAAGCTATGTTGAGTATGAAAAACTTTATACTCCTAAAGACATACAAAAAGTTGAAGAAATAAAGATTCCATATTTAGATGTTATTTATAAAGATGGCGAAACTGGAACACAAGAAAAGATTCAGAGATATTATATAGATTCTGAACCGCCAGAGGAATCTGCGGAATCTGAAGACACTGGTGAATCTGGTGAAAATACACCAGAAACAAGCTCTGACGAACCATAAGTTTGTATTATATAATCTCCCTCTTTATTCGCAGAGGCATATTCATTGTTTAAAAAATTATGAATGTTGGCTATAATACTTTTACTCATTTTTAAAGGAACATTTTTAAAAAAATATTTTTTATCTGTAACATAATTATAGTCATCTGGAAAATCCATCAATCTAATTGCTTCACGCTTATTTATGAATCTATCTTTGAACGGATGGACTAAATTAATGCAAGAGTTTGCAACCATCACCGGAACATTATAATGTGAAATTGTTATTTTATCACCCCAGAAATTTTTTCCATTCTTTATTTTCTTTTTTATTGCTTCTATTTTTTCTAAATTTTTTGTATCATTTTTGTTTTTTAAAAAATCAATAAGTTCATCAACATATTTTAATGCTTCTCTTTGTAATCTTATATATTTTTTGTCGCCTTTTAAATCAACCATCTTTGAAATAAAAGAAGCATGATCTATAACTTCAGTTGGATATAAACTAGAAAGTTTTTTATATAAAAATTTATAATAAATATTATCTGAAGGCTTATCGGTGTTTAAATCTGCCATATCCGAGTCTGTAACATAATTTATTAAACCCTCTTTTATATAAAGACCTTCTGCCATAATAGGAAAATTAGAAAAACTTTCTTTATTAAAACAAATATAAAAGCATCTTTCTCTCTTTTGAGGGTTTCCATAATTTTGTGCTTTAGTTAAATAAAACAAAATCTTATAATTATTTTCTTTTGCAATTTTTATCATTTCATTAAAAGTTTCTTTTCCCATATCAGACAATAAATTTGCTGAATTTTCTCCAAAGACAATTTTTGACTTTGTTTTTAATGCTAATTTTAATGTTTTAATTATCCAATTATTATTTGCTTCATTTCTTTCATTTGATTTTACTAAATCACTTAAACCAGCACAGGGTGCTAAAATTCCAATCAGATCAAATTTTTCTGAAATTTCATCTGAGTCTTTCAAGAGAGTATATTTGATGTTTTTATTCTTTAAATATTCTAAACAGTTTTTATCTCTCTCAGAAACCTCTTCAAAAGAGAAAATTTCTGAAGGAAAATTTTTAAATTCTTCTATCATTGGTAATAATAAACCACCAGCAGAAGGAATAATAGTGGTAAATTTGACGTTATTTAAGTTTGACATAGTGTTCCTTATAGTTTATATGTTTTTATATTAAAAATGAAAATTTGAGCATGTTTTGCGCAAAATGCACTGAATTTTATATCGATTCATAATATGATTTTATTGCAGAAAGAGCAAAACCTTTCTTTTCTATGCCTTTTACGAAAATTTCAAGATCAGTTACCTCTCTTTTAGTTGCATGAATTTTAGTTTGCCAATTTTTATATTCTTTTAATTTTTCCGGATCTTGAAGTAAAAGTCTTTTTTCTTTAGCTTGTGCATGATATGCTTTTATAAATTCTTTTTTGGATTTGTCATCCTCTATTAAAGCTAAATGTTTGGTAAGAATTTGCTCAATGCAGTTAGAGTACCAAATATCATAAGCGTCCTCTAAAAGACCTAGTTCTTCTTCTTTAGCAGCAAGCTTTTTTCCCCAATAAACTAAAAGATAAGGCAATTCACCAATTTTTTCATTGAGTTTATATGGTTCAATATCTTTTACAATAAGGATATCCTCTAACATATTTCTTTCTTCGGTAAAATCTTCTTTCACTAATATAAAATTATTTGTTTCAAAAAGTTTATTTAAACCAATATCTACCAATGTGCCTTCACTGTTTATTGCTTGAATAGTATAATTTTTATCTAATTCTAAAATTTTTTCAAAGCCTGTATTTTTAATACATTTTATTTTATCACCACGTTTCATAAATATCTCCTTTATTAGCTTGCTTCTATTTCTTGCAAAATATCTTTTTTAGTTAAATTAAAATCTCCTGTTAAAATTTTCTTTGCATCCATTAATCTAGAAGTCATACGTTTATAAATCTTGTCTTCAAAAGTGTCTTTCATCATAAGTAAATAAATGTTGACTTCATTCTTTTGACCTGTTCTGAGGATTCTGCCAGCTCTTTGTTTCATTCCGGATGCAGAACCAGTTAATGTTAGATTAAAAAAAACCATATTTTGTGCAAATTGCATATTTGCTCCATAAGATAAACAATCACTACAAATCAAAACATTTATATCAGTACTTTCTTTAAAATTTTTAATAACAGTATTTCTCTTCTTTTCAGAAGTGCCTCCATCTATTACAAAAGCATTAATTCCATTATTATTTAAAATTTCAAAAATTCTGTTTGTAGATTCAGTCCTAGAATCAAAAATTATTGTTTTTCCTGGGAGTTTTGGTAAATTTTCAATCAACCATTTCATCTTAGGACTGACATATAAATTGTTGTATGTTTCCGGAAAAACTATTTGTGGAAAATCAACAAATTGATATTTTCTATTTGTGCTTAAAAATAATGCCATTTGTGAAATTTCTTCTAAATATTTTTCTCTTTTTTCAACATAAAGAGGATCATCTGCTGCTATATTAAATTTTTTCTTAAGAAGTAATTCATCTTTGACAGATTGATTTATTGAATTATATTTTGTCATTTCTGGGAAAGAAAATTCTAAAACAATTTTATGTGTTTTTGAAGCAACATTTAATTTGGTATTTGATTTAAAAATATAATTTCTTATATAATCAGAGAGCTCTTTTTCATTTTCTCTTCTTATTTTTTTATAAAGTCCAAAATAATCTTTTTCAAAATATCTTTCTGCAAATCTTGTGACACCACCAGAAAAGAAATCTTCATCTATTACATTAAAAATTCCATAATAATTAAAATAATTTGTTTCTAAAGGGGTAGCAGTTAATGCAAAAACATATTCTGCACTTTTACATAATTCTTTAATGCTTGCTCTGTTGTTTTTAACATTGCTAGATGTTTTTGTTTTTACTGATTTAATTTTAGATGCTTCATCTATTATAATAATATCAAAAGTTTTCAGATATTGAAGATCTAATCTTATTTTTTCAAAATTTGTAACTAAAAATCTCATGCCATCATAATTATAAAACTCTTCATATAATTTTAATCTTTTATCCAGTTTTTCAGCATCTGAGGTATTAAAAATTTTTGCTTTTGGAAAATTGTTTTCTATTTCTTCACCCCATTGTGTTTTAATTTTAGATGGAGTAATAATTAATATTTTTTCTTTTCCTTTTGTTTTGTTAATTAAATAACACGCTTCTAATGCCGTAAATGTTTTTCCAACACCAGTATCAAAAGCTAATATACCTTTTTTAATTGTTGTAAGCCAAAGACAACCTGCTATTTGAATATTCTTTAATGATTTTTTACAAAAATGAAAATTATCTCTATAGTTTTGGTATTCATCAAAATTTTCAGAATTAGTTTTTGATCTATCTACTATATTTTTCAATATAGCTAATTGATTGTTTAATTTTTGATATTCAGATTGAACTTCAGGTGAAAAATGCACCTCATAAATTTGTTTAAATAAACCAAATTGTGAGCACAATTCTTTTTCTTTTAAAAAATTTAAAAATATATATAGATCATTAATTTTAAATTTACATTTTTTTATTTGGGTATCATATTTGAATGCAATAAAATCTTTAGTTTCTCGAGTTGTTTCCTTACTGCAATCAGCTATTAACCTATAATAC
>JAEEGL013581849.1_pt1 | contig 14021 bp, 7 predicted proteins | sample 9134231 | NCBI WGS metagenome assembly JAEEGL01 (sample SAMN16246548, study PRJNA631951) | gut metagenome | biome: gut microbiome; feature: rumen; material: fiber-attached | host: Bos | place: Iran: Karaj | collected 2018-10
ATAACATCATCAGTTAAATTTTTGATATATAAAAAACTTATAGCACATTGTTGAAATCTATTTCCAGTAAATAAAGCAATTCTATTTTGAAATCTTGAAGAATATTTTGGAAGAGATTCAATTTTAGGAATCATAATACTTTTTAATAAATTATGATTATCATCATCAGTATCAAGTTGACTACTTTGCAAATCAACATTAGAAGAAATTGTCACAGTATATTTTCTTGGAGTTACATTTATTGTTTTATAATCAGCATTAAATAAACATAAATATTCTCCTTCTTTAACATAAGTTGACATTGTTTCATTATATGCTGAATCAAGATATTCTATATTATCTTCATTACATTTTGCTAAAATTAAATTTGTTAAAACATCTTCTTCAGGTTGAATTTTCCTATGAAATCTATAATATTTCTTATTTAGAGTAACTGATAAGATTCCATCACCTTCAACATTAATTTTAATAACATTAAATTTATCAGCTTTATCTTTATCAATTTTAATCCCAGTAGATTTAATAGGTTTCAAAGGAATACAAATAGAAAGATATTGAAAATATTTACAAAAATTATTAAAATCAATCCAAAAAATACCATCATTCTTTCCTTTTGCATCATATTCAGGAAAAGCTTTTTTAGCTTCAGAAGTCCATTTACTATTTCCATCACTCCAATCTCCATTCCATTCTCCTTCTCCGAAAGGATTTCTAATTTTCATTAATTTAACATTATCATTTCCAACTTTTCTTTCAAAAGCTGAAACAAGAGTAAAAGAATGATTATCAATTAATCCAACATTACTTAAATTAGGAGTTCCTTTTCTAATAGAACAAGTCATAATACAATCATATAAATCAGCTCCTTTAATATTATTCCAAAGAGAGTCCTTATTTTCTCTAGAAACTTCTATTGGTATTGTAGTAAAAGGAGTAAAAGCTTCGAAAACATCTCTTGGATATCCAATAACTATATTAGCATATCCACCATTAACTTTAGCCCAAGCTTTTTCTAAGAAAACTCCCCATAAATTTTTATTAGGAGCATCAGAAAAAATAGGTTTTCCATTATTTTTATTTATAGGAAACAAATCATCTACAGGAACTATTTTCCATTCACCATCAATTTGCATTGCAATTTCAATAGCTTGTCCATTATCAGGTATTTCTACAGTTTTAAATAATTGAAGAATTAAAAACGGAAATTCAGCAAGAGCTGATAAAGTAGCAACGAAATAAGCATTTGCTACTTGTCCGATTTTAATATCATCTAATGAAATTTTATCTCCAAAAATTTTCGCTTCATCACCCCAAATTTCGTTAGCATGTTTCCATTCAATTTCTTCTGGTGATAAAGTTATTGCCCTTAATGCTTTGTTTCTACGCTCTTCATTTGTATCTGTGTATTCACCATTAAATTTCCCAAAAACTGTGTCTGAATTTGGAGGAAAGCGATCATCTGAAAAAGCATAGGAAGGAGGCTTCTGATTTTTGTAATATGTTTCTAAGGATGATATGATCTTGTTTGGATTTGATGTGCAATCTACTTGAGCATTACGAGTAAATCCTTTTCCATATGGAAGCTTGTGGGAAGATTTATCTTGATTTGATAATGTTTGAGAACCACTGCATCCCATTTTTATTTTTAATTTTTTTTTTTCAGTTTAGTTTTTTTTTAATTATTAGACTTTTTAATGGGATTTTTTAGGTTTTGTATGTTTTATTGATTTTTGAATTATTTTTTTGGCTTTTTAAGGGTTAGGAATTTATTTTTAGGGTTTTTTAATGGTTATTTAGAAAAGGAGATTTTAAAAAGTCTTGGAATTTTTAAATTTTTTAATTTTGGGATAAGCGTTTCATTAAAAAATTTATCCATTTTTTAAAATTAATAATTAATTTTTAATTATTTATATTTTATTTTTTTTATATTAATTGGTTTTTGGATGAGTTAAATTAATTTAAGAATAAGAAAATAAAAGAATTTAATCAATGGAAAAATTTAAATGTATTCTTTGTATTTTTAAGTATAGATATTATTTAATTTCTTAAGTTTTTATTTTAAAATAAATGTTTTAAGTATTTTAAAAATAATTGATTAATATTTAAACCCAAATCTTAATTTCTAAATATTAATTAAACCTAAAAAATAAACATTTATTATTTTTAAAATAAAGAATAAGTGTATAATAATTTAAAATAGATTATAAAAAAAATATTTTTTAATTATTATATCTAAATTTCCTTAGATTATATATTCAATGAATTTCAAAAAAGTAAATAAATCTAAAAAGCTTATATAATTAATAAAAAACCAAAATTTAAAATTCTTCAGCACTCATAATATTTTTTTCTTGTAACTTAGTACAGTTTCCTCCAACTTTAGTATCAAAATTAGCTTGAAAATATTTTCCCTCAGCAGTAATAACAATAATAGTATTATCAGAGGCAAAAGCAACAATAGCTTTAGTAGAAGGGATTTTAAATTGAGCAAAAGACCATTCAGAATTTAAATATTCATTTTTAACATTAAAAAAAGATAAAAAGCTTCCAATAGCGCTTTTTAAATTTTCTTTTCTTTCTTCATTATTATTATTATTATCCTCATTTTTCAAAACAAAAATATGAATAGTCCCTCTATCACTAGAGCAAGCTAAATATTTAGAATTAATATCAAAAGCAATAGAATAAATTTCTGCTTTTTCTGATCCTCTTCTTAATTCTTGAATAAGCATAGAATCGCTAGTTCTATATATTCTAATTAAAGTACCTTTAACTGAAGCAGTAGCTAATAAAGAACCGTCTCTATTCATAGATAAACAAGCAATTGGACTTTGATGAGCAGAAATTGTTGTTGTTGCTTGATTATCATAATTTTTTATAGTAACTGAACCGCTTTTTGGATCTGGATATGCTATAATATTATTATTACCTGATTGAGATATTCCTATTATTCCCTTTGGATTATCGTGTGTTGTTATTGTATCTATATTTGTAAAATTTTCAAATGTGAAAACGTAAATTTTTATTTGACATACTATAAAAATTTTATTTCTTTTTAATTTTATGTTTTTTATATATGAAGTAAAACGTAATTCACTTATTACTTTTTCTTTAGCATCATCCCATAATATTACTTTGTTTGGTGCATATTTTGGATTTTTTCCTCCTCCAACTAATGCTAAAATGTTACATCTATCTAACATTTCTATTATTCCTATTCCTCCTTGTAAATTTCTTTTAATATTGTCTTTAAAAGGATAGGAGTTATATATTCGAAATCCTTTTTCTGTTCCTATGGCAAAACATGAGGAATCTTGGTTAAATGTTGCAAAGAGCATTTGATCTCCAGAATCTACCATTTTTTCTTTTTTTTATTTTATTATTTTTTTTTGGGGAAATTTATTCTTTTTTAAAAATTTTTATGAGGTTCATGTATATATTTTTTTTATTTATTTATATTATTTTTTATTCATTAGATTATTAAGAAGAATAATAAAATGAATTAAATATTATAATGTTTTATACTTAAAAATGAAGAATATAAAATATCTAAACTATTTTAAATTAGTTTAAATATAATTTATTAATAAATAATAATTTTTTAAGATTTATATTAACATTATAAGACTTTATTGTGTTAACTTAAAATAAAATTAAAGAAAAAAAATATTTATTTAAAAAAACTATATAAAAAAATGAAAAAAATACTGAAAATCAAGAGTTTCTTTTAAAATTATTTTTTTCTTTTTAAAATCCCAATACAATTTTCTTTTTCTAAAATTTCCATTTTTATAACAAGTCCATCAATTTGTCCTCCACTCATATATAATTCAGCTTTTTCTGCTCCTTCTCTACTTTCAAATTCAATAAAAGCATAATCTTTTTTAACTTTTGTATTTTCATCAATTGCAATATACACATCTCTTATTTCTCCATAATTTGAAAAAATTTCTTTTATATGTGCTTCTGTTAAATTTGGAGATATATTATATACTACTGCTATTGTTATATTAACTCCATTATTCACATCTTCATACTTCATGATGTTGCTTTTAAAATAATTTTTTAAATAATATAAATTAATTATTGAAATTTATTTTTTATTGTTTTTTTAATGGGAAAAAAATATTTTAGAGATTGGCAAAATTTTGTTGATTCAGCTGGGGAATTATTAAATGAAAATATGAGAAAATGTAGAGTTACTTTAAAATATAGAAATAAATTACCTTCTTATGGTAAACTTTATGTTACTGATGATAATAAGTCTAAATATATTAAATTGGATAAAAAAAGTGATTTAGATAAAATTGAAATTTTTTTTAAAGGAGTTTTACATATGATGGCAAATAAACCTATTGAACAAATTAAAGAAGCCTCAAAAACTGAAAGTAAAAATGAAAATAAAAAAAAGAGCCAAAAAAGAAAAAAATAAATATTTAAAATAATAAATAAAAAATTTGAAAAATATATACATTAATACATTTTATAAATTAAAACATTATTAATTGTTCTGATTTATCAAAAAAAATTATAACATAATTATTATGAGATCTATTTATTGGAGATAAGGTAAAGAAATATAATTTTAAAAATAAATTTATTTATAATAAATGCTTTTAAATAATTTAAGAATATAAATCATAATTATTTTTGTTAAGTTTAAGTTGAAAAAGTGAAAAATGTTTACAGTTTTAATTTATTAATTCAAAAATATATGTAAAAAAAGAATAAAAAATAGTAATTATTTTTATTTCACTTTTAATAGGTTAAAATTAAATTCAAATTTTTAATTATAATTAAAAAGATAACCTTCATTTAGAAACGGATTAAGTCAGGTTAAATGTTTTAAAATATCATAAAAATATTCTATGAATAACATAAATATTGCCAAATTATGAAATTTGACTATATTAATGATAATTTCACTTGATTTAAATTAATTAAATTTAATAATGGTATTTTACAAAAGGAATATTTAAAAAAAAATATTAAAAAGAGAAAAAGTAAGTGAAATTGAGTTTAATGATTCAATTATGATATTCCTCTTTGAGAAAAAAATTATTATATAAACATTATATTGAATTTGAAATCACTAATACAATATTTATTAAGTTACAATGGTAATTATTTCTTAATATATTTTCAGGATATATATCTATTTGAAAGATAGAATTATATCAATCACATTTTTATTTTTCAAACATTTTTAAACATTTAAAATAAGTTGAAAAAAAATTTTTATATCATAGATATTGATTTTTGAAAGTTTATTTATTTTAAATAAATAATTTTTTTTTAAGTTTAATGATAATTATAATTTAATCATTTACTTAATTTCATATTCTTATGAGTTTCAATAAATTATTAAAAATGGAGAAAATTAGAATAATTGGAATTTAAATTAAATAAAAGATTTAGTAATAAAACGTGATAAAAACTAAATATTTTTATTTTTTATGATATAAATCATTAAATAATAAAAAATTCTGAATAATACTTTTTAAATATACAAATAAAAAATCTAAAAAAACAAATTACATAAATCATAAAATCAAATAAAAATAATATTCCAAATTCAAGATCAAAATCCAAAAAATCATTTTTTTCAACCAAAAATAATAAAAAACAAAAAAAACCTCAAAAAAAATACAAAAATTCTTTAAATCGGTAAAATTCAATTATAAAATAACAACATCATTTGTATAAACATCCTGAAAAAAAAAATTAAATAAAAATTTAATTTTACAGAAACCCAATTGAAAAACTATAAAATCACGAAAAAAAAAAAAAAATAAAAAAAAAGAATGTCAAAGAACATATCAGACTTTTGTTCAGGAGTAAATCATATAGGTGTACCAACATTAGACTACAATAAATCAGTAGCATTTTATGAGGGACTTGGATTTAAAAAAGCCTCCACAAAAGTAAATCCTAATGGACAACAAGTTGCTTTTATGCAATGTGGAAATTTAATTGTTGAAACTTATGATAAAGAAGGTGCTGCTATGAAAACCGGTGCAATTAATCACATTGCTGTTGATGTTCATAATATTGATGAATTATATCAAATTATTAAAGCTAAGGGATATACTTTCATTCAAGATAAAGTTACTCCTCTTCCTTATTGGGAAAAAGGTATTAAATATTTCTCTATTGAAGGTCCAAATAAGGAAACTATTGAATTCTGCGAAAGATTAAAATAAGTGGCATTCTTTTAAATAATTATTTTATTGGGTTTTAAAAAACAAAAATTTAGGGTTATTTAAGTTTTTTTATGTTTTTTTTTTTTTTAAGCTTTTTTTACCTCATTTATTCATTTTTGTTATTATTTTTTTTATTTGTTTTTTTTTTACAGTGCATTTATACAATATAATATAATAAAAATGCATTTTTATAATAATCAAATATAAAATTCATTCTTAAACAATTAAATAAAAATATTTATTTTCTTAAAATAAATATAAAAAAATAAAAAAGAAATATAATTCAAAAAAAAGTATTTTAATCAATATTATTTATTAGAATTTTTTTCATTAATATCAGGTAATTTCTTTTCTTTCTCTTTATCTTTAATACTAAATTTAGTAGAAGGTCTAAATTTACTAATAGTTCTATTCATCATATTCATATTCATTTCTCCATTACTGACATAAGTATTATTATTAACTTGAATAGATTGCCCACAAGAAGCACATTTATCAACATGTTTACTTCCTTTTTTAACAAGTAAAGGTGCATCATCCATTTGTAAATCAATTATAGTATCTACTAAAGTTTTACTTATTTTATTTTCTAAAGAATCAATTTTTCTGTTTATTACATTATTATTTTTCCTTAATTCATGTTTATCTAATTTTTCTCTTAAATCTCCATAAAATTTATTATTTATTTTATGCTCAAAACTACTTAATCCCATTTGATCTATTTTATTTTTTAATTCATGTTCAAATTTACTTGTAAAACTATCTAATTTTCTTTTAAAGTCTTCTACCACTTTTCCAGTTTCATTTTTTAAATTTTGCCTTATATCATCTTTTATTCCTTTTGTTAAACCATTCAATTTTTTTTCACAATTATTTATTTTTTCATTTAATTTAGAACAAGTTGAACTTAAAACATTAATTTTTTCTTTAAAAGTAGTTCCAGATGCATGTTCAGGAGGCTTTGGCTCATTATCATTATTATTTGTTTCTTGTTTATCTTCTTCTTCCACATCTAAATTTTTCATAATTTCATATAATTTAGACTTCACCATTCTATTATCTTCTTCTAATTTACTCATTTTCAATTTTATTTTATCAACTTCTTTATCAACATCACTTGATAATAATAAATTTCTTATATCTATTATACTCTTATAATTTTTATTTATTTCATCACCATGTGTATTAATATTATTTAACATATCTATAATAAATGGATTTTGTGATAAATCTAAATTTTTTGCTTCATTTCTTAATATATCTCCTGATAAAGCTTTTATTTGATCTGTTATTTGACTTTCTAAATTTTGACTTAAGAAATCCATATCTAATTGATTATGAGAGTCTTTTGAAGTATTAAATATATTTCCAGAAGGTTTTTTTAAAATATTATTTTTATCATTTCTAACATCACCTATTTTATCTTCTAATTTATCGATTCTTATATTTGTTTTTTTTATTAATTGTTCTAATTCACTTTTACTTATTTTATCTCCTACACTTGTTGTTATTATTCTTAGGTTTTCGTTTAATTTTTTATAAGGTTCACTATTAATAAATATATTTGTTATATAATCTATATTTATTTTATTATGGAATTCATCATCACCAAATTCGCTTCCTTTATTTTCGTTATCTATCCCTGATAAATTTTCTCCAAAATTATTTTTATTACTATTTACTATTTTTTTTACTTCTTCATAATCTGATGATAAATCATTTAATTCCTTTTCTAATTCTTCTAATTTTTTTTTATGTTCTAAATAATCTTTTTGTTCTTTTTCTTTTGCTAGGTCATAGTCTTTTAAAAATGATTCAAATTTAGTTTTTAAATTTTCTATATCAATAGTAGCATATTTAATTAAACTTTCCTCATCATCACCATAATCTTTTTTATTTAATTTTTCTTTATCAACATCGAATTTTTTTTTCTCTGGTAAAATTTCCTTATTCATATCAATATTATATTGAATTCCTTTCATTATATTTGAAAAAGTTTTATCAATTTCTGAAAATTTTTTTTGCATTTTTTCATCAATTTCAGTAAATTGACTTTTTAGAATTTCCAAATCTTTCTCCAAATTCATTCCAGTATCATTTTTAAAGTTTTCAAATTCATTTTCAATTTTATTCACTGTTTGTTCCATATTATTATTATTTAGCATTATATCTGTCATTTTTTTTTCTAATAAACCTGTTTGTTTTATATGTTCTTCAACTACTTTATTTAATTTATTTATATTATCTTCATGTTTACCGTTATTTTGTTCAATTTCAATTTGCTTTTGATTTATTATTCCCATTCTTGTATCTTGTTCTAAAAGTTTACTTTGTAAATTTTGAACAGTATCAAATAATTCTTTATTATTATTTTCTAATTTTTTGGTTCTTATTTGAAGATCTGATATATTTTCAATTTTATCCGATACTTTTTTTAATTCAGTTGTTAAATTTAAATTTTGATCATGAAGTAATTGTATTATTTTTATAAGATTATCAAAATTAAATGTTCCTATTTCTGCAATTTTAGTTGGAAATTCATCCTCCATTTTAAATTATTATTAATTATTTGGAATTCTATTGTTATTTAATATAATATTTTATAACTCCAAGATATATTTTTTGATAAAGCAAAATTATTTTTTCTTTTCAAATATAGATTATTCCCTAATTGGGCTTCATTATTCATTTTTTTTACTTTTAATATTTATCTTCATTTTAAAGCTTATAATATTTATTTAGATTAATGACATTATTAACTTTAGATATAGGTTTAATAAAGTTTTAAAATTTAAAATTTTTTTATTTTATTTGAAATTTTTTAGCTTCAAATTCTTTAAAAATATTAATAAATAATTTCATTTTTTCTCCTTCATTGATAGTAACAACACCATTTTTAATAATTTTATGAAACTGAGTCATATTAGTGCATTTAACAATTTTATCTTTCATTAATTCACAAAAACATAATGCAATAATAATCATAGAATCAAGTCCTTTGACTAAAACAATATCAAAGAATTTAATAACCATATCAAAACTAAAACATTCTAAAAATATATTTTTAAACCATTTAGCAATCCAATCTTCATCTTTAACTTTTAATTTATTTATAACATCATCAACTTCAGGTAAAAATTGAAATAATTTAATTCTAAATAAATCAAGTAACATTTTCAATAAACCAGATTTATCATTATATATTTCAGAAAAACATAATTTACATTGTCTACTTGTTACCCCTAAAAATTTCATATAAAAATAAAAAGCCATATTAACATCATTTCCAAATAACATTAATAAAAATCCTACTAATAAATTCATTCCACTTGAATAACCTATTGGATTATTTCTTAAACACATTTCAAATAATAAACTATGGAAATTATTACTAAATTCTTGAGTTAAAAATAATTTTTTATGAGTTGCTTGAAAAGTTTTTGTAAAATCATTTTTAATTAAAGTTTTACAATTATTTGTATATTCTTCACTTGCTTTTGCTTTTAAATTTTCCTTTGAATCTAAAGAAATATTAGGTGGATATTCAATATATACTGATTTTATCATATATAATGTTGTTCTATAAATTGCATTATTACAATATAAAATATATTTATCTATTTCATCTTCTGATAAATTAACTAATTCTTCTAATTTTTTTGAATTTTTCAAAGCATCAACTTCTTTCAAATCAATAATTTTATTTATATCATTATGAATATAATCTTGATAAAAAGTAATATCATTTAATTCATTTAAAAATAAATTAATTTGAGAGTCAAAAGCATTTTGAAAAGCTTTATGAATTCTTCTATTATTATAATTAAAATAAACTCCAATAAAAAATCTTTTACTTAGCTCATTATTAGATATAGGTTTCTTTTTACCAACATTTTCAATATTATTATTATTATTTTTGATACTGCTTTTAGTGGTGCTTTTAAGTGTAGGAGCATTAGAATCAATACTTTTAAGAGTTGCTCCTTTAGAATTCATTGGATTAATTATTCTTTCATCATCAACTGGAATATCATCAAAATTATCTTTTGGATTATTATTAAATAAATTTTGAGCAAAAGGATTTTCGTTTAAATTAATTTCTATTGATTCATCATAAACTGGTTCAGGAATTACTTCTTCTTCTACTTTTTCCTCTACAACTTTACTTGATGAACAACCCATTTTTTAATTATTTTATGTTATATTTTAAATATTTTTTTTATTTATAAATTATATGAATGATAAATCTTAATAAGAAAATTAAACAATTATGTTAATTAAGAGAAATTTAACTTATTGAATTTCAATATTTTCTTTTGTAAAGGTTATAAATACTTATTTGATCACTTGAATTCATTTATTAAACAATTTTAATATTAAAATTAATAATTAAAATTTAATTCTAGTTTATTTTAATTCCTCAATTTTTTCTTTTTGAGTTAATAAAACTTATAAACCTAATTTTTTAATAAAATCAAAATTAAATTACTTCATTAATATTATAATATTTCACAAATTGTTATATAATAATTTTACCATATAAAAATATAAATATTTAATCTTCTGTATATATCCCACAAAATACCTTCATGAAAGAGGGAATAATATTTAACTGAAATTTTCCATTTTTATATCTTTCACCATCAATATAGAAATCTAAACCACTATTTATATAGTTTTTATCAGGATTTAGTTTAAGATAATTCCCTTTTTCATAATTTATTTTTAAATTAGATTTTATTTTTTTACTATCAAGAAAGTAATCTCCACTATATTGATAGTTTTTAATTTGATTATATAATTGATATCCAGAACTATTATTAATATCCATTGTTATTAAATCAAAAACTCCATTATTAATAAAACTCAAAGGAGAAGCATTCATTGCATTATTTATGTAAGGTAAATTAGAACAAAGAAAATAAGAAAAATATTTATCTTCAATTTTTGGTTTTGAACTTATATTTGAACTGTTAATATTATATTTATAAATATTTGATAATAATTCATCTGAACCAAACATTGATTCTAATTCATTATTAACATGTTCATTTTCTATTTCAAAATTATATTCAATTTTAGCACGAAAACCATTATTATTTAAACACGAACATAATAAATTACAACAACAACAAAATGAACAAGAAGGATTATCTAAATTAAAATAGAAATTAGCATTATTTGCCCATTGAAGACTTATAAGTGAATATATTGTAATATTTTGTTCAGGAAATAGTATTTCCATTAAATCGAAATATTTAATTCCTCCTAATGAAGTAATAAAAGCTGCTGTTTCTGGAGAAAAATTTTCTTTACTTTCTGTTAAAATTGATTTTGATAAAGCTCCTCCTTTTAAATTTAAATTTGATGATGAAGGAATAAATCCAAAAGGTATTTTTTCAAATATTTTTTTAAAATCACTTCTTTTAAAAAAGAAATTTATAATTTTATGTACAAAAGAATTATTATCATCACATATTAAAATTCCATCAACTTCATTTATATTAATATTATTAATTACATTTTGATAAATTTCTTTTTGATTAATAAATTCAATCGTTATTTTGGATTTATTGTATAATTGTTTAATACATGAAAAATGAGTATTTTGATTATTAAATTGTCCATAAGTAAAAAAAATAAACTTTTTATTTTTTGAATTTAATATATTTGAAAGAGATAACATTGAACCAAATCTTTGAAAAATTTCTCCTTTTAAGTCATTAACATCATTTAATTTCATTATTAATCTTATTTTTGCAAAGTCTCTTATTTTTTGTGTCCCACAAATAGAACAGTTTTTACATAAATTAAATATACTACATGAATTAATCTGTTTTTTAGGGTAATAATGAATTATAACATAAGTTTTATAATTAAAAATATTTTGCCCATATTTTTCAATTATAGCTATTTTTGAATTATGAATTGAAATTGGTTCTAAATCTTCTTCATTTTGCAAAGATAAAATATCATTTAAATTAAATCTAATTTTATCTGTGTCACTATATTCTATTATTACTTTTCCTGTTGTTTTATTTAATTTAAATTCTGCTTGTGTTATTTTATTTCCTTGTAATATTAAACTTATTTCATATTGCGTTGAATTTGAAATTGGATTATTTAAAAAATCAGTTGAATTTAAAAGTGAAGATGATAAATTCATTATGTTTTATTTAATTTATTTTAATTAATTTTATTCTTAGAATTATTAATATTTATAAAATATGTTTAAATATATTTATTAAATTTTCATTTTTTAAATTGGTCAAAAATTCTAAAGGTGATTTTATAAAAAAACTAATAAGAAAGGGTGAAAAAGTTCATTTTTTGGAAATGAATGAAAATGTATAGAAAATTTTAATAAAAATATTCTCTTTTAATTTTTTCAACATTACGTATAATTTATTTTTAAACAATAAAAATACTATTTCCCAAATTCAGAAAAAAAACAATTAAAACTATATTTTTTATTTCTACTTTTTGAATTTGAATTATTTCTAAAATGATTCCTTGATCAATTAGGTCTAAATATATTTTTTGATGTATTATTATTTTTATTTGTTATTTAAACAAAAAGAATCTATGCAATTACTATAATTGAAGAGGAAAGAAAATTGAATATAATTAATTATGAATTATAAACATTTGTTTTTTTAATTATTATTTCATATTAATTAATATTTTTTAGTTTTTCATTTGAAAATCATTATATATAAAATTTTAAAAATAAAAATTTATTATTGTCTTTAAAAAATCTTTATCTTTAAAAATATATTTTTTGAACACAAAATTATTAAAAACAAATTTAATTTAAAAAGAGATTCATAGTTGTATTAGTTTTGAATATTCTAAAAATTCAATTCTGAATTTTATTAAAATTTGATTTTTTCTTTTTATTCATATAAAAATTACTTTATAAAAAATAGATTATTTTTTCTCTATTTTTTCAAAAATAATGAAAAATAGATTTTTAAAAGTTCATGATTATATAAAAAGAAATTTTCTTTCCTTTTTTAAAAAAAGACACGTTTAACTTAAAAAATATATTGTATCACTTTGATTTATAAAAAAATGAATTCTATATAAAAGACAAAAATAAACTTAATAAAAAACTTAAGAAAATATAAATATTCGCCATTAAAAAAATAAATAAATGGTAAAAGTTACTTTAATATATGAAATTGGAACATATTTATTATCACTATTTCTTCAAATATTAATACTTACTTATTTACCAGATAAAAAATTTAAAACACTAAAAACATTTATTCAAGATAATATTTTTTCAAAAGCAATGAAAGAAAATTCTGCAAATAGAACTATAGTTGCCCTATTATTTGCTATTTCATTACTAATACTTTTATTTTCATTTTCTAAATGCTTTGGCACTCGTGGTTTGGATCATGAAAACTGTATGACTATCGGTTCAGTATCTAGTAAAATAATGAATATTATTTTTACTTTTATAAGTTTGATTGTTTCTATTTTAGTTTTGAAAAAAGTCAAAAAAATAAATAAAATTTATCCAGAATATTCTGAACTAGATGAAATAATAGAAAAATATTCAAAAATAAAAAAAACAGAAATATTTTCCTTAATTTTTTCAATAGTTGATTTAAGTATTTATGTTAAGTATATGATTGGCAATGATTCGCAATGTCCTAATTGTTTAAAATCAGATAATAATAATTATGAGCACAAAACAACAACACAAGAAAATATACCTGTGAGTGAAGAAAAATATTATATTATTAAAAAATATGTTCCTAATGAAATTTATGAAGCTATAATTAAAGGAATTTTTAAAGAAAGAGC
>JAEEGL014855355.1_pt1 | contig 14021 bp, 12 predicted proteins | sample 9134231 | NCBI WGS metagenome assembly JAEEGL01 (sample SAMN16246548, study PRJNA631951) | gut metagenome | biome: gut microbiome; feature: rumen; material: fiber-attached | host: Bos | place: Iran: Karaj | collected 2018-10
CTGATCTGGGTATACCAAACAGATCCATGATGATGCCGACACAGACAAGCGGTCCCCCTGAAATCGGTGGTATTGCCGGTTCTATAAGGACAGCGATGATCCAGACGCTTATGAACCAGAAAGGATTTATGGGAATACCGCTGTATTCTGTAAGATAATATATTATAACGATGAGAGATACCTGTATCGTCAGGCCATGCATGAGATTTTTTAATGGTGTGGCAAAATTGTTGTAGCTTTTATCTATACCCAGCTTGGTTTCATTGACTTCAAGGGATGTACTGAATGCTGACATGGAAGATGCTGTGGTAAGTGCGATGATGAAAGTGGGGTAAATTTTCTTAAAGAGAACAGGCAGGCTTATCTTGTATTTGAAGCTTACCATTAACATCCTGATAAGTGCCAGAGCTGCGTTTATTCCGATGCACACGGCGATGGGCTTCCACAGGGTAAGGATCATCCCGATGCCGTTTTGGACGAACAGTATAGTAAGGCTTGCGTAAATGTATATGGGCAGCAACTTACATACGGCTTCAACAATACTGAGGAATAAAGAACTGCACTGGGAAGCAAAGATCTTTACCTGATCGACTCTGTTTCCGAGGATGATCATAACAGTTCCAGTAATCATGGCTATTATGCATACCTGTAGCATATTTCCTTCAAGGAAAGGAGTAATGGGATTTGATGGGATGATGGCGGTGATCAGTGAGTAGATTTCCTCAAGGCCGCCTCCGCTTCCGGACTCTCCATATGTAAATTTATAGAAGGGTATAAGGACAAAGGTGCACACAAAGGATGCAGCTGCAGATTCCAGCATAGTCCGGGACATCATATATTTTCCTTTAGTATTAAGATCAGAGACGCTTCCCATTCCGCATATTCCTGACAGGATTGAGAAGAAGATGAGCAGTCCTGCAAAGACAAAGAGCAGGTTCATGAACACATCTGCAAGAGTCTGAAGTATATACTGAGAGATGAATGATACTATGTCCCCAGGCAGCAGGGGCAAAAGGATCCCTGAGATGATGGCAGCAATGGCAGCCAATATCAGAAGGCTCTCATCTTTCATGGGATTTTTAGGGACCTCAAGAGAAATCTCGTTGAGATCTTTTTTGTAGCTCCAGGATGGAACAAGTCCCAGGTTTTCAAGGTAGAACCTTGTCTGGGGGCTTACGTCATCATTGGAAGGATTGAAAGCTTCCCCACTATATAAGACTTTGATAGTGAGGCGGCCAAATCTTTTGACCAAAAGGATAGTTATATCATGCTCATCTTCAAAATGGGCATTCAGGTCAAGGAGAATAGATTCAAGCATAAAGATGGTGCGGTTTTTGCTCTTTACCTTTTTCTCTGCCAGCCATGTTCCGAGAGATTCTGTTATCTCAACTATAGCTTCTTCGTTTAATTTGCGTTCGAACCGTTTTATCTCAGACATGGCTGATCTCCCATTTGTTTAATGATTTTATTTCTCATCAAGGGCTTTTTTGATCTCTTCTATGACAATCTTAAGAGCCTTGATGCGAGCGTACTTTTTGTCAACAGACTCAAGGACATGCCATGGGGCAAAAGAGGTACTTGTCTTTTCTATCATTTCGTCGATGGCAGTCTCGTACAGGTCCCATTTTTCCCTGTTTCTCCAGTCTTCATCAGTGATCTTCCACTGCTTTTCAGGAGTGTTTTGCCTGTCAGTGAAGCGCTTTAGCTGGGTGTCCTTGTCTATCTGAACCCAGAATTTGATGATCACTGCGCCCCAGTCCTTTAGTTCTTTTTCAAATTCATTGATCTCGTTGTAGGCCCTCTGCCAGTCGTTCTCGGAACAGAATCCCTCAAGGCGCTCAACCATGACGCGGCCGTACCAGGTCCTGTCAAAGACAGTGATATGGCCTGTCTTGGGAAGTCTTGTCCAGAAGCGCCACAGATAGTGACGGGCCTTTTCGTGGGGCTCGGGGCTGGCAATTGGCTCAACCACGTAGTCCCTTGGGTCAAGGGCCTCAGTTATCCTCTTTATGTTTCCGCCCTTTCCAGCAGCATCCCAGCCTTCGTAGGCGATTATTACGGGGATCTTCTTGCGATATACCTTATTTCCAAGGTCCTTTAGCTCTTTTTGCAGACGGTCAAGCTCCTGGTCATACTCGGCGTCGCTGACTACCTTTCCGTCCAGAGTTATGTCAGACAGCTTTCCGACTTTTTCCATAGGGAATGTATTCTGAAGTATGGGAACGTTCATCTTCTGGTTTTTGAGGGCAATGTCTATGCCCTGGTTAAGGAACTGCAAAACCTGAAGCTCCGCAAACTTCTTGTCCTTTGCATCGATGATGTACCAAGGGGTTCTTGATTCGTTTGTGTCCTCAAGATAGCGCTCGAATACTTCGAGGATCTTGTCGTAGTGCTTGTTCTGGAGCAGGTCATTTTTGTCTACGCGCCAACTGGTGTCTTTGCTGGACTTAAGGGCGTCAAGTCTCTTTTTCTGCTCTTTCTTTGATATGTGGAAAAAGAACTTTATCACCAGATAGCCATTGTCGCAAAGCTGCCGTTCTATGACGTTAATGGAGTGTACTCTCTTTTTATAAACATCTTCCGCAAGATCACCGTCAATGACGCCGGAAACAACCTCCTCCATCCAGCAGGTGTCAAAGAACCTGAACTTGCCGGCTTCCGGAATCTCTTTTATATATCTGTAGAGGAAGGGATATCTCTTTTCCTCGCTGTTTGGCTCCCTGTCCATGGTGGCAACTTTAAAGAATCTGGGATCGATGTTCCTTATGACTTTCCCAATTACAGCACCCTTTCCTGCGGCATTCCAGCCCTCGAACAAAACCATTACAGGAAGACCTGCTTCCTTGATCTTCATCTGAAAGGCAGAAAGGCGAGCCCTCTCTTCCTTGAGCTTTTCTTTAAGCACTTCTTCCTCCGGCAGTTCTGCCTTTACAAAGTTCTTGAGCATGGGATACCTCCTTTAAAAATGAACGATATTATATCTATATAATACCACAAAAACAAACAAATAAAGAGCCCGCAAACAGGCTGTTTTACGTTGACCGAAGGGTGGTCTTACCGTATAATAAATGTTAAGTATTTTGTAATGAATGAGGGGAGAGAGTATGAAAAAAAGTATTAAGAGGCTCTTTGTGTCTACAGGGATGCTGTTGTTTTTTGCGGCAATCCTTTTCTTTAGTCCTGCTGCGAGTATAAAGTCTGAGGCTGTCGGCCCGGAGATCGCAACAGGTATCGATGTTTCCAAGTATCAGGGAGGAATCAACTGGCAACAGGTCAGAAATCAGGGCATACGCTTTGCCATGATCCGCGTGGGTACCACCAAGAAGGGCCTGGATGATCAGTTTATCAATAATATCAACGGCGCAAATGCAGCCGGCGTCAGAACAGGTATCTATATCTATTCCTATGCAACAACTCCCGAGGCCGCAGCAGCTGAGGCCAATCAGGTTCTTGCATGGATAGCTCCTTATACAGTTACCTTCCCCATTGCCATCGATATAGAGGATTCCTGCCAGAAGGGGCTTAATGCAGCTCAGCTTCAGGCAATTGCAGATACCTTTTGCGGTATCATCAATGCAAACGGATACGAGCCCATGGTTTACGCCAGCAGGAACTGGTTTATGGGAAGAATGCCTTCAGTTTCATCAGCCAAGTGGATTGCGCAGTACAACACATCCTGTGACTACCCGGGTGATTACGCTATGTGGCAGTCCAGCAGCCACGGTTCTGTTGCCGGAGTTCCCACAAGGGTAGATGTTAACCACCTGTATGTTGACTATTTCTCAAGGATCATTCCTGAGGGTTTTAACAGCTGGGGCGGACATGTATTCTACTACCACAACTACAGAAAACAGTACGGATGGATCAATCTTGGCGGGCAGAGATATCACGCTGACGAAAGCGGATTTATCCAGACCGGATGGTTCCAGGATGAGAGCGGAATCTACTACCTTGATCCAAACAACGGAGGTCTTGCAGCAGTAGGCTTTGCAGATATTGATGGCGGCCACTACTACTTCAACGAAAATGGTCAGCGCTGCACAGGACTTCTTAACCTTGGCGGAACAGTTTACTTTGCAAATGCAGACGGACTTTGCCAGAGAGGCTTTGTTCAGCTGGAGGATGGTATCCGCTACTTCGATGAACAGTATGTTATGCACACCGGTCTGACACAGATTGGTGACAAGCTTTACTTATTTGATGCAAATGGTCTTATGCTCACAGGAATGCACGCTCTTGAGACCGGCAGGTACATGTTTGGTGCAGACGGTATCGCTATCAGCGGATGGTTCTCCAACGAGCAGGGACAGAGATTCTACTTCGGCCAGGGTAATGCGGCTGTAGTTGGACTTCAGACAATTGACAAGGCTGTATACATGTTTGGTGATGACGGCGTTATGTTCACCGGCTGGTCAGGAGATGTGGCAGCAAGATTCTACTTCGGACCTGACGGCAAGATGGTCAAGGGATGGAATGCAATAGATGGTAATAACTTCTACTTTGCAGATGACGGTAAGATGGCTCTTGGTATTCTTTCTCTCAAGGACGGAGTATATTACCTGGATCCTGCAGACGGACATCAGGTTGTGGGATGGGTACAGCAGCCGGACGGATGGAGATACTTCGATGCCAACAACGGCAAGATGCTTGTAAAGACCACAGCAGTTCTGGATAATGTTTCATGCACTTTCGACAAGAACGGACTTCTTGTTGATCCTGCAGGATGGACACCGGGAACTCCACTTCCGGCACCTGTAGAAGAGGCCGCACCTGCAGCTGATCCTGCCGCAGCCCCCGCTGAGGCACCTGCCGCACCGGCAGCAGGCTGATCCTGGTAATTTACAGATTTCAAAAAGTGAATAGGAAGTGGCCTATATATGGGATATAGGTCGCTTCCTATTTTGCTACTTTTCAATATCTGATAATCGGGGAAAAAGGGTGCAATATATGGCCTGGGGTGATAATATATACAGAGTGAAAATTTGATTGAAATCGGAGGTATCAGGATGACATTTGAAGAAGCTAAAAAGAAACTTGAGCAGTACGGACAGCTTCATGTTCTTAAATATTATGATGAGCTCTCAGATAATGAGAAGGCAGAGCTCATGGCACAGATAGAGGACACAGACTTTGCGGTTTTGGAGAACTGCAAGAATCTTGGAAAGAGCGAGGGGAGAGGAACGTTTGCGCCTCTGGCAGCCATGCAGGTTTCTGAGATAGAGGCAAGGAGGCAGGAGCTTTTTTCCATCGGTAAGAAGGCTCTTAAAGAGGGCAAGGTTGCAGCCTGCCTGCTGGCCGGCGGAATGGGCACAAGACTTGGCTCTGACAACCCAAAGGGTATGTATGATATCGGACTTACCAAGAGTGTTTACATCTTCCAGAGGATCATTGAGAACCTCAAGGATACTGTTGCTCAGGCAGATGGCGTATATCTTCGCCTGTTTATCATGACCAGTGAAAAGAACAACGATGCCACAGTTTCTTTCCTTAAGGAGCATGATTATTTTGGCTATCCTGAGGATAAGATCACCTTCTTTAAACAGGACATGGCTCCCGCTTCTGACTACGAGGGAAAAGTTTACATGGAGAGCAAGTCAAGGATCTCCACTTCTCCAAACGGCAATGCAGGCTGGTATGCTTCAATGCTTAAGGCCGGGCTCCGTGACCTTATATTAAAAGAGGGTATTGAGTGGATCGATATCTTCGCAGTTGATAACGTACTTCAGAGAATTGCTGATCCATGCTTTGTTGGAGCAACACTTGATGCAGGTGTCAGCTGCGGTGCAAAGGTAGTAAGAAAGAATGCTCCTGATGAGAAGGTTGGCGTTATGTGCCTTGAGGATGGAAAGCCTTCTATCGTTGAATACTATGAGCTCTCCCAGGAGATGATGGATGCTAAGGATGCAAACGGCGATCCTGCATACAACTATGGCGTCATCCTTAACTATTTATTCAATGAAAAAGAGCTTTACAACATCTCAAAGAATTCCCTTCCTCTCCACGTTGTTGAGAAGAAGATCCCATACATTGATGAGAATGCTAACCTTGTAAAGCCCGAGAGTCCAAACGGATGCAAGTTTGAGCAGCTGGTTCTGGATATGATCCACGAGCTTCCAAGCTGTTTGCCTTATGAGGTTGTAAGGGAGTACGAGTTTGCTCCTATCAAGAACAAAGAGGGCGTGGATTCCGTTGAAAGTGCAAGAGAGCTTTGCAAAAAGTGCGGAATTGAATTATAAGTTAACATTTCGACAGCTTGTCACAACAATTGGTTGTTGAAATAATAGCTGATTCTCTATACAATACAGCATTAGATAGACAAAAACACTTATTGTTTACAACAAAGAAAAGAGGTAATCATGGCTATTCTCGTAACAGGCGGTGCAGGTTATATCGGATCACACACAGTTGTGGAACTACAAAATGCAGGGGAAGATGTAGTAGTAATGGACAACCTTGCCAATTCCAGCAGGAAGTGTCTTGACAGGGTTGAGGCGCTCACAGGCAGGAAGGTTCCTTTCTATGAGGCAGACATCAGAGACAGAGATGCTCTTGAGAAGATCTTTTCAAATGAAAAGATCGACAGCGTAATCCATTTTGCAGGACTTAAGGCAGTTGGAGAATCTGTTCAGAAGCCTTGGGAATACTATGACAACAATATTACAGGAACACTTACTTTGGTTGATGTGATGAGAAAGCATGGATGCAAGAACATTATCTTTTCATCATCAGCAACAGTATATGGCGATCCGGCAATGATCCCTATCACAGAGGAGTGCCCAAAGGGCCAGTGCACTAACCCATATGGCTGGACCAAGTCAATGCTTGAGCAGATCCTTTCTGACATCCAGAAGGCTGATAATGAGTGGAACGTAGTTCTTCTTAGATACTTCAACCCTATCGGAGCTCACAAGAGCGGAACAATCGGAGAGAACCCTAACGGAATTCCTAACAACCTGATGCCTTATATCACACAGGTTGCTGTTGGTAAGCTTCCTAAGCTCAATGTATTCGGTAATGACTACGACACTCATGACGGAACTGGTGTAAGGGATTATATCCACGTTGTGGATCTTGCCAAGGGACACGTTAAGGCACTAAAAAAGCTTGCTCCCGGCAGCGGACTTAACATCTACAATCTGGGAACAGGAGTGGGATACAGCGTTCTCGACATCGTTAAGAACTTTGAAGAGGCAACAGGGGTTAAGATCCCATACGAGATTCAGGCAAGAAGACCGGGTGATATCGCAACCTGCTATTCCAAGGCTGATAAGGCCAGGGAAGAACTTGGATGGGTTGCTGAGAATGGAATCAAGGAGATGTGTGCTGATTCCTGGAGATGGCAGAGCCAGAATCCCGGTGGCTACGAAGACTGATATGTGATACATTATTTATAAGGCTTGCCATGAAAATGGTAAGCCTTATATTTTTGCTGCTTGGTATTGGAAAGGAAGATTATGTTTAGACTCTGGGTAAAGCTTATTTCAGATAACCATCTGTTAAAGGATATGGTAGTGTGTGATGACACCATTGATACAAGAACCCACAAGGTGATGAACGCCATAGAAAAGGCCTGTTATGAAATGGACCTTTCAAAGCCAATATGGCTGGACAGCGTAGTAAAGGACTTTCAGATACATGCCAAGTGCAGATTCACCAGGGATTGTTTTGTGGAAGAGGTACCTTTTGATTATATGGAGATACATGTCATAGAAGAAGATTATTAATTTTTATATAAGAAAATAATCACAATTTCGACACAGATAACTCCTATACTGAAGCCATAAACGGAAAGGAAGGTACATTATCATGTATGAAGACAACAATAACAGACCGGCAGTAGATAATGGATCAAATGCTAACCCTACATCTAATCCATACAGTTATGGCAACAGAGGCTACAACTATAACAATAGTAATCCCTATTCTTATAATAATAACAGTTACTCCTACGGTCAGAACAGCTACAACTACAATCAGAATGGTCAGACCACTTACGGTACTTACCAGTATGGTTCACAGCCTGGCGGATCGGTTCCTCCCGAGGGCGGTGTGAAAAAGAAAAAGCACACCTTCGCCAAGATCGTTGCAGCAGTATGTGTCCTGGCGCTTGTCGTAGGAGGGGTAGGATTTACTTACAACACAGTTGTTAACAAAGGCGGAAACTTCTTTGGACTTGGTAAGGACACAGAGGTTGCTGATTCCACAGTTCAGGATGAGAACCTTACCCCGGAAGTTGCTGCAGCAGACCCTGTAACAGAAGATAAGGCTGAAAAAGAGATCCAGACAACCACAGTTACCGGCGCTTCCATGGCAGTAGTTACCGATGTTACAGCAGTTGTAAAAGAGGTTATGCCTGCGATGGTAATAATCCACAACAACTACACTGCATCAGCAAGCTACTTTGGTTATATCCAGCAGGAAGAGGCAACTGCATCAGGAAGCGGAATCATAGTTGGTGAGAATGATTCAGAGCTTCTTATAGCAACCAACTATCATGTTATTGAAGGCGCTGACAGCCTTGAGGTTATCTTCACAGACGATTCCACTGTTAAGGCAGTGGTAAAGGGCACCGATTCCACAATGGATCTTGCAGTAATAGCGGTAATGCTTGACGATATAGATGATGCCACCAGAGATGTGATCAAGATTGCTACTCTTGGGGACAGTGATACTATTCAGCTTGGAGAGCCTGCAATAGCTATCGGTAATGCCCTTGGCTATGGCCAGTCAGTTACAACTGGTGTCATCTCAGCTGTCAATCGTGATGTTGAGATCTCTGAGGGCGTGACACATACTTTTATCCAGACAGATGCAGCCATCAATCCCGGTAACTCAGGAGGAGCTCTTTTAAATCTTCAGGGTGAAGTAATTGGAATCAATTCCAACAAGATCGGCGGAGACACCATCGAGGGTATGGGCTATGCCATCCCGATATCAGTTGCACAGCCTATCATCGACAAGCTGATGAACGAGGAGACAAAGATTAAGGTATCCAGTGAGGAGAGAGGTTACATCGGTATTTCAGGTGTAAGCGTTACAATAAGTGTTTCCGAAGGATACGGAATCCCAATGGGAGTATATGTCGCTGAGGTGTCAAATGGCGGCGGTGCAGAAGCTGCAGGAATCGAGAAGGGCGATGTTATCGTAGCGTTTGACGGAGAGGAGATCACTTCCATGGATGATCTTCAGACAAGGCTTCAATACTACGCAGCAGGTACAACAGTTAGCGTCACCGTAATGAGACAGAATGGTCAGGAGTATACACAGAAGTCATTTGAGGTTACGCTTGGACATGCTACCGACACTACCGGTAAGGATGCAAATGCTGCAGGCAGCAATGACGGCGGACATTGATAAATAGCATAACATGTAAATAATAGCCACGGTTTTCTTAGGAAAATCGTGGCTTTTGTTTTGCCGGGGACTTTCAAAGCCTCTTGTTTACAATAGGGGATTGGTGGTAAAATTTTAATGGATTTATTAGTACAGGAGGAACAGTATGGGAATAAACAGCATTGATGCTGAGGACGATCAGTTTGCATATCGCTATGACACTCAGCTTTTGATTGACAGACGCGATAAGGACCTTGATGAAGATGAGATCGCGGACTATATAACCGAGCATTTTGAAGGCAATTCTCTTATTGCTGCAGGGGATGAGGATCTTGTTAAGATCCATTTTCATACCAACGAGCCCTGGAAGGTACTTGAGTACTGCAACAGCGTTGGAGAGATATATGACATAGTGGTTGAGGATATGATCAGGCAGTCATCTGGACTTCAGGGGTAAGACGGAGGATAATCCTATGGGATTATTTCATAAGCTTCATGACTTTATAATAAAGGAGTCACCATTTGAAGATGAAGCAAATGGTCTTCTTTTCTTGATGAGAACAGTGCTTATTATCTGGATGCCGTTCTATTTTGTCATGGGGTTATACTGCCTTGTAAGCGGGCTGGGATTACGGCCCTTTATCATCTTTCTCATTGGTCTTGTGGATTACGGCGGGATTTTCGCAGAGACCTATACAAGGAGATCTCAGCGCTGCCTGTATTATCTTTTGATAAGTGCCACCATTATCACAGGCCTGCTTACTGTGGTGTTTGGCTGGCGCGCTTCTTTTCAGAATTTTGTATATATCATTTTTCTTATCCTGTGGTATGATCCCACTTCCGGTTCCAGGAAAAAAGCTATTTCCAGCATCTTTATGGCTGTGGCCATGTGTGTTATTTCTTATTTTACGCCCTTTGGACAATCTATTATCACTCCGGGAACAGCTCCGCATTTTGTTGTGGTCTATTCCAATATTATCTTGTTTTCTATTTGTCTTTCCATTGTTGCTTATTATTTCTGCAATCAGTATATGGAGTCAGAGCACAAGCTAAGGGAGTATAACTCCAAGCTCAAGCAGATCGCGGAGACAGATCCTCTTACCAAGCTCATGAACAGAAGATCCGCAGAGCATGAGATACAGGAAGTGGTAAAAGAGAGCACTGCTCTTAAATACATTTTCTGCCTGGCTATAGGAGATATTGATTTCTTTAAAAGTGTCAATGACACCTATGGACACGAGGCAGGAGATTTTATCCTCCAGTCCCTGGCTGAAGAGTTCAAGAATTTTATGAAGGCCAGAGGCTTCGTTGCAAGATGGGGAGGAGAAGAGTTTTTGTTTGTTCTTCCAAGACTTAATGGAGATGAGGCTCTTTTGATACTGGATGAGCTGCGGATAACAATCAAGGAAAAAGAGTTTGTCTACAAGGATCAGACCATAAAGCTTACGATGACCTTTGGAATTGAGGAATACAGCAAGATATCAGGAGTTGAAAAGACTATAGAGGAAGCGGATAAGAAGCTATATTTAGGTAAACAGAGCGGAAGAGATAAGGTTGTTTTTTGATTTCTGACAGGAGGGCCTATGGATCAGAAGATGAAATTGGTTGGCAGAGACATGTCTATTAAGATGGGAATAACAATGAGCTTTTTCCTGTCGCTGATTGGAATATCCACTTCGGGGCATTTCACAATTCCCGGATTTTTGATCAGTTTTGTGGTAAGTTCAATTATCAGTTTGATAATTGGATTTATTGTTCCCATGGGAAAGGTAACAAATGGACTGCTTGGAAAGCTACGTCTGGACAGAGGAACTATGGGCGCAAGGCTTTTGGAGACCTTTGTCTCAGATCTCATCTATACACCTGTCATGACCTTTGCTATGGTATTTTTGGCTTACAATATGGCAATGAAGCAAAGCGGTGGAATGGCCGAGCTTAGTCTTGGCAAAATGTTTTTATCATCATTTATAATCTGCTTTCTGGCTGCCTTTGTTATCATCTTTATAGTCCAGCCGATATTCATGAAGCAGTCCATGAAGAAGCACGCAGTAGGAAGACCGGAAGAATAAGTTAAGGAGAATCGGAATGCACGAGATCACCAAAAAGAGAAATGAGCTGTGGGCACAGACAATAATTAAAGGCCTTGAATCCAGAAATATGACGGGTTACTATGCAGCAACCAAGGAGGAAGCTTTGAAAAAAGCCCTGGAAATAATCCCTGAGGGCAGCTCGGTTACCATGGGCGGAGCAATGAGTGCCCACGAGATCGGCCTGGTTGAGGCTATAAAAAATGGCAACTACAATTTTATAGACAGAGATGCCATGGAAGATAAGAGAGCTGCAATGCTTGCGGCTTACGACGCTGATTTCTTTTTATCAAGTGCCAATGCCATGACCCAGGATGGTATTCTGGTAAACATTGATGGAAATTCAAATCGTGTTTCAGCTATTGCCCAGGGACCTAAAAAGGTTCTTTTCATAGTTGGAATGAACAAGGTGTGTGATGATGTGGATGGTGCCCTGAAACGTGCAAGGAATGTGGCAGCACCTGTAAATGCCCAGCGCTTTGGCCTTTCAACACCCTGCGCCAGGACTGGAGCCTGCATGGATTGCAAGTCTCCTGACACTATCTGCTGTCAGTTTCTTATCACCCGCTACTCAAGGCATAAGGACAGGATACATGTGATCCTTGTGAATGAGGAGCTTGGATTCTGATCATGGGTGTTGTAAAAAAGGAATTGGAAAAAAGCAGCATCAGGGCAGTACTTTTTGACCTTGATGGTACTTTGACAGATACAGAGAAGTACTATCAGGTTGCATGGCCCAAGGCCCTTAAGCACTTTGGATATGAAGTGGAGGACTGGATGCCTTTGGAGCTGCGTTCTCTGGGAAGGCCCTTTGCGCCAGAGCGCTTTAAGGAATGGTTCGGGGAAGACTTTGATTATAGCAAGGTGCGTGAGTACCGCAAAGGCATCGTGGAAGAGATGATAAAGGAGACAGGAATCCCTTTAAAGCCCGGGGCAAAAGAGATCCTGACATGGCTTCGGGAGCATGGGATACTTACAGCTCTTGTCACAGCCAACAATTATTCCAGGGCAGAGCGCTATCTGAAAAAGATAGATCTCTTTGACTACTTTGACAAGATAATCTGCGCCGACATGGTATCCCAGGGCAAGCCTGCACCGGACATTTATGCCTTTGCATGCAAGGAACTTGGCCTTGAACCATCAGATACCTTTGCAGTAGAGGACTCACCCAACGGCGTCACCAGCGCATATCTTGCCGGCTGCAACGTCATAATGGTTCCGGACTTAACCCAGCCGGATGAGGAATTGAAAAAGAAGATATATTACAAGGCAGAAAAGCTGCTGGATCTCATAGAGCTATTGTCATAAGCTTCAAAAAGTAAAGGGCTGTGAAAAAAGAGATTTCTCTCTCGCTTTCACAGCCCCTGTATTATTCGAATTTATGCCTTCTTCTCAGCTTCCATGGAGGCCTTGAGCTCTCCGCTCTTGTAGCGCTCAATGATGCTGTTGATACGCTCAACAGGATTGAGCAGATCGCTGATAGAAGCATCGTGGTTAAGGGTGTCAATAAGGTAAGCGATGTACTTACTCATATCGCAGCTGATGTACCACTGTCTTGAAAGAAGCTCAGGTGTCTGGTAAACCAGGTTGGTTGTAAGCACTCTGTCGATGATTCCGTCTTTGTAAGCCTCATCAAAAATCTCAAGTCCACCTGTAAAGAGACCAAAGGTTGAGAAGGCGTAAATCCTTGCAGCCTTTCTGGCCTTCAGGGCTCTGGCTACATCGATCATGCTTTCACCTGAAGAGATCATGTCGTCAACGATGATAACTGACTTGCCCTCAACGCTAGATCCAAGGAACTCGTGGGAGATGATTGGATTTCTGCCGTCAACTACCTGAGTGTAGTCACGTCTCTTGTAGAACATACCTACATCCAGGCCAAGTACGCTGGCGAGATAAATTGCTCTGCTCATTCCGCCCTCATCAGGGGAAATAACCATCATATGCTCGGAATCGATCTGAAGGTCCTCTACATTGCGAAGGAGAGCCTTGATAAACTGATATGTGGTACGAACGGTCTCGAAACCGTTAAGTGGAATGGCATTCTGGACTCTGGCATCGTGAGCATCAAAGGTAATGATGTTGTCTACGCCCATGTTTACCAGTTCCTGAAGTGCGATAGCGCAGTCCAGAGACTCTCTTGAGCTCCTCTTGTGCTGCCTTGACTCATAAAGGAATGGCATGATTACTGTGATACGTCTGGCCTTACCGCCTACTGCAGCTATGATTCTTTTAAGATCCTGATAGTGATCATCAGGGGACATGTGGTTTTCCTGTCCAAATAGAGAATATGTTTCTGAATAATTACAAACATCAACTAAAAGATAGAGGTCATCTCCACGAACGGAGGTCTTGATAACACCTTTTGCTTCGCCGGTTCCGAATCTTGGGATCTCGGCATCAAGAATGTAGGTAGGACGCTCATAGCCTGTAAATGCAAGGCTTCCCTTGTGCTCATTCTCTCTTTCTGCTCTCCATTTAACGAGATAGTAGTCAACCTTCTCTGCAAGGGGCTTGATACCCTTTAAAGGGATCATTCCCAAAGACCCAACTGGGATGGTCTCCAGATTACGTTTCTCTTCTCTTCTTGGCATTATCTAA
>JAEEGL015377524.1_pt1 | contig 14021 bp, 21 predicted proteins | sample 9134231 | NCBI WGS metagenome assembly JAEEGL01 (sample SAMN16246548, study PRJNA631951) | gut metagenome | biome: gut microbiome; feature: rumen; material: fiber-attached | host: Bos | place: Iran: Karaj | collected 2018-10
ATAATGTGTTCTACCAATAACCTTCTCCCCAATAGCGCGCTAGCATACGCTCCATGTTTGCTCTACCCACCGGATTGGCAGTATGTATTTCCACAGGATAAAATGTTTCACGCTCCGCAAGCCAGTCCAGAAGCTTTATTGCATCTCCGCCATCGGAATAATAATCTCCAAGATCATGATCAAGATCTAAAATTTCTATCTCGATGCCCCGGGCTTCTGCTTCCTCAATCAATGCTATTGCTTCATTTACAGACTTGGCTCCTTCGTATCCCTGCGGTACTGGGCGCAAATCATCTAACCAGATCTTCATACGACTCTTCCTTCGCTAAGTTTACTTTCAATTATAATACAACACTGTCCTTGAACGGACGATATGTTTTGTCATGCTTTGGGCGATCTGCCGATGCAGAGTCACCCGTTCACCAGCTTCAGGAACTTCTTATCGTTCATTTGTTCGTTTGTGACATACTCTCCTTCACAGAACAGAGCATATGTGGTGATCGGCGTTGGCGCATTCTGAGCCGTTTCTCTGCTCTCAATCTTCACAGCCTTAAAGGGTATGCCATTTTTCCCGGCAGTCTCTTCCAGAACAGGCACATACTTCGCATTAAACGGACACTGGTTCGTATAGTAAAGCACATATCCCTTCTCATCAATATGCGGATGCTTTGCGCATTCTTTGAAAGACGGCGCTTCAGTTTCCTGCTCAAACGGCAGATACCATAACTGGATCCCGTTATCCGCTTCATCACAGACCTCAAAGCCTTTGTATTTTAAGAACTTCGGATCAGCCAGGAACGGTTTCTTCTTTGCTGCCGCCAGAATACAGAGCCCCTTCTTTCCCTTTTCCCTGCTGTCCCTGATGCATTCAGAAAGCAGCTCACTTGAGTATCCATGTCCTTTGAAAGAACCGGAAACCCACAGGCAGTCTATGTACATATAACAGGGCGCAATGATAGGATTCCACGCATTCTCAGCCGGAATATATTCAATAAAGCATTTTCCACGTTCTGCGCTCTTTAAGAACACAAGTCCTTCATCAAACCGGTCAGCAAGCCACGCCTTCTTTGATGATACCTGTACATCCTTATTGTTGGATATGGCACAGCAGATATGCTCCTTTTCCAAATTGTCCTTAGTCACCCTGATATACTCCATAGAATCCCCAAAACCATCTAATCTCATGTTCTTCCCTTCAAATAAGCTTTATGTTCTTTGACCTCACGGCCCTTGTTTAACTATCTTACCAAAGCAAACAGGACAACAGTATGTCATGTTTCTGATATAAATATTACCTGTATGATCATAGTAATGATTCTATGATGTTAGCCGTCTCGCCTACTAAGTAATTGCAGTTTTTACCCTGCAGGCGTCTTTTCATGATCAGGCTGGCACATTTATCATCACCGTTTTGCTCAAGAAAACTCTTTTCGAATTCTTCTACGGCTTCAGGCTTTATCATTTCCAGCAGTTTTCTGCCGGCTAAAAAGCCTCCGCATTTTCCTCCTTCAGATCTTGGGGGCGGAGCCAGCCGGCCGGCTTCATCCTCTGACATACCCAGCTTATCTGCAAATGCCTTAAAAAGACTAACTGAACAGCTGTTTCCCTTTCGGTGATTTGCTCTTGCGATCTCCTCGTATCCCATGCATTTTTCCTTTCTGCTTACCCGTGGCATTTTCCACCATGTGAACAGTCATGTCCGTCATGATGTTCATGTTCGTGGTGATCACAGGTCGCTTCTCCGATCTGCGGCAGTGTTCCTGCCAGGTATTCTTTAACCACCTCATCTGCGTTTCCCGCAGCACCTGCAAAAAGCTGTATCCCTGCTTCACTCATGGCGACCTGGGCTCCTCCGCCGATACCTCCACATATCAGCACTTCCGCACCCATATTTTCAAGGAATCCGGCCAAGGCACCCCAACACCTTGCGACGTTCTTTTCTTAAACATTGATAAAATGCTCACCCAAACAGCATATCTGCTGTCTTCTCCAGTTCCCTTCTCTCCCGGCTGTCATCATATGCCTTGTTTTTATCATCAATGCCTTTGACAATATCCTGGCAGAAAAGGCCGTCCCGGTTACAGTAAAAATAAATCTTCTTTACTCCGCGGATCATAAATCTCGCCTCGGCCGCACCTTCCGGATACAGCTTCACCATCTGGCAACGGTCAGATGAAACCGCCGCTATGAAGGAAATATAATGGGTCTTGGTCATTTCATGATCGATCCTAACGAAATACTCATCCTCCACACGCTCCACAAAAGCCATATGCTGTTCATCTCCCGGCTCCGGCTCTGCAGGCAGAAGCTGGATCCCGTGACAGTGAATGACCGCTTCGCCCATGCTGTGGATCACGTTTCCGCAGACCGGACACACATAAAACCCGGACCTTATCATATTGGATGATACATTTTTATTTTTGATCTGATGTCCGGATATCAGCTCCGGTACTGATATTCTGAAAGCGTCCGCTATGGGTTCCAATAGTGTAATATCCGGATAGCCCTTTCCCGTCTCCCATTTGGAAACTGCCTTATCGCTTACCTGCAGCAGCTCAGCAAGCTGAAGCTGTGTCATCTTTCTCTGTTCCCGCAATTCTTTGATCGCTGCGCCTGTAATATACTGATTCATCTCAAATTCCTCCCGTTTGTTTTTCATAAGCAGATGATAGTACAGCAACAGACACCTAACAACCTACGGAAAGTAGAGTCTATTTTCGTTTATTCTTCGGAACCGGAAGCTCTTCGTACATCGCTTCCAGAAGTTCTTTCAAAAACTCCTTATTCTCGATGTCATCCACCAGAAGCATTTTCTTTGCTCCCTCATAAGGCAGCTCCAGTTCCGCATCCGGCATAAGCTCCGCCGCTGACTTTGTGTTCTTCACCAGGAACCGGTCATCGTATATCCCGCCAACCACCTTGCCGCGGAAATAAATGATGTACTCACCCATCATCGCCCTGTAGCTTATATCATCTAACTCCGAGAGCTGTTCCAACACAAACTCCAGATAATCTTTGCTTGATGCCATATTAACTCCTTTTCCTTCTCGTCTGTCCAATATTCATACTATACCTCTCTGACCCTCAACGGTTTCTCAAAGTCTTCAGCTTTCAACGTGTAGCGGTTAACGTATCTCCGCCCATCTTTCCCTTCTCCGGACCGGACCCATATATTCTTAAGGGGTTCACGGTTTACTATGAGATTAAGTATTAATGCCAATATACTTATGATCGAATATGACATCTGTCCTTACCCCTTGTATACTCCCGTCAGATCTTTGATCACTTCACCTGCCATGATCAGACCTGCAACAGAGGGTACAAAAGCCGTACTGCCGGGGACATCCCCGCCCGTGCGGATCGGTTTCTCCTCCGAATAAACAACTTTCAGCTTTTTAACGCCTCTCTTCTTCAATTCACGCCGCATGACTTTTGCCAGCGGATCCATGCTGGTCTTATAGATATCAGTAACTCGGAACATGGTAGGATCAAGCTTATTCCCCGCCCCCATTGAGCTGATGATGGGTACTCCCGCTTTCTGACACTGCATCACAAGCTCGATTTTAGCCGTAACGGTATCAACGGCATCAACTACATAATCGTATTTGTCAAAGGGAAAGTCCGATGAGTTTTCGGGTAGAAAGAAGCATTGATATGTGTTCACTTCCGCCTTCGGATTGATATCAAGAATGCGCTCTTTCATAACATCGGTCTTAAATTTACCCACAGTTTTTCCGGTAGCGATGATCTGCCTGTTAATATTGCTTACGCAGACTTTGTCCTTATCTATCAGGTCAAATATGCCCACACCGCTCCGGACCAGTGCTTCACACACATGTCCTCCGACGCCGCCAATACCGAATATGGCTACGCGGCACTCGGACAGATGCTCTATCGCGGATTTTCCCAATAATAATTCTGTTCTTGAAAACTGCTCTGACAAATTGTTCCCTTATTTCGTACTGCTGTAGTTTTGATCTGCTTTTACCGTGATTTAATGATATCGTAGAGCTTTCTCTCCCAATACCCCAGCTGCCAGCAGAGATCAAATATCTTATCCTGGAGGGCGCCGGTTTTTAAGTAGTATTTATTATATATTCTGAAGCTGTCCCTGAAATGATGGAAGGCTGCAGCTTTGCTGGACTTATAGATCTTCTTTATACTGGCGGAATGCAGGTGGTCGTATCTCTCCTTCGGAAGCACTCCGGTTAAATAGCACTTTGACCTTAAGCGATACGAAAGGATTATTTCCTCAGAGTACAGGAAGGTCCTCTCGTCAAAGCCCCTGACCTCTTTCATGGCCTCCGCCCTTACGGCAAAAAACGACCCCTCCACTACGCCAACAGGGACAAGGTCCTCGCCGCTTTCCTCAATCTTCTTTCTCACAGCTATCTTTTCAAAGGTAAAGGCAAAAAGGAAGAGGCTTATAAGTATCCCTGAAAAACCGGGAAGGTGCCAGACATTATAACCCTGATTGACCAAAGGCGCTACACAGGCGTATTCCGGATGATCCCTTAATGCCGCAGTCATGGCGATCACTGTTTCGTCTGTAAAATAGACATCCGGATTCGCAAAGAAGATCACGTCGCTTTTAAGCTTTTTCAGAGCGTAAAGCAGCCCTGTATTATTGCCCTTTGCATATCCGCCGTTGGTATCACGGCCTATAAAGTGGATATGCTCTCCGGAAAGACCGGAAAGCTTTTCTGCGGAATCGTCGGTGGAAGCGTTATCCACAACCACAATGTCATCAAGGGAAGTATAGTCCGACACTTTATTTATTAGCTCTGCCGTTCTGTCGGCGTCGTTGTAATTAAGAACTATAAGCGTTGTCTTCATTGTGCCTCACTCTGCTCCGGTCAGTTCGAATATGGTGTTTACAAGGTGTTCCCAGGTAAATCTCTCGGAATCCTTTTCTATGTTTCCCTCAAAATCTGTTCCGGACTCCTTTAATTCATAGAATTTAAGGATCCCGTCCTTTAAGGACTCCGTATCACCGGATTTCACCATCACTCCGGTAAGGGAATCCGTAACCACCTCGGGAAGGCCCCCCGCATCCGTTGCAATAACCGGCTTTCCGAAGCCGAAGGCCACCTGGGCGATACCACTCTGGGTAGCGTCAATATAGGGCAGTACAACGGCGTCGCAGTTTTCAAAATATCCCTGCACATCCTTATCCGGGATATATCCGTTGTGTATTTCAACCCTGCCCTTTAAGGAGCTGTCATTTAAGAGTTCTTCGTAGTCTCCCTCTGTGCCTCCGAAATCCCCGGCCACCGTAAGAAAAATGTCCGGAAGTTCCTTAAGCGCTTTGAGCAGTACTTTCAGACCTTTATAAGGTCTCACTAAACCGAAGAAAAGAAGCCTTTTTTCCTTATCCGTCCTTTCCTTCATCTCCCGCATCTTAAAGAATTCATAGGTGGGATGCATATTGACCCTGTATTTCGGATCCGGAAGAATGGATTTAAGCTCTGCCGTCTCCTTCTCCGAATGAAGGATAAAATAATCCCCTTTGGAGAGGACCAGTTTGGTCAGAAATCTGTCCAGCGGAAACCTTTCGTGGGGAAATACATTATGGCAGACAAAGAGCACCGGGCTCTTTAAGAATGCACAAAGGATCCTGTAACAGGGGGCGAAATAGGGATGCCACCACTGTATGATCACAAGATCCGGCCTGCTCTTATTTATGGAAATAGCGCTCCTTATGATATTAAAGGGGTTTGCGGTATTTATGAGAAATTCCGCCTCGGGAACCTTAAATGAATCATTTGAATAATCCCGCTGCTCCTTCTTAAAAAGGAACTTTGGGTATTGCATCTTATATGATATGGTCCTGACATGAGCCCTTTTCTTAAGGCTCCGGGCTAACAATCCCGTATAATGGGAGATACCTCCCTTGAAAGGGTATACGGGTCCTATAACGGCGATATGCTTATTTCTGTTCTTCCCTGTCTCCTGCATCTTCATCTTTGCCGTCGTCCTTCCCCATACCTGCTTCAAAACGCCTTAAGCGGTACTGCACATCCTCCATTATCTTCCTGTTCGCCGCCATAAGATCAGCCTGGAATCCCATCATAAAGGTTGTAAAGGACAGCATCATAAGGGTACTGGCAAGGATCAGGGACTGTATATGTCCCATACCCGAACCGCTTATAAAGAAGATAAGGAATCTGACCATTATAATGAGGCCCGCAAGAAACGGAACTATCCCTATGGCTGTAAAGAATGTCAACGGTCTGTACATCATGTAAGCCCTGATAATGGTCAGGATAGACTTTTTGATATAGCCTCCCATGCTGGAGAAAAGCCTGGATTTTCTAAGCTCCCGGTTTGTCCTGATGGGAACGCTGGTGATCGCCATCTTGTTCCTGCCGGCCTGGACTATGGTCTCTAATGTATAGGTATAGTTATTAATTACATTGAGCCTGAGGGCCGCTTCCCTGGAAAAAGCCCTGAATCCGCTGGGTGCGTCGGGTATATCCGTATCCGATGCGACCCGGACCACATAGGACCCCAGATGCTGCAGCTTCTTTTTAATGGGAGAAAAATCCTCTATATCGTCTATGGGACGTTCTCCGATGACTATCTCCGCTTTTCCCTCAAGAATAGGCCGTACCAGCTTTTCTATATCCGCACCGCAGTACTGATTGTCCGCATCGGTATTTACAATGATATCCGCCCCTTCACGGAGGCAGGCGTCAAGCCCTGCGATAAATCCCTTTGCAAGCCCTTTATTATTGGGGAAGCTCACCACATAGTTCACGCCCCAGTTTTTAGCGACTTCCACTGTATTGTCCTTGCTGCCGTCATTGATGATGAGGTATTCTATCTCGTCTATCCCCTCTATCTCCCTCGGCAGATCGTTAAGGGCGATCTCCAGTGTCTCCGCTTCATTTAAGCATGGTATCTGTATTATGAGCTTCATTTTATCTCCTTTGCAACATAGAGAGGCCTTCCCTTGGTCTCTAAATAGGTCTTGCTGAGATACATGGCAGCTATGCCCAGTACCAGTGTATTAAATGATCCGAAAAGCATAATGACCGCGATGATAAGCGGTACTGCATCCCAAAGTCCCGTGAAAAAGAACACCATTGACACTACGGTATAGATAAAGGATCCGGCGGTAAGGACACCTCCGATCCATGCGATTATCTCAAGAGGCACAGTGGAAAAGGCGATGATCCCCTCTATAGCATAGATAAGGAGCTTCCAGAAGGACCACTTTGTCTCTCCTGCCACCCTTTCTATGTTTTCAAACTCCAGCCACTTTGTGTTGAAACCAACCCAGCCGTAGATACCTTTGGTAAAGCGGCTGTAATCACCCATGGACAGCACAGCGTCTGTCATCTGTCTGGTCATCAGGCGGTAATCCCGGGCTCCGTCCACCACCTCAGTGGCACAGATCTTATCCATGAGCCTGTAGAAACGTCTTGCAAAAAAGGATCTGATGGGAGGCTCACCCTTCCTGGTGACCCTTCTGGTGGCCACAGAGTCGTAACCCTCTTCCGCCAATGCCTTGTACATTTCCGGAAGCAGAGCAGGGGGATCCTGAAGATCCACATCCATACATCCCACGTAGTCGCCCTTTGCATTTTCAAAACCGGCGTAAAGAGCCGCTTCCTTGCCGAAATTTCTGGAAAAAGAGACGTATCTTATACGGCTGTCCTTTTCCGCATACTCCTTGATAAGCTGTAATGTCCTGTCCTTGGAACCGTCGTCCACGAATAAAAGCTCGAATTCCACATCAGGGAATTCCTCTCCGAAGGCTCCGAGAGTCTTATTCATTTCTTCATAAAAGTAAGGAATTACTTCTTCTTCATTCCAGCACGGTATAACTATACTGATCAGTTTCATCCCGGTTGGTGCCGTTCCTTTCAATGTATTGTCATGGCTTTATCTGAACGCTCCCTTATCTTAAGGGGCTGTCTTCTGTCTTATGATATCTCCCTTTTCAGGTGTTTCCGAGAACCTTACATATATAAGCTCCTTCGGATGAGGGGCACTGTCCACTTCCCCCCTGTCCGGGGAATAAATGGATTCCACCCGTACCGTGATGTCTTCACCTCCGGGTTTCATTATCTCCACACTGTCTCCCACGGAAAATTTATTTTTCTGGTGCATGGGAACCCTTCCATCATCTTCCGGCTCCCCTGCGGTCCCGAGATAGACATAGTCCTGAATATATGTGCTCCCGCTGTAAACCTGGGCGCTGTCATCGGGCTTTCCGAAATAAAACCCTGTGCAGAAGTCCCGGGTAGTACATTTCCCTATTTCGGAAAGGTACCGTGGCAGCGAAGCTTCATATTTTTCCGGGGACTCAAAATAATCGTCTATGGCCTGTCTGTAAGTCCTTGCGGTCACAGCCACATACAGGGCATTCTTCATCCGGCCTTCCACCTTGAAGCTGTCGATCCCTGCATTGATGAGCTCCGGAATATGCCCGATCATGCAGAGATCCTTTGAATTAAAGATGAAGGTACCCCTTTCATTCTCCTCTATAGGAAGATACTGGCCGGGGCGGGTTTCCTCAGCCACTGCATACTGCCATCTACAGGGATGGGTGCACTCTCCGTGGTTTGCGTCCCTGCCTGTAAAATAGTTCGACAGCAGGCAGCGCCCGGAATAGGATATGCACATGGCCCCATGTACAAAGGACTCTATCTCTATGTCAGAAGGAATATTATCCCTTATTTCCCTTATTTCTTTCAGGGACAGCTCTCTGGCGGTCACTATCCTCTTTGCCCCCAGAGAAGCCCAGAACAATACAGTCTTATAATTCGTATTGTTGGCCTGGGTGCTTATGTGTAACTCAACTTCGGGGCAGAGCTCCTTCGCCAGGGAAAACATACCGGGATCGGCTATCAGCAGGGCATCCGGCCTGATCTCCCCCATCTTCTTAAAATAATCCTCTGCCTCCTTAAGGTCGCTGTTATGGGCAATGATATTCGCGGTAACATAGACCTTTTTATTCCTGCTGTGGGCAAACTCTATGGCAACTTTCAGCTCTTCATCGCTGAAATTCCTTGCGCCGGACCGGAGTCCCATGGTCTCTCCGCCCACATACACAGCATCCGCGCCAAAATTAATGGCTGTATTGAATTCTTCAGGTCCCTTTGCCGGGATCAGGAGTTCCGGTTTTTTCATTCTTACAGGCTATGGCGATCCCATCCCCGGCAGAAAGCAGGGTGGAGGTATATCCCTCCATGGATGTGATCTCCCTTAAAAATTCCCTCATCCTCTTATGGATGGTTCTGTCTCTTCTCTCTACGGCATATCTGGATTCCAGGATATCCCCTTCCTGCAGGCAGTTATCGGCAATAATGAGCCCGCCGGGAAGTAAGAGCCTTTTTGCTTCCTTCAGGTAAACCGGGTACTGCGCCTTCGCTGCATCTATGAAGATCAGGTCATACCCCGGCTCTAACGTGGGAAGCACATCCTCCGCATTGCCTTCAATAAGCCGTATTTTATCTGAATATCCGGAGCTTTCTATATTACTCCGGGCTTCAGCTATCCTTTTTTCATAGTTCTCTATTGTGGTGATCCGGGTTTCCTCTGACGAATACTCTGCCATAAATATTGAGGAAAAACCCGTGGCAGCCCCGATCTCAAGTATATTCCGGGGATCCTTAAGAGAAAGGATAAACCTTAAAAAAGACTGGGTCTCTTTACGGATAATGGGTATCCTATCCGCAATGCATCTCTTTTCCAGCTGTTCCAGAAAATCACTGTTGCCGGGATACAGGGAATTCAGATATCCGGTAAGCCTATCATTTCCCGTCATTCCTTGTCTCCGGACTCTTCGTCTTCCGTCTCTTCCGCCGCCATTACTTCCATCATTTCCTGGGCAGTCTGGGAAGTATTTAAGGTATAATCTCCCGGTGACAGCTTACCGTGGAATTCAGAAAGCCTCTCCTGTATGAAAAAGAGGTTCTTATCCCGGATAAGTCCCTTCATCTCCAGGATCTTTCCTATATCCATGGCGGAAGCTCCCATGGGGATCTTTACCTTTATATCCCGCCCCGGTTCATCGGTCATTGCCTCTTCTGCAAAAACCCGATACCCAGAATCATAGGCCCTGAATCCCAACTTGTATATACTGGAAACAAGCATAAGCACTATCAGGAGCCGTACCAGCATGGCGGCAATTGTCATAAAAAGCCGACGTATCTTCAAAAATCTCTACCTTAAAAATATATCCTTTCCATGGTCATATCCAGTATCTCCCTCAGCATCCTGCAAAAAGCAGCCTCTGCGGTGAGATAATCATTTATCACCGGCTCCATGAAGATCTCTTCATTTTTGTCCGCGAATTTCCTGATCTTCTCTATGGAATCCCGCTCGGGATCAAAGCCTTCATACAGCTCGAAGTTCTGCCTCTTAAGGAGCTCAGCCTTTTCCATAAGCTCGGGAAATTCTTCTATCCGGTGCTTTTTTTCCTGATATTCCCGGTATTCCGGGGTATCTTTAATGCATTCCGTAAAATTTATTACATCATCATAGAGTCTGCCGTCCAAAGAACTAAACCTCCATAATAATGGGGAGTATCATGGGTCTCCTCTTTGTCTTCTTCCACAGGTAATCTGACAGGGAATCCTTCAGGGTATTCTTTATCTTTCCCCAGTCGCTGATCCCCTTTTCCGTAAGGGTGTCCATAGCTTCCTCCAAAACCTCGGTGGAGTCTTCTAACAGTGCGTCCGATTCCCTTACATATACAAAACCTCTGGATACGATATCCGGACCGGCTAACACCTGTCCCGTGCCCTTTTCCAAAGTGAGTACTATGATCACTATACCGTCTTCCGCTAAATGCTGTCTGTCCCGGAGTACTATATTCCCAACATCGCCAACACTGAGTCCGTCCACAAATACGGAACCGGTATGAACGTGGCCGGTAACGGAAGCTCCGTCTTTTTCGCTTATCTCCAGCACATCCCCGGTGTGGATCATGAGGATATGGTCATGGTCATAACCCAGCTCCTCAGCTATCAGAGCCTGTGCATGACGGTGCCTGAACTCCCCGTGCACGGGTATTGAATACTCCGGCTTTACAAGGGAGTAGATAAGCTTTATCTCTTCCCTGCAGGCATGGCCCGACACATGGGTCTCCTGGAAAATAACATCCGCACCCTTGGATTCCAGCTCGTTGATGACCCTTGAAACGGATTTCTCGTTTCCGGGTATGGGGGTGGAAGAAAAGATTATGGTGTCATTGGGCTTTATGGTCACCTTCTTATGCATGTTCATGGCCATTCTGGATAAGGCGGCCATGGACTCGCCCTGACTTCCGGTGGTTACCAGCACCACCTTTTCATCGGGATAATCCTTCATCCGGTCGATATCTATAAGGGTGTTATCAGGAACCTTGATATAACCCAGCTCCTGTGCTGTATTGATGATGTTCACCATGGAACGGCCTTCCACGATGACCTTCCTGTCATATTTATATGCGGTGTTGATGATCTGCTGCACCCTGTCCACATTGGACGCAAAGGTCGCAATGATTATCCTGCCCTTTTTATGAGTCTCAAAAAGGGTGTCAAACACGCTGCCAATGGTGCGCTCCGACCTGGTGAAGCCCTCTCTCTCCGCATTGGTGCTGTCGCACATAAGGGCTAACACGCCCTTTTTCCCAATCTCTCCCAGCCTCTGCAGATCTATGGCATCACCGAAGACCGGCGTATAATCCACCTTGAAATCCCCGGTATGCACTATTATACCTGCAGGCGAATATATTGCCAGCGCTGATGCGTCCGCAATGGAGTGATTGGTCTTTATGAACTCTATCCTGAATTTCCCAAGATTTATCGACTGAGAATGATGTACAACCTTTCTCTTTACGCTCTTTAAGAGTCCATGCTCTTCAAGCTTGTGGTCGATAAGACCTATGGTTAGCTTCGTCGCATATATGGGGGCGTTCACATCCTTCAATACATAGGGAAGTGCGCCTATATGGTCCTCATGACCGTGTGTAATGATGAACCCCTTTACCTTCTCAATGTTTTCCTTCAGATATGTAACATCCGGAATACAGAGATCTATCCCCAGCATATCATCCTCAGGGAATGCTATTCCGCAGTCCACTACAATGATACTGTCCTCGTACTCAAAGGCAGTGATATTCATGCCAATCTGCTCAAGACCGCCCAGGGCTATGATCTTGAGCTTTGAGCCGGATACATTTATGTCATTTTTCAAAAAACACCTCCGTTACAGCTCGATCTGCACGTCATCAAGCTGCTTTCCCAGTGCTTCTATGGCTGTCAGGAGTTCCTTGTCATCTGTCACGCTCTCATAGAGGATATCACCTTCCTCTTCTTCTCCCGTTAATTCAGCCCTTAAAACAAAGGCCTCAGCATCTCCCTCTTCCTCTTCCGTACAGAGTAGATAGGAATACTGTCCGACCTTTGCTTCTGCAAGCACATAATAATCAATACTACTTCCGTCTTCCTGTGTAAACTTTACACTATCCATAATCTTACCTATCGGTGCTGTTAAGGAAATCCCCAAGGATCACGGCCGCCGCCATGCTGTCTGCATGGGCTTTCCTGTCCTTGCGGTTCCTTATATTGTTTTCATCCATTATTTCGTATGCTTCTTCGGTGGTCAGTCTTTCATCCTGAAAACGAACAGGCAGACCGGTTCTCCTGGCTACCATATCCCCGAAGACCCTGGCTTTTTCGGCTCTTTCGCCTTCAGTGCCGTCCATGTTAATAGGCAGCCCAATGACGATGGCCTCCACGCCTTCGGTCTTTATGATCTCTTCTATACGCACTAAAGTACGTCGAAGGGCTTTTTCCTTTTCCCTCCGGATGATCTCCAGCTCGCGTACCACGCTTCCGGTGGCGTCGCTCACAGCCACGCCCACGGTCTTCGATCCATAGTCAAGCGACAGATATTTCATTTATTCCTGATCCCATCCGCTGCTCTTAATGTACTGCTTTAAGAGTTCTTCTACCAGTTCATCCCTCTCCACCTTCATGATAAGGCTTCTGGCGTTATTGTGGCTGGTGATATAGGTGGGGTCTCCGGACATGATATATCCCACTATCTGGCTGATGGGATTGTAGCCCTTTTCCGTAAGCGCCTCATAAACCGTGGATAAAACCACCTTCACTCCTGTTTCGGGTTCCTTTTCAACCCTAAACATCTGGGTACTTCCTAAATCCTTCATGTTTCCTCGTTCCTCCTGTGTTGATCAATTGGCCTGTAATCCAGACCTGTTGTTTTTATGAGAGGACCAACCGCTTTGCGGTGCGGCCGGTCCGTGGGGCATATCTGAAAAACAGACATGCTACATTAGCCGTGGTATTCCCCGTTATACGAAATAAGGGTAACATCCCTTACTCCGTTGACGGAGCGTACTCTGTCGGCTATATCAAGTTCTTTTTCATTGAGGTCAAGGGTAATGGATACCTCATACTCATCTCCCCTTAAGATCCTGCTCTTAACGCCGTGGGGGATGTTCTTCATAAGCTCCAGTACATCCTTTTCCGCCTCGTTGCTGCCATGGTAGATCATGACATAGGCCTGCGCCTTCTCCTGCTTCCTGTGCATCACTGCAATGAGGATCAGCATGAATAACATGCCTGCTGCAGCAAGGAGATACATGCTGGCTCCGATGGTAATACCCATGGTAATGGCCCAGAACAGATACATGATATCCAATGGCTCCTTTATTGCCGTCCTGTATCTTACTATGGACAGGGCACCCACCATACCAAGGGAAATAACAATATTCGTGCTAATAGCAAGAGTTACCATACAGGTCAGTACCGTCATTCCGATAAGGGTCATGGCAAAGCTCCTGCTGTAAACCACCCCGTTAAAATAGCGCTTATATATCTCGTAGATCAGAATCCCGATAACCAGTGCCAGCAGCATATCCACCATTATGGTCATAAGCGTGCTAAGGGATATGGACTGATTGTACATATCAGACTCCAGTATGGACCTCTTTATCATTGCCTTAACGCTCATTAATAAACCCTTCCTTTCCTAATGCGAATCATACGATTCTTCCCAGG
>JAEEGL015522116.1_pt1 | contig 14021 bp, 9 predicted proteins | sample 9134231 | NCBI WGS metagenome assembly JAEEGL01 (sample SAMN16246548, study PRJNA631951) | gut metagenome | biome: gut microbiome; feature: rumen; material: fiber-attached | host: Bos | place: Iran: Karaj | collected 2018-10
CAAAGCTACCATTTCTCTTCTCTCTTCTCTTTTCTCTCTTCACTGGAAAAAGTCGCGGACGGAAACGGAGAGAAGAGAGAAGAACGAAGAGAGAAGAGTGAAGAGAACAAAAAGAAAAAGCCGCTGACGCGACTTTTTCTTGTTGGCGGAGAAGAAGGGATTTGAACCCTTGCGACGGTCACCCGCCCTACTCCCTTAGCAGGGGAGCCTCTTCACCACTTGAGTACTTCTCCGTGCCTTCCCGATGGTGAACGACGGTATTATAGCATACTCCTTCCCGGATTGCAAGCCTTCCCCGCGCTTTTTTTCGCGCCGCGGATCGGCAGGGAAGGACCGGGACAGGCGGGAGGGAAAAAAGAAAAAGCGCGTGCGAAATGTCGCCTGTGAAGCGACCCTTCCCCCCTCCGGAGGTGGTATGATAGCCTCAGAAAGCCGGGGAGAAACCCGGAGAAAGCATCAAGGAGGATATCGAGATGAAAGACGAAATGAGAAAGAACGGACTGACCGAGCTGGTGTTCATCCTGGACCGCAGCGGCTCCATGGCGGGACTTGAGGAGGACACCATCGGCGGCTTCAACGCCATGATCGAAAAACAGAAGAAGGTGGAGGGAGAATGCCTGGTCTCCACGGTGCTTTTCGACCATGAGAGCGTCGTGCTTCACGATCGGGTCCCGCTGGAAAAGGTCGGAAAGATGACCCGCGACGACTATCAGGTCCGCGGAAGCACCGCCCTGATCGACGCCATCGGCGGGGCGATCCATCATATCGGCAACGTCCACAAGTACGCCCGGAAAGAAGACGTGCCCGAAAAGACCCTGTTCGTGATCACCACCGACGGCATGGAGAATGCCAGCCGCCGCTATTCGAGCGACGAGGTCAAAAGGAAGGTGGAACGCCAGAAGGAAAAATACGGATGGGAATTCCTTTTCCTCGGCGCGAACATCGACGCGGTGGAGACCGCAAAACGCTTCGGGATCGGAGCCGACCGGGCGGTCAATTACAACGCCGACAGCAAGGGCACCGGCGTGCTCTATGAAGACGTGGCCGATTCCGTAGCCTGCTTCCGCGCGTCGGCCGCCATGCCCAAGGGGTGGGGCGACAGGATCCGGAAGGATTACGAGGAACGCGGAAAGAAGAAATAAGCGGAGCCTGCGAAGCGGGGAAACGACGGTTTCGACAGAAGAGAGAAAGCGGGACAGAGGGGAGCGGAATCCCCTCTGTCCCGCTTTGCGGCAGAGTTCAGGCTTTCGCGGGCAGGATCCTCGCAGGCGGTTCGTGCGCCTCGGCCATGCGGCGGAGAAGAAGCTCCGCAAGTTCCTTCCGCACGTCCGAGAGCGAGGGATCCGCCACGAGATTGTTCCTTTCGTGGGGATCGGAGACGAGGTCGTAAAGATATTCCTCATAATAGACCGGGGCGAAGGGATCGTTCCATCCGTCCCCGTCGGCACGGACGGAGTACTTCCACTTCCCGGTACGAACCGCGCGCCCCACCTCCGATTCGCTGATCTGAAGGAAGACGTCCTTTTTCCAGCCGGAGGCGTCGCCGGACACCAGCCTCTTCAGAGAATCGCCTGCGAAATCCGCAGGTTTTTCGATCCCGGCGATATCCAGGAGCGTCGCGGGGAGATCCATCAGACTGACCAGATCGGGGATCCGCTTCCCGCCGGAGAAGCCGGGACCGTGCGCGATCAGGGGGATATGGATACAGGAATCGTGGCAGGAGCGTTTGTATTCGCCGTTGCGGGTCTTGAAATGGCATCCGTGGTCCGAGACGTAGAAAAACACCGTGTCGTCCCAGTATCCCGTTTCTTTCAGCGTGTCCCGAAGTCTGCCGACGTTGTCGTCGAGGCTTCTGCACTGACCGAGATAATCGGGGTAGTTTTCCCGCCAGTCGCCCGCGGTCCCCGCAAGGTCGCCGGGCACGTCGAAATCCCGGAAGCGTTCCTTGCTGCCGTCGGGGCCCTCGAAGACGCCGTGATCGTTCTGGTGATGCGGCTCGATCTGGGAGATAAAGAGGATGAACGGTCTGCCGGAGGCACGGCTGTGGAGATAATCGATGGCGTAATTGTTGATGGCGTCGGCCCGGTAGCCGACGAAGTCGTGCCGCTGCCCTTCGCCGTCGAAGACGAAGCCGTTGTAGCCGTGCGAGGTGAATTCCAGGACGTCGGAAGCCATCCAGTAATCCCGCCATCCGCCCCGCCGTTCCGGCGGGACCGCCGAAGTCTCATAGTGAGGCGCGCCTTCCCCGTCTCCCGACGCCAGATGCCATTTCCCTACGTAGGCGGTGTCGTATCCCGCCTCGTGGAAACAATCGGCGAGAGTCCGGATATCCAGAGGGAGAGGGACGGCGTTGCGGAAACAGCCGGTCTCGGTGGCCCACTTGCCCGACTGCAGGCAGGCGCGGGCGGGGCCGCACACCGGCTGGCAGGTGAAGGCGTTTTCAAAGAGCGTGCCCTCGCGGGCGATCTCGTCGAGGGAGGGCGTCACCGGCAGCCTCTGCCCGTAGGCGCCGACGGTGTCCCATCTCTGCTGGTCGACGAAATAAAAGACGATACTCGGTCTCATGGATCAAGCCTCCCGTCATCTTTTCGGCTGACCCTATTGTAGCGGGAGAAAAAGACAAAGTCAAGAAGAGAAAAAACGCCGCTCCCTCATAGGGAAGCGGCGTCTGGGAACGAGGGGAACTATTCGGAGCGGAGGGCGGCGACCGGATCGCTCCGCGCGGCCTTCCGGGAGGGGATGATCCCGCCGATCAGGGTCAGAAGGATGCTCAGAAGCACCAGGATCGCGGCGGAAAAGGGCGGAAGGAAGGCGGTGATGCCCTCCTGACCGGTCAGGGAACGCAGGATCTGGTTGGCGGGGATCAGGAGAAGCAGGGTGAAGATCACCCCGAAGAGCCCCGCCAGAGCGCCGATGATGAAGGTCTCCGCGTTGAACACCGCCGAGATGTTGCGCTTGGAGGCGCCGATGGCGCGCAGGATGCCGATCTCCTTCCGGCGTTCCAGGACGCTGATATAGGTGATGACGCCGATCATGATGGAGGAGACCACCAGGGAGATCGACACGAAGGCGATCAGGACGTAGCCGATGGCGTCCACGATGTCGGTCACCGAGCTCATCAGGGTTTCCACCATATCCGTATAGGAAACGACCTTTTCCTCTTCGCCCGCGGCCCGCATCCGGTCGTTGTAGTCCGAAAGGATCTCCTTGACTCTGGTCTTGCCGTCGAAGTCCGTGGGATAGATGACGATCGAGGAGGGCTTGTCGGGATCGGCGTAGCCGAGCTTGCGGAGATTCCCCTCCAAACTGGATTCCCCGGTGGAAAACAGCGAGGCCATCAGATCCCGCAGCTCCTCCCCGCTGAAGCTGGTGGTGAAGACCCTGGCGACGGCTTCGGGATCGAGGGCGAAGGCGTCCAGCATGTTTTTGCTTACGTCCTCCATGAGGCGGGCGACGTTTTTGCCGATCTCACGGGAGAGGCGCTCGCCGACCTTTTCCATCGCCTTGGCGATCTGCCGGCCGAGGGAGCGGGAATAGGAGGAGAACATGGACGCGGCCTTCTTCTCCAGCTCCGAGGTGTCGAGAGCGTCCGAGACGCCCTTCCCGATCACGGCCTTCGCTTCGTCGGTCTCCATATATTTTTCAAAGGTGGGAAGCAGCAGAGCGGGATCGGGGAGACCGTTTTCCCCGGCGTAACGGGCGTAAGCCTCCTGCAGGTCGGAAAGGATCCGGCGGACGTCCTCCTCGGTGAAGACGATGGCGGCGGCGCGCCTTCCGGCCGATTCGGCCGCGGCGGCAAGCTTTTCCCGCACGGCCGAGGTCCCGAGATATCCGGCGAGGGCGGCGGAGGGATCCCCGCCCGCGAGGCCGTTCTCTTCCAGATACGCGGGATAACCTGCCATCACGTCGTCCACCAGGGCGGAAAGAGTCTCCTCGGTGACGAGACCGGCGCCTTTTTCGGCAAACAGCGCTTCCAGATCGGCGCGGAGCACCTGCCCGGCGGCGTCGGAGGCGAGAAAATCGCGCATGGCGTCGGGAAGCTTGCGGAAATCGGTGGAGGGATCGGCCGCCGCGTAATCCAGATATCCCGAAAGGAGCGTCCGGAAGAGCTCCTCCATGCTCTCGGCGGAGACCGTGATCTTGACCGAGGAGAGAAGCTTCGTCACGTCCTTCCGGCTCAGGGTGGGAAGATTCTTCGTGAAGTCGTCGGGATCCAGAACGCCGGAAAGATCGAGATCCGAAAGATCCATGCCGGCGTACGCCCCGTCGTCCAGCTTCATCGCCCCGGGGTCGAACTGAAACGCGTCGGCCAGGGCGTCTTCGTCTATGTGGAACAGGGAGGAAAGATCGGGATCCTCCCGGGGCGCCTCCTCGCCGAAGGCGCGGCCGGTCGTCACGTCGGTTTCCGGAGAGGCGAGCTGGGCCTTGACCGCGTCGCTTTCCCGGGCAAGCTCCGTCAAATGATCGATCAGCTCCGCGGGATAGGCGAGGCCGTAGGAAAGGATCGGCGCGGAGGAATCCTCCCTGGGCATCACCACGCCTACGACGGTCATGATCTCGCCCTTTTCGACGACGGCGCGCAGAAAGGCTTCGTCGTCGGAACGATCGGACCATACGCCGTAGGTCCTGTCGAAGGCGTAAAGGTCGTACGCGCCGATCAGACGGAAATCGATGCCCAGAAAGTCTTCGTACCGGTAGGTCTCCTGGGTCACCTCGCTTTCGGTGGAGACGCCTTCGGCGAAGGCGCGCACCAGCTCGTCAAGCCGCCCGGGATCCTTGAGACCGAGGGTGTAAAGGGCTATGTCGGTGACCCGTCCGGAGGCGGTCAGGACCACGACGCATTCGTTGTACCGCCCGGGCCATCTGCCGGCTTTCACTTCGTACTGAGCGCGGTAGAGATCCCCGTCCCGGGGCATGGGGTGGAAGGTGTCGGTGCTGCTGAAGGAAGAGAGAAGGCCGCTGCCGCGTTCCCCGGAGGAAAACCCCCGAGCCTGAAAGCTGCGGTCCGGGTTGACCTGGCGTACGACCCCGCCGCGGACGGAAAAGATCCGGGGGACCAGGTTGTACTCGTATTCGACGGCGCGCGCGCAGGACTCGATCCCGCTCTGACCGCTTTCGAAAAAGGCTTTCAGGCTGGCGAGATCGTTGGTGGAGACCCGGGAGAGCATCCGGGTGACGGTGCTCCATTCCCGCACCTCGGCGGTTTCGCTTTCGGCGTCCCCGCCGCTGCGTTCCGCCGCGCCGGAGGCGAGCATGGAGGAAAGATCGAAAACCGTGTCGGTGATCTGCAGCGGATACTCCTGAAGGGCGTCTTCCTCCACGTCCCGGATATACCGGTTGGCGCCGGTGGACATGGAAAGGATCATGGCGATGCCGATGATGCCGATGGATCCCGCCACCGCCACCAGGATCGTGCGCGTTTTTTTGGTCCAGAGATTGTTGAAGCTGAGAAGGAGAGCGGTGAAAAAGGACATGGAGGCGCGGCCGGGCTTTTTATGGACCGGCGGCGCGGCGGCGGTCCCCGGCTCATAGGGATCGCTGTCCGAGGTGATCCTGCCGTCCTTCAGAGTGACGGTCCGGGTGGCGTAAGCCGCGGCCAGATCGGGGTTGTGGGTCACCATCACCACCAGACGGTCCCGGGCCACCTCCTTCAGAAGCTCCATCACCTGCACGCTGGTCTCGCTGTCCAGAGCGCCGGTGGGCTCGTCGGCCAGAAGGATATCCGGATCGTTGACCAGCGCGCGGGCGATGGCCACGCGCTGCATCTGGCCGCCCGAAAGCTGGGAGGGCTTCTTGCGGATATGCTCGGAAAGCCCCACCTTTTCCAGGGCTTCCCGCGCGCGCCTTGCGCGTTCGCGCCGGGAGACGCCGCTGATGGTCAGGGCCAGCTCCACGTTGGCCAGGACGGTCTGGTGAGGGATCAGATTGTAGCCTTGAAAGACGAAGCCCACGGCGTGGTTCCGGTAGGAATCCCAGTCTCTGTCGGAATAGCGTTTGGTGGAGACGCCGTTGATCACGAGATCGCCTTCGTCGTACCGGTCCAGCCCGCCCACGATATTCAGAAGAGTCGTCTTTCCCGAGCCGCTCTGGCCGAGAATGGCGACGAATTCGCTGTCGCGCAGATTGATGGACACCCGGTCCAGCGCCTGCTGGACCAGAGATCCCGTGCGGTATGTTTTGCTGACGCCTTGGATCTGGAGCATGCTTTTTTCCCCGTCATTCCTTTCAACCCGGATCCGCAGAATCCGGATTCCGGGTGAGTGAAGCTATTGTACCACAAAAGACGCGATATGAAAAGGGCCGCCGGAAAGAAAAGGATTGACATTTCTTCCCGGCGGTGGTATAGTAATTTGCGAATCGTTCGCAAATTAAAAGGAGGGGATCTCTTGCAGACCTACGCGACCAAACAGAGAAAGGTGCTTCTGGCCTTTCTGGAAGAGCATCCCGACGAGCTGTTTTCGGTCAAGGACATCGCGGCGGCGCTGGCGGGCGAGGGGATCAGCCAGAGCGCGGTCTACCGCAACGTGGCCGATATGGAGGAAGAGGGGAAGCTCCAGCGGGTCACGAAGGACGGCACGCGTACGATCTTCTACCGTTACGCCGACGACGAGGAATGCAAAAAGCATCTGCATCTTTCCTGCTTCAAATGCGGCAGGACGTATCATATGGAAGAACCGGTCACCGACGAACTGATCCGCACGGTGGCGAAAAGCTCCGATTTCGAGGTGGACAGCCACACGACGGTGCTTTACGGCGTTTGCCGCGCCTGCAGGACGCGGGAGGAAGATCACGGGACGAAGGAGAAGGCGAAGAAATGAGAAGACAGACCGGGAAGAAAACGGGCGGCCGGTATCTCGCCCTGGCGCTTGCCCTTCTCGTTCTCGCCGGCCTTTTTGCGGGCTGCGCCGGCCGGACCGGCGGCGACGGGGAAAAGATCCGGGTCGTCGCCACGGTTTTTCCTCTGTACGACTGGGTCGTAAACGTCCTGGGCGGAGAAGAAGGGATCGAGGCGGAGCTGCTTCTGGACAAGGGCGTCGATCTTCACAGCTTTCAGCCGTCGGCTGCCGACGTGGTGAAGATCGCCTCGGCCGATCTCTTTCTGTACGTGGGCGGCGAATCCGAAAAGTGGGTCGACGACGCTCTGCGGGAAAGCGAAAATCCCGGAAGACGCGTGATCGATCTCATGGAGCTGCTCGGCCCCGATCTGCGGGAAGAGGAGATCCGGGAAGGTATGGAGGAGGAGCCGGAGGAACCCGGCGAGGCCGGCCCCGCCTACGACGAGCACGTGTGGCTTTCCCTGCGCTTCGCCGAAAAGGCCGTCCGGGAGATCGCGGCGAAGCTCGGCGAGATCGCCCCGGACCGCCGGGACGTCTGGGAAGCGAACGCGGACTCCTATGCCGAAAAGCTCCGGACGCTCGACGAAGAATTCACGGACGCGGTGAAAAACGCGGCGCGGGACACGCTGGTCGTCGCCGACCGTTTTCCCTTCCGGTATTTCACGGAGGATTACGGCCTGGAATACTTCGCGGCCTTCCCGGGCTGCTCCGCCGAGAGCGAAGCGAGCTTTCAGACCGTGGTGTTCCTGGCCGGAAAGGTGGACGAGCTGAAGCTTCCGGCGATCCTGACTCTGGAGACCGGCGACCGGCGGCTGGCGGAGACCGTGGCCGAAAACGTCAAGGGCGAAAAACCGGAGATCCTTGTGATGAATTCCCTGCAGGCGGCGGGCCTGAAGGATATGGAACAGGGCGTAAGCTATCTCGGTGTGATGCGGGAGAATCTCGAAACGCTGAAAAAGGCGCTTGCCCGCTGACCGGCGAAAAAAGATAAAGGACGAAAAACCATGGCGTTACTGACGATAGAAAACCTGTCCCTGGGATACGAGGGACGCGAGATCCTGAAGGGCGTCAGCTTTCGGGTGAACGCGGGCGATTATCTCTGTATCGTGGGCGAAAACGGTTCGGGGAAGACCACGCTGATGAAGGCGATCCTCGGACTCAGGCCGCCCCTGGGCGGCGCGATCCTTCCGGGCGACGGCCTGAAAAGGAGCGAAATAGGCTATCTTCCGCAGCAGACCGAGGCGCAGCGGGATTTCCCCGCCACGGCCTGGGAGGTCGTGACCTCCGGCCTTCTGAACCGCGGAGGATGGCGGCCCTTCCTCACGAAGGAGGAAAAGAAGATCGCGCGCGGCGCGCTCGCGACCCTGGGCGTCGCCGATCTGGAAAAGAGATGCTACCGGGAGCTTTCGGGCGGCCAGCAGCAGCGCGTGCTTCTGGCAAGGGCTTTGTGCGCCACACGGAGGCTTCTGCTTCTGGACGAGCCGGTGGCGGGACTGGATCCCGGCGCGGCGGGGGAAATGTACGATCTGGTGGACAAGCTGCACGCTTCCGGGATCACGATCATCATGATCACCCACGATCTGGACGCGGTCCTGCCGCGGGCGACCCACGTGCTTCACGTGGGGGAGGACGTGTTTTTCGGAGACGTGCGGGAATATATGGAAAGCGGGCGCGTTTCGCGCTTCGGAAGGGGGGAGGAGGCGTGACCTGGTTTTTCGAGACTCTCGGGTCCTATTTCGCCTATCCCTTCGTCCGGTACGCCACGGTCGCCGTGATCCTGATCGCGCTGTGCGCCTCGCTTCTCGGCGTGCCTCTGGTCCTGAAACGCTTTTCGTTCATCGGCGACGGTCTTTCCCACGTGGCCTTCGGCGCAATGGCGGTGGCCGCGGTCCTGAACACCGCCGAAAAGACCTTCTTTCCGGAGCTCTTTGAAAAGATCGGTCAGACGCCCCTGGTGCTGCTTCTGACGATGGCGGCGGCGATCCTTCTTCTCCGGACCGGGCAGAACACGAAGATCAAGGGGGACGCCGTGGTAGCCATGATCTCGGTAGGCGCCCTGGCCTTCGGATATCTTCTGCTCCATCTTTTCCCCACCTCTTCGAACATCACCGGCGACGTCTGCTCGACCCTCTTCGGCTCGACCTCCATCCTGACCCTGACCAGAGCCGACGTGGTTTTCAGCGCGGTGATGGCGCTTCTTGTGGCGATCGTCTTCCTCTTTTTCTACCGGAAGATCTTTTCGGTCACCTTTGACGAGGACTTCTCCCGCGCCACAGGCACGAGAGCCGGCGCGTACAATCTTCTGATCGCGGTGGTCACGGCGGTCGTCATCGTCATGGCCATGAATCTGGTGGGATCGCTTCTGATTTCGGCGCTGGTGGTTTTCCCGGCGCTTTCGGCCATGCGGATCTTCAAAAGCTTCCGGGCGGTGACGATCTGCGCGGCGGTCCTTTCGGTCGCGGCGGCGGCCGTCGGGATCCTGATCTCGCTTCTGGCCGTGACGCCCACCGGCGCCACCATCGTGGCGGTGGACGGGATCGTCTTTCTCCTCTTTTCTCTCGCCGGCCTCATCCGGGGCGGAGCGAGGGCGTGAGGATCTTCCCGGAAGCAAAACGCCGCGCGTATCCCGTTTTGCCCGACGCATCCCGGACGGCCGGATCGATTCCGGCCGTCCGGTTTTTCTTGATTCCGTTCTGCGCGTGTGATACAATCGGGAGGGGAGAAAGGATTCGCGTCCGCATCTCCCTCCCGCCGGAGGAAAACGGCGGACCGACGAAACGGAAGGATGGGATCCCATGATGACGGAGCGTATCAGGAAGCTTACCGAACTGACGCTGGCCGGGCGTATGTACGCCGAGCCGGTGAAGACCCGATTCGACCGGGAGGATCTCTTTTTGCCCCGGCAGCAGAGGGAATCCAAGCGTCTGTGCGAATACATCGCCAACCAGGAGCCCGTTCTGACAGCCTGTTCCCTCATGACGGGATACTTCAACTGCGACGGATCGGTCGTCGGAGACGCCTTCCGCCGCATGGGGCATGCCGCTTTCCGTCAGCTTCAGGAAGACTTCTACCTCAAAACGGTGGACAATCTTTCCACCATGGAATGGCAGCATGCGACCGCCGATTACCGCACGGTTCTGGAAAAAGGCGTCGGCGGCATCCTGAAAGACATCGACGCCTCGCTTCTCGTCCATGAAGGGGAAGAGGAGATCGAATTCCTGAACGCCGAAAAGAGAGTCGCCCGCGCCTTGATCCAATGGGCGCACAAATGCTCGCAGAGAGCGGCGGAACTGGCGGGGACCGTGACGGAGGAGGAGTATCGTCAGAACCTCGCAAGGCTTTCCGGGGCGCTTCTGAAGGTCCCGGAAAACCGGCCCTCGTCGTTTTACGAAGCGGTCCTGACCATCTATCTCTGCTTTTCCGCCGATCCGGACAGCGTCGGCACGCTGGACCGTTATCTGGCTCCGTTCTATTTCGACGACCTGGAGAACGGCCGGCTGACCAGGGAAGAGGCGAAGGAGTATCTGCAGGAGCTGTTCCTGATGCTGCAGGCCGCCACGCACGTCTCCTCCCGCAATTTCACGAGGGGCGGAGAGTCGCATTTCTGCGTCGGCGGGTATCTGCCCGACGGCAGCGACGGATTCACCGATCTTTCCCGGCTGATCATCGAGAGCCTGATGGAGCTGCCCACGTGGATCCCGCAGGTGACGCTCCGCTGGACCGCCGGGACGCCCCGCGAAGTTTTCCGCTTCATGATGGACTGCGAAAGGAAGGATCCCAACAAAAGGATCGCCTTCCAGAACGACGAGAAACGCCTGAAATGCTACACGGAGATCTGCGGCTTCCCGTTTGAAAAGGCGGTCGCCTACACGACGGTGGGATGCAACGAGCCCGCGTTTACCGGCGCCGTGACCGGCAGCAATTCCAAAGTAAACTTTGCGCGTTCCATGGCGACGCTCTTCCACCGGGATTCCGAAAAGATCCTCGACGCCGCGAGCTTCGGGGAGTTTTACCGCGCGTATCTGGATCTGCTGTTCGCGGACCTTGACAGAGCCTACGACTACGACGACAAATACAACCGCGTGCGCGCGCAGGATATCAACTATCTTTCCAGCCTCTTTTTCAACGGCTGCATCGAAAAGGCAAAGAGCCTGACGCAGGGGGCGGGCGACGTTGCGGTCGCCTCGCCGATGCTGATCGGGATCCCCAATGTGATCGATTCCCTGATCGTGGTCCGGCAGTTCGTCTTCGACGAAAAAAGAGTGACGATGCGAAGGCTTGTCGACGCCCTCCGCACGAACTGGCAGAACGACGGAGAGCTGCGGGCCGAGATCCTGAAGAGGGGGGATTTCTTCGGGAACGACACCGAGCGCTCGAACGAGGTGGCGCGCATGCTCTACCGGAGCCTGTACGAGCACCTTGCGGGCAAAAAGAATCTTTTCGGTTATCCGTGGCTCGTCGGCGATCTTCTGGGATACAACGAGCATCACAAGTGGTTCGGCGAAAAGACGAAGGCGACCCCCGACGGAAGAAGAGACGGCGATCTTTTGAAATTCGGCATCGGACAGAGCGAGGGGAAGGACAGGAACGGCCTGACCGCCCTGCTCAACGCCGTCGCGGGGCTGGATCCCGCCGGCATCGGCTGCGGCTCCACCGTGACCAATATCACTCTCGACGAACAGCTGATCAAGAACGACGCCTATTTTGAAAAGACGGTCGATCTGTTCGAGACCTATTTCCGCAAGGGAGGCGTGCATTTCCAGCTCACCTACGTCTCCCGGGAGGATCTGCTCGCCGCCAGGAAGACGCCGGAGGAATACGCGAACCTGCGTGTGCGCGTGACGGGCTTTTCGGATTATTTCGTAAAGCTTCAGGACAGCATCCAGGAAGATATCATTCAGAGGACGACCGAGAGATGAACGGAGGACGTCGGGCGGAGAGCCCGGAGAGAGAAGGCCGAACGATGAAGGCGATGCTTTTCGATATCCAGAGGAATTCTTACGTCGACGGACCGGGCATCCGGACGACGGTCTTTTTCAAGGGCTGCAATCTCCGGTGCGGATGGTGCCACAATCCCGAAAGCCAGCGGCCCGAAAGCCAGATCCTGTATTACCGGGACAAATGCGCCGGCTGCGGAAGATGCAGAGACGCGGGGGACGATCCGGATTTTCTCTGTTTCCACGACGCGCGCGAGGTCTGCGGCAGGGAATACACGGTCGGCGAGGTTTGGGGGATCATAGAGCGGGACCGGGCGTATTACGACGCGTCCGGCGGCGGAGCGACCTTTTCGGGCGGGGAGTGCATGCTCCAGCTCGATTTTCTGGAGGCGAACCTGAAAAAATGCAGGGAAAACGGCGTGCATACGGCAATCGACACCGCGGGATGCGTCCCATGGGAAAGCTTTGAAAGGATCCTGCCATGGACCGACCTTTTCCTCTACGATCTGAAATGCGCGTCCGAGGACCTTCACCGGGAAGGAACGGGCGTATCCAACCGGCTCATTCTGGAGAATCTTGCCCGCCTTGCCGAACGGCGCGGAGACGATCTCGTCGTCAGGATCCCCGTGATACCGGGGTTCAACGCCTCCGAAGAGGAGATGCGGAAAACGGCGGAGATCCTGAAGGGGATCCGGCGGCGCGGGACCGAGCTTCTGCCGTATCACGGCATGGGCGAACACAAGTATGCGGCGCTGGGAAGAAAAGCGGGAGCCTTCCGCGCTCCGGCGAAGGAAGAGACGGCGGCCTTTGAGGAGATCCTGAAAGGCGCGGCCGCCCCGCAAGCTCCCGCGTCCGGGATTGGGGGCTTGCGCCCGGAGAGCGCTTGTGCTACAATCGGAGAGAAGAAAAATAACCGCCGCGAACGGCGGAAAGATAAGGAGAACGACGATGGACAGAGCGGAACATCCGAAGCCACAGTTTGAAAGAGAAAACTGGCGGAATCTCAACGGCGTCTGGCAGTTTGAGATCGACGACGCGAGAAGCGGCGAAGCCCGCGGCCTTTACGAAACGGGGAAAGCCCTTTCCGGCACGATCAACGTCCCCTTCTGCCCCGAAAGCGCGCTTTCGGGCGTGGGACACAAGGATTTCATGGCGGCGGTCTGGTACAAAAGGACCGTCACGATCGGCGCGGACGAGCTGAAAGGCCGCGCGATCCTGCACTTCGGCGCGGTCGATTATCTCGCCGCGGTCTACGTGAACGGCGAAAAGGCCGGGACGCACAAGGGAGGATACGTATCCTTCTCGATGGACGTCACCTCTCTTCTGCACGAGGGCGAAAACGAGATCGCCGTCTATGCCGAGGACGACGTGCGCTCCAGAGTGATCCCCTCCGGCAAGCAGAGCGAAAAATACGCCTCCTACGGATGCATGTACACCCGCACCACCGGCATCTGGCAGACCGTGTGGATGGAATTCGTGCCCGAAAGCTATATCCTTTCGGCCCGTTATCTGACCGATATCCACTCCGGCGTCCTGACCCTGACGGCGAAGGTCCGGGGCGAAGGCACGCTGAAGGCCGAGGCCTTCTGGAACGGGGACAAGGTCGGCGAAGCGGCGGCCGAAACCGCCGGCGACGCCGTGACCCTTACGGTCCCGCTTTCCGAGACCCATCTCTGGGAGCTCGGAAAGGGCGGTCTTTACGATCTGATCCTCTCCTTCGGGGAAGACCGGGTGAAAAGCTATTTCGGTCTGCGCGAGGTCGGCATAGCCGACGGGAAATTCGTGTTCAACGGCAGGGTCGTGTTCCAGAGACTGGTGCTCGATCAGGGGTTCTATCCCGACGGGATCTACACCGCCCCCTCCGACAAGGAGCTGGAGGCCGACGTGGACCGTTCGATGGCTATGGGCTTCAACGGCGCGCGCCTCCATGAAAAGGTCTTCGAGGAACGCTTCCTCTATCACGCCGACCGCAAGGGGTACATGGTCTGGGCCGAATATCCCAACTGGGGGCTGGACGAAAGTCTGCCCGACGCGATCTACGGCCTGCTTCCCGAATGGATTTCCGAGATCGAACGCGATACTAACCATCCGGCGATCATCGGCTGGTGCCCCCTGAACGAAACGCGCATGATCGACAAGAATCCCGAGTTCTACAAGAGCTTCCTCCGCCTGGTGTATCACGCCACCAAAGCCATGGATCCCACCCGCCCGGTCATCGATTCCAGCGGCGGCGCCCACGTGGAGACCG
>JAEEGL011083535.1_pt1 | contig 14020 bp, 13 predicted proteins | sample 9134231 | NCBI WGS metagenome assembly JAEEGL01 (sample SAMN16246548, study PRJNA631951) | gut metagenome | biome: gut microbiome; feature: rumen; material: fiber-attached | host: Bos | place: Iran: Karaj | collected 2018-10
CAGAATGATGTTTGTTGTCATTCAGAGGGAGTGAAACGACCGAAGAATCCATTAGTGTCACGTTTTCCTGGATTCTTCACCTTCGGTTCAGAATGACGGTGAGACACATAGAATTTTCATCCAGCTCAGTTGGACAAGCTGACGCTCAGAATGATGTTTGTTGTCATTCAGAGGGAGTGAAACGACCGAAGAATCCATTAGTATCACGTTTTCCTAGATTCTTCACCTTCGGTTCAGAATGACGGAGAAGACACCCAATCCGTTCAGGATGAAGTGATTAGATTTTTAAAACTTTATTTGCTATTTTAATTGTTTCGTTTGCTAATTCTCTTTGCTCTTGATAAAAATCATAAATAGCATCTTCACTTAAAATTCAATGAGGTCATTTTGGATTTAATTTTCAGTTATTTACGTCATCATAATCTTTTTTCCACTGCTCACTTTCATAGTATTTCATCAATTTTTTAAATTCAGGTAATAGTTTTTTCCATTTTAAAACAGATTTTTTCATATCTTTTAGTGATGACTCTAGTTCATTAAATATAGCTTCCATATCTGAAATATTTTGAAGGCGAGATTGTTTGTTCATATGATTATATGATTACGTAAAACTAAATTCATACTATTTTTCATTTTCAGATTTTCAATATAATATTTTCTATTTGATTATAAGGCGTAAATTTCTACAATGTTCACTGCATAAATTATTAAAAAATAATAAATTGATGAAAAAAAACATAGAACTACTAGCTGATGAAACATTAAGTCAAAAACTGATTAAAAAGTGATTTCGACTCTATTTTTTTTCATATTTGGCGATACCTTTTTGATATCTTACCAGATTATTGATATCCAATTCACCTGATGTGTCTGTGGCAGATTTTGGAGTGATGTATAGTATCATCTCTTTGGTAACATTCCTATGAACATATAATGATCTATGACTCACAGAAAGTCTTCGTTTTTTCTTACCAAGATTCTATCTAAAAAAAGAATATAACAATATAAAGACGACTATTCGATTATCCTTATGAACGCAGCTTTTTACATCTTTGATAATCGCAGCTTGTCTTCGATTCTGAAATGAATGGCTGTCGGTCCATTATTTTCATAATGAACATGCAGGAATAATACTAAAATATTTCTGTATTTATTTTACTCTGACCAATATTTTACAAGTATTTCAGTCGATATTTTTTTCTTTTCAGAAGACTCTCGAAAGTCAATTAACATCATTCATCCAACTAGCAACGACATTTATATTCGTATTATTCTGTTTCTTCTCATGAAGAGGAAATATAGAGCGATATAGTATTGGTTGGATACTAGGATTTGTGGTTTGAATTATTGCTGCATATCTTCTATACAGAAAATATAGCAAAACACTTATGCAATGAATCTTTAAAATAGATAAAGAAGTATTTAATAAATATGTAAGATATGCTTTATGGGCCTTTATAGGATCGAGTATTGGTACATTGTTTGGGCAAATCATCCAACAGATGGTACTGTACTTCTTGTGAGCAGAAAATGCATGATATTATTCAAATTTTTTAAGCTTATTTAATATAGGAACCACACTTATAGGTCCAATTATGTGATTGATATTTCCCCTTGTTTCAGAATTGTTCGAGAAAAAAGATAATACAAAGTTATGACTACTATATTCATTCTTTTATAATTATTTCTCAATTTTTATATTAAGCCTTTCCACATTATTTATTGTACTTTGACCAGAAATTTCTGTTGCTTTGTTTGGTAAACAGTACTTAACTTCAGGAATACTCTTGGCACATTCATGAATATTCTTATTCTTTAGTCTTTTGGCTTTATTTAATTATAATATACTGGCTTGAATGGGGAAGGTAAAAGAAAGAGTTTGTATTACATGAATATCTTGTGTTTTAACAATTATTACAGCTTATATACTGATTAAACTTTTTGGTATTTATTGAGCATGAATAGCGTTCTGAATAAGTTATATCTATACATGGTGATGAAGTCTAATACTATTAAACAGAGAAAAATATTCCTTAAGTTTTAATTGGAAATTTATCATTAGAAATATTTTTTTATTTATTGTCCTGTGACTAATTATTTATTTCTGCAAGGAGCATTTTATTGATATAGATTGAAATAGGTGGCATATAATAATGAGATTAGTCGTTATATGAGTCAGTTTCTATGGGATTATTGTTTTATGAAATTTTTGAATGATTAGGAAATTAAAAGGAGAAATTTTGAATCTGAAAAATAATAAAGAATAATTTCTATTGAAATAATTAAAAGTCTCTGTATAGTGAACTATACAATAATAATTAAAAGTTCATCTGTCTTTAATTTTTTTTGTCTGAGATGAAGAAAGTATTAATTACATGAATAACATGACAAGATTGATCGTATTTAGCAGAGTTTTTGATTGAAAAATGATATGAAGTTCACGGTTTAAAAAGAAGATCTTCATCATTTAATACAGAAAGGATTGATCATATCTACGAATGACCTGAAGTAAAAAATAGAAAACTGATTTTACATTATAGTGATATGACAGATAGTGCCAATTTAATTAAATTAGTATCTGAAATAAAGCCAGATGAAATATATAATTTAGCAGCACAATCTCATGTTTGAGTAAGTTTTGAAATTCCTGAATATACTACAAATTGTGATGCTATGGGAACTTTAAGACTACTTGAGGCTATCAGGGTTGCCTGATTAGAAAAAATTTGTAAATTCTATCAAGCATCTACGTCAGAATTGTTCTGATGAATGGATTATAATAGACCAGAAGCATGATATAATGAAGCATCCCCCATGCATCCAAGAAGTCCATATGGTTGTGCTAAACTTTACGCCATGTGGATTGCTAGGAATTATAAGGAAAGTTATTGAATGTTTTGTAGCAATGGAATCTTGTTCAATCACGAATCTCCACGCAGGGGAGAAACTTTTGTGACAAGGAAGATTACGATGGCTGTTGCTAAAATAAAGCTATGATTACAAGAAAAACTGTATCTTTGAAATTTGGATGCGAAAAGAGATTGGTGACATGCAAAAGATTATGTAGAAGCTATGTGGTTAATCCTTCAACAAGATAAGCCAGATGATTTTGTGATTGCAACATGAGAGTCTAATACAGTTAGAGATTTCGTTAATCGAAGTTTTGAAGAAATTTGAATTAAATTGGAGCGGAAATGAACTTGAATAGATGAAAAATGATATGATGTAGAAACATGAAAATGTTTAGTGGAAGTAGATCCAAAATATTTTAGGCCAGCTGAAGTAAATTTCTTATTGTGAGATGCAAGTAAAGCAAAGAATGTATTATGATGGAGTCCAAAATATTCAGTAAGAGAACTATGTAGTGAAATGGTTAAATCAGATATTGAGAAGTTCAAGAAAGATGAACTTTTAAAATCACATGGTTTTGAGATTTTAAATCAATATGAGTAGAAATGGAATTGAATAGTAAAATATACGTAGCATGACATAAATGATTAGTTTGATCTGCTCTCATTAGAAGATTACAGTCTTTATGATATTCAAATATTGTTTATAGAACACATTCAGAATTAGATCTTTTGGATTATAATGCAGTTAAAGAATTTTTTGAAAAAGAGAAACCTGAATATGTATTTTTAGCTGCTGCAAAGGTATGAGGAATAGTTTCTAATAATACATATCCAGCAGAACATATATATGATAATCTTCAAATCCAAAATAACGTAGTACACTGTGCGTATTTAAATGATGTAAAAAAATTAATTTTACTCGGTTCAAGTTGTATTTATCCCAGAGAATGCCCACAACCAATAAAGGAAGAATATCTCTTAACTTGATCACTAGAAAAAACTAATGAACCATATGCAATAGCAAAAATAGCTTGAATTAAACTTTGTCAGAGTTATAATCGTCAATATTGAACAAATTATATTTCGTGTATGCCCACTAATCTTTACGGTCCAAATGATAATTTTGATCCAGTGAGATCGCACGTCTTTCCAGCATTAATAAGAAAATTTCATGAAGCCAAAGTGAATAATTTACCAAGTGTAACATTATGGTGAGATGGAAGTCCATATAGAGAGTTCCTTCATGTAGATGATATGGCTGATGCATGTATATTTATGATGAATCACTTTAATCCAACTCCAGAACAAAATGAAAAATGAGAAATATATCTGAATGTATGAACATGAGAAGACTTAACAATCAAAGAATTGGCGGAAAGAATGAAAAAGATAATATGATATGAATGAAAAATTGAGCGAGACACAAGTAAGCCAAATTGAACACCTAAGAAGTTATTAGATGTTAGTAAGTTGAAAGAATTATGATGGAGATATCAGATCGGTTTAGATGAAGGAATTAAGAGTGTATATGAATGGTTTTTAGAAAATCAATAAAATAATTTTATCTTATAATATTAAAAAAGAAGATGGGAAAAGGCACAAAGACAGAGAGATATAAAAAATTTATTCCTGAAACTGAAGAAATAAGATGCTGATTTAAAGTTTCAAGTAATAGAAAAATGGTTTGGAATATACAGTTATGATTATTAGAAGAATTGAAAAAAATATGCAAAAAACATAATATTAAGTATTATGCAGATGCAGGAACATTATTATGAACTATACGCCATGAATGATATATACCTTGGGATGATGATGTCGATATAGGAATGCTTAGAGAAGACTATGAAAAATTTCTAAAAATAGCAGAAAAAGAATTACCGGACAACATAAAATTATGGGAATATCATAGGTGATTTACTAAACTTGTAAATATAAATACAACAGCTTTATGAGAGGAAGATAATTGGTGGGATAAAGATTTTGTTTGAGGAATACGAATTGATATTTTCCCCATAGACTATGCTTCTAAATATGCATTTATAAATCGAATTAAATCTAAATTATTAGGTTTTTTAGTCTTAATTTTGTTAGCACAAAAATCACATTGAGTTTTTGATAATGCAAAATGAAATAAAGTAATTTTAGATGCAATCAAATTTATTTCTAAAAAAGTTGATTATTTAAAAGTGCGCCAACTTTTTGAAAATATAAATAAAAAAGTATTTTTTAAATGAAAAAATGTATATATTGGATTCTTTTACAACCGTTTTTTGCATAAGGAAATTTATGATAAATCTCATGATGTGAAATTTGAAAATACTACTATTTGTATACCTGATTGATATGATAACTATCTCAAAACAGTATACGGGAATTATATGAAACCTATCATACGTTCATGATGACATAATTGCCGATATTCTGTAGACAAATCTTTCAAAGACATTATTAAGACATTTGATAAGTTTAAAACAAATGAAGAAAATTACAAAAATTGTAACAATCTTTTTATTTTGTAATTTTAATGTTTTACATACTCGTGACTCATGAAGGCTTTAATATTAAATTCAGGTTTAGGGAAAAGGATGCTAGACTTAACAAAAATTCATCCTAAATGTATGACTGAAATTAATTCTAACGGGACAGAATCAATAATTAGTAGACAATTAAATTCACTTTTTAAAAATTGAATAACTGATATAATTATAACAACTTGATTTGCTGCAAATCTATTAAAAAAATATTGTAACAGTTTAAAATTGCCATTAAATATTAAATTTATACAAAATCCTCTTTATGCTGAGACAAATTATATTTATTCAATCTACTGTGCAAGAGAATACCTAGATGATGATATTATCCTTATGCATGGTGATTTAGTTTTTGATGAAAAAATTTTAACCGAGATAATAAATAATCAACAAAGTTGTATGGTTATAAGTTCGACAGTTCCTTTACCTGAAAAAGATTTCAAAGCAGTCATTAACGATTGAGTTATTAAAAAAATTTGAATTGAGTTTTTTGAAAATGCAGTTATGGCAATGCCCCTCTATAAATTAAATAAAAAAGATTGGATGATATGGTTGGATAATATCATGAAATTTTGTGAACAATGAGTTACTAATGTTTATGCAGAGAATGCATTTAACGAAATATCTGATTCTTGCAAAATAACTACTTTTGATATTAAAGATGGGTTCTGTACAGAAATTGATAACCAAGAAGATTTAAAATTAGTAAAAAATAAGCTTTTATTATTAAAATAGTAAAAATGAATAACAAAGAAAAAGTTGTGTATTTATGTATGTCTACAGATGTTATTCATGGTGGACATATTGCCATTATTGAAAAGGCGAGAAAGTTAGGTTCGGTCATAATTTGAGCCCTTTCAGATTCTGCTATCAGTTCTTTTAAAAGATTCCCGCTGATTCCTTATGAGGAAAGAGTTGATTTATATAAAAATATAGCATGAATATCTAATGTTATAGAACAAAAAGCATTGAGCTATAAAGAAAATCTATCAAAACTGAAGCCAGATTATGTGGTCCATTGAGATGACTGGTGTTTTTGACCCCAAAAAGAAATTCGTGAAGAAGTTATAGAAATTTTAAAAACTTATTGAGGTGAACTAATTGAATATCCTTATTCAAACGACACTAAATATGAGGAAATTGATGAAAGGGCAAGATTTCAGGCTCATTTACCAGATTTTAGACGCTGAAGATTAAAAAGAGCTATAGATATGAAGTGATTAGTTACAGCAATGGAAGCTCATAGTTGATTAACATGATTATTAATTGAAAAGACAACTATTGATGAAAAATGATGAAAGAAAGGGTTTGATGCAATGTGGATTTCTTCTCTATGTGATAGTACAGATAAAGGGAAACCAGATATTGAACTAGTTGATATGACATCAAGGTTCAGAACAATTGATGATATTATGGAAGTAACAACAAAACCTATTATTTTTGATTGAGATACTTGATGATTAAAAGAACACTTTGTATATACAGTAAAGACTCTTGAAAGAATGGGAGTCTCTATGGTAATTATTGAGGATAAAAAGTGATTAAAAAAGAATTCTTTATTTTGAACAGAAGTACAGCAAACACAAGATAGTATTGCAAGTTTCTGTGAGAAAATCAAAGCTGGTAAAGCTGCTCAAAAGTCATTAGACTTTATGATTTGTGCAAGAATAGAAAGTTTAATACTAGAACAATGAATGGAAGATGCTCTTAAAAGAGCGTTTGCTTATGTTAAAGCCTGAGCAGATGCAATAATGATACATAGTAGAAAAAAAGATCCATCAGAAATTTTTGAACGAGTAGAAAAGTTTAGAGAACAAGATAAAGATACTCCAATAGTTGTTGTCCCTACTTCTTTCAATACCGTAACAGAAGAAGAATTTAAAGAACGTTGAGTAAATGTTGTTATTTATGCTAATCAGTTAATTAGAGCTGCATTCCCTGCAATGAAAGATGTCGCAGAAACAATTCTTAAAAACCATAGAGCAAAAGAAGTTGATGATAAATGTATTTCTATTAAAGAAATTATTACACTTATTCCAGAAGACTATTAATTATTTAATTAAACAAATTATGTCAGAAGGTATTAGATGATTTAAAAAGTATGATAAACTAACACAGTTAATAGAGAATAATATTATTAATAGTATTTTTCTTGTATCTACAAAATCTATAACAAAATTACATTCATGGAAATACCTTCAGAAAATTACTAATGAAAAGAATATACAGTTAACAGTATTTCAAGATTTTACTCCTAATCCAACATATGAAGATGTTGTAAAATGAGTAAATGAATTCGACAAATCAAAAGCACAATTAATTTTAGCTATTTGATGATGAAGCAGTATAGATGTTGCAAAGTGTATTAAATGATTTTGTAAGATGAATAAAAAGAAATCATATCTTATGCAACAAATAAAATGGAATAATATACCATTTGTGGCTATCCCAACAACTGCTTGAACATGAAGTGAAGAAACGGAATTTGCAGTTATATATTATAAATGAGAGAAAAAATCTATTGAACATAAATCCTTAAAACCAGATTTTTCTATTCTTGATGAAGATAATTTAATAACATTACCCAAATATCAAAGAGAAGCTACAATGCTAGATACTTTAAGTCATGCTATTGAATCTTACTGGTCTATAAATTCTACAAGTAAAAGTGAAAAATATTCAATAAAAGCGTTAAATTTATTGCTATCAAATATGGATTGATATTTAAATAACGAATGAACAGCTAATAAGAGAATGTTAGAGGCATCTAATTATGCTTGAAAAGCCATAAACATCACAAAAACTACTGCGTGACATGCAATGTGTTATAAATTAACAAGCATCTATAATATTGCACATGGTCATGCAGCGGCTTTAACTAATTCGGTATTATTCCCCTACATGATACATAATCTAAATGAAAATAATTGTAATGATATTAGATGAATAGATTTTGTTAAAAATAAATTTTTACAACTAAAATGAATATTCTGAACAGATAACTATATAAATAAACTTATTAGTAAGTTATGACTATATATCATAAATATTAATCCTAATGACATAGATATTCTTTCGAAGTCTGTAAATACACAAAGATTAAAAAACAATCCAATGAAATTAGAAGACAATGATATTAAAAATATTTATAGAAAATTATTTAATACAATTAAAGCAAATTAAACATTTATCTAATTAATAAATATAAATGAAAGTTGAAGAGTTTATTGATGTATTACAGTGTGATTTTTTTACAGGAGTTCCTGATTCTCAGTTAAAAGCATTATGTAATTATTTAATGAATACTTATTGAATTGATAAGAATCATCACATTATTGCTGCCAATGAATGAAATGCTGTAGGAATAGCAGCATGATATCATCTTGCAACAGGAAAGACACCTGTTGTATACTTACAAAATAGCTGAGAAGGCAATATCATAAATCCAGTTGCTTCCTTATTAAATGATAATGTTTATTGAATTCCATGTGTTTTCGTAATTTGATGGAGATGAGAACCATGAGTACATGATGAGCCACAACATATTTATCAATGAAAAATAACATTAGAATTATTAGATGTTATGGATATTTCTTATTTTATTATCACACCAGAAACTCCAGTAGAAGAAATTAATAAAATAATGGAGGAATTTAAATCGTTGCTATGAAATGGCAAACAAGTTGCATTTATAATTAAAAAAAATGCATTAACATACGGGTGAGAAGTAGAATATAAGAATAATAATATAATGAAAAGAGAAGAGATCATAGAGCATATTGTAAAATTCTCATGAGAAGACCCTATTATTTCTACAACAGGTAAAACAAGTAGGGAACTTTTTGAAATAAGAGAAAGAAACGGACAATCACATGAATATGATTTTTTAACCGTAGGTTCTATGTGACACACCTCATCAATAGCCCTCTGAGTTGCAATTAATAAACCTAATCAAAAAGTTTGGTGTATTGATTGAGATTGATCTTGCCTTATGCATATGTGAGCATTAGCAGTAAATTGAGAATTAAATGTCAACAATCTTGTTCATATTGTTATCAACAACTCAGCTCATGAATCTGTTTGATGAATGCCTACAGCTCTGCAAAATGTAAATTTGTGAGATATGGCAAAAACATGTGGTTATAAGCAAACATTCCTTGCAAATAATTTTGAAGAACTAGATGAGATATTAAGAGAAGCGAAAGATTCAAATGAATTAACTTTTATCGAAATCAAAGCAACAATAGGAGCTAGAAATGATTTGGGGAGACCAACGACATCTACTATAGAAAATAAAGAAAATTTTATGAAATATCTTATTGATAATACTCGTTATGGTATTAAATAATCCAATTTATATAATATCTTTAGTTTAAGTTGGAACTTTTTATTCTTAATGTATAAAATGAAAAATATTGCATTTATAGATCTAGAGTTTCATAAAAAAACTAAATCTTCAATATTTTTTCAAGAAATTTTAAAAAAACATTTCAATGTAAGCCTTTTTTATGAAAACGAAAGAAAAAAATATTTAAATAGTAATTTGGATAAGTATATATTCCGACAAGTAATACCAGATTTTCTAGATTTAATAAAATTAAAGAATAAGCAAATTATTTTTATTCCTATGTATGATTGATTAGCATTAAGCAAAATTGCATGGGAAAGATACAAGTGCTTTAATATTAAAATAGTTTGTTTCTGTAAAAAAGTATACGAATTTTTTACTGATATGTGATTTGAATGTTTTTATATACAGTACTATTTGCCACCATTAAATTATAAAATTGATTATTCTAAAAAGAGGATATTCTTTCGATATCGTTGAAATATATCTCGAGAAAATGTAAAAAAAATAATATGAAATCAGAATGTAGAAATTACGATAAAAAATAAGCCAGATCCTGGATATAAACCATTAAACTTGTCTAAAGAAGATATAAAAAAGTATAATATTTCTTTTCAAGATGAGTTTTTTGATACTAAAGAAGAATATTTTAAATATCTATCTAAACATTCGATATTTATTGCTCCGAGAAGACAGGAGTGAATTTGAATGACTTTCCTTGAGAGTATGAGTTTGTGACAATGTATAATTGCCTATGATGATGCAACAATGAACGAGTATATTAATAATAAAAATTGAATTTTGACAAAATTTGATGAAGAAATTAATTTGGATAATTATATAGATATTTGAAAAGAAGCAAAAAGGATGTATGAAATTTGATTAGAACAGCGAAATAAAGATTTAGAGAAATGTATTGGTTTTATAAATGATAATAGCAGTAGAAAATTGAAAAAACTTTCAATTTTAGATTTTATGGTAGATTTTATGATAAAATTTAGAAGAAAACTTTTAAAGATTTTTAGATTAGTAAATTGTTCTAAATAATGAAACTTTCAATTATTACTTATACATATGTTGGTAAAAAATATATTCAAGAATTTATGTTTATTGCCAAATAATTTATTCTCTTTTTAATACAGTAAAATTTTTATACATTCAATATTGGAAAATGAAAATATTTATGTTACATAAATGAAGACAACCACATATAAGATATGTGTTACAAGAATTAATTAAAAACAATTCTTCTACTGATATTGTATTTCTAACGGATGATAAAAATTTATCGAAAGAATATTTTTGATTTAATATAATATACGAAAACATTTCTGATTATTTTACTCTATCGGAACAGTTTGAAAAGATATATGTACATAAATCAAAGAATCCGTATCCATATGAGTTAATATGCCTGCAAAGATGGTTGATTTTTCTTGAATATATGGAGAAGCATAATATCGAATCCTGTTGGCAAATTGATTCAGATGTCCTTATCTTTTGTAATCTTATAGATTATGCAAATAAGTATCTAGAAAGTTATGATTTTTGTTCTGTCGCAGCATCTGGTGGCACATTTTATTGAAATCAAAAATGATTAAGGGAGTTCAAGGAATTTTTATTTGAAATATATAATAATAAACTAGATATATTGGATTGATTCTATAAAAAGAAATGGTATCCTATATACGAAAGAAATAATTGATATATTGACCACGAAAAAACATACAGTGTATCCGATATGACATTATTTTATTTATTCATAAAAGAGAGTGAAAGATTATGAGTAAAGTATAAAGATATTTGAATGATAAATGATAACAGTGTGTTTGATGACAATATAAATCGTTGAGTGTGATTTGTTCATGGAAAGTTTTGAAAATCTTTAAATTTAATAAATGATAAATATTATTGAAGATTAGAATGAAACAAAGAGAAAATACTGTTTAATTGCCTCCACTTTCAGTGAGGCACAAAAGGTTTGATAAAATATTATCAGCAAAGGAATCTATGAATAAAATATAGTTTCCAATTTATACAGACATTTATAATACATCCTGCAATAGTTCGTATCTCAAAGAAGTTATGAGTAGATAGTTTTTTAGCCAGAGTGTATGATAAAGTTAGGCATATAATATATAAAGAAAGCCATCCTTTTAGATAGTATATGTTTTATTTTACGATATTTATTAATGAAACTTTCAATTATTACATGTACATACAATAGCGAAAAGTACATTCAAGAGTGTATAAACAGCGTTATTGCACAGAATTTAGACAAAGATGACTATGAACATATTTTTGTTGATGCCTATTCAACAGATAAAACAAAAGATATTATTGCTCAATATATGAAAAAATATTCAAATGTTGAATTAATTGAACGTAAGCCAAAATGAGTTTATAATGCAATGAATGAGTGAATAAAAGAAGCAAGATGAGATTATATTTTATGTCTTAATAGTGATGATCATTTAGAAAACGATTCCTTAAAATGATATTTAAAATTTATAGAAGATACAAATTATGCCGATATTTATTGTGCCAAAATGTATATTGTAAGCAAAGATTGATTAAAAAGAGTTGTACCTAATAAGTTCATCATGCTTAGAAAGTTATTATTTAAACTATGATTTAATGTATATATTCAACATCCAACAGTTCTAATGAAAAAGGATGTACTTGCAAATATGTGATATTTCGATGAAGTAAAGAAAGTTTCTTCAGATTTTTGAATGCGATTAAAATGTCAAAAAGAATGAAAAAAGATATTATTTTACAATAAACTTGTGACGAATTTTGTTGAACATTGAGACAATCTTTCATGAAACTTAGATTTGTCTATTAGAGAAACTAATTATTTCAGAATAAGATATTTGTGAAGCTTCTGAAGAATTGTTAATTTTATATCAAATATGTACACCAGTTTGTATAGGAAAAGTTTTTATAATAAAAAATAAACAATTTTATCTTTTTACTTGTTATTATTATGAATGCAACTAAATTATCCATATGTATAGCTACGTACAACATTGAAAATTATATAAGTGAATGTTTGGATAGTATATATAAATATGTAGATTTTCCCGAATTCGAAATTATAGTTGTTGATGATTGCTCTACAGACAATACAAGAGATGTTGTAAAAAAATGGATGTTAAATCATCCAGACGTGGCCGTTGTTTTTAAAAAAAATAATAAAAATAGTTGACCTTGACCAACATATAATAACGCGATTAAATTAGCAAAATGAGAATTTATAACTTTTATTGATTGAGACGACTTTCTAATAAAAAATACGTTCAAAAATAAATTAGACCTTTTTAAGAAAAATGAGAATTTGAAGGTTGTCTATTGAAACTGAATTTTTTATGAGAAAAAGACTTTTTGATTAGAAGTCCAGCCAAAGTTAGAAAAACTATATTGAGAATCTATTGATAAGACATTACAGCTAATGTATACAACCATACCAGTTTTAATAGTAAGCACAACGGTTTTAAGGAGGAGTTTTATTGAAAAAATTTGATGATTTGATGAAAAGATTAATTCAAATGATCGAATATTAAATATTAAAATTTGGAATAATTTAAAATATATCGATGAAGTAAAGTTTGATAAAGATCCTTGTTTTGGGTATAGAATACATGATAATAATATTTCAAAAGACCAAAAAAGAATGTTAAAGCTTTTATCAGAAGTTATTGAAAAATATCACCCTGATAAATATAAAAAAATCGCATATTCTAATGCTTATTTCTTTGTTTCTTTGAACCTTATATTACAAAATAAAAGAAGAGAGTCGTTTTCGTATTTTAAGCAATCAATAAAATTTAGAAAAAGTATTAAAAGATTGTTTATATATTTATTAGCTATCATTACACCAAGGAAACTAATACAAAAGCTTCCATATAATTTTACAACTAAAATCAAAAAGTTTATTCAAAAATATTTTCAGTAGGCATAATATGTATATCATCCCAAGTTTTTGGTGTATAGAAATATATATTTGAAAAAAAGTTTAAGACGCAATTTCTTCTTCTCTAATTCTCCTTATATTCTTCCCTAACAACACAAAAGGGAATCTCTCAATTTTGTCTATCCAATTATCTTTTTTAATTTTATGTAATATCGGATAAAGTACTTTCCTTAAAGTTTCAAATCAAATACATAGTGTTCAATATCAAACTGGATGTAGCTCAAAAATTGTAGAAATGTTCGTTTTTGTATATTTAAACCATTTATAACTATAATTTTCTGATCATTTTTTAATGCGATGTATAGTCAAA
>JAEEGL013242489.1_pt1 | contig 14020 bp, 9 predicted proteins | sample 9134231 | NCBI WGS metagenome assembly JAEEGL01 (sample SAMN16246548, study PRJNA631951) | gut metagenome | biome: gut microbiome; feature: rumen; material: fiber-attached | host: Bos | place: Iran: Karaj | collected 2018-10
ATCCGAAGCATCCACAACCTCAACCGAGCAAGTTGCTTTAATGTACTTGTCTTCATCGCTTTCAGCCGTGATAGTTGTTGTACCAGCAGAAACACCAGTTACAACGCCATCAGTAACTGTAGCAAAATCTTTGCTTGACGACCAGTTCACTTTCTTGTTTGTAGCACTTTCAGGACTTACCGTAGCAGAAAGAGTAACAGATGCTCCTACACGAACCACTGCTGATTCCTGAGCCAAGTCAACAGCCGTAACCTTAACGTTGGAAACAGTTACCACACATGGATCAGAAGTCAAGTTTGTGCCATCAGTTGTAGTGGCGGTAATATTAGCCGTACCAGCAGCTACCGCTGTTACCACACCGTTAGCATCAACTGTGGCAACAGACTCTTTGTCTGATTTCCACGTTGCCGTTTGAGCAGCGTCGGCAGGAAGAATATGTAACTCTATAGAACCTGTTTCACCAACAGTCAACGACAATGCGTTGTCAATAATAATATTGGTAGCAAGCACATCGGTAATTGTAACCTCGCACATTGCTGTTTTTTTACCATCTTCAGTTGTTACAGTAATCGTGGTAGTACCCAAACCAACAATTGTAAGAACACCGTCATCAACCGTTGCAACTGTTTCATCAGAAGAAGACCAAGCCACATTCTTGTTTGTTGCATTTGTTGGAAGTACTGTAGCGGTCAACGTCAAAGATCCATTTTTCGTAATCGACGCCTCAGTTTTGTTCAACGAAACACCTGTTACATTAACAACTGTTACATTAGAGATAACTGTCACAACGCAAGTTGCAGATTTTCCACCGAACGAAGCGGTTACATTCGCAACACCAACTTCAATAGCGTCAACCCAACCTTCATCCAAATCGATTGCATCAGGATTGTCGGTTGTCCATACAACATCTTCTTTCGTTGAAGAAGTTCCGTCGGAATATTTTACCGTAGCTTTGATTTCCTTGCCGCCACCGACTTTCAATTCCAATTCAGTGAGGTTCAATTCAATAGCACTTACCACAACGGCAGCGTCATCAACAACTGTGACAGCACACGTTGCTGTTTTCTTACCATCGGTTGTAGTAACAGTAATCGTTGCGGAACCTTCAGCGTGAGCCGTTATTGTACCATTATCGTCAACCGAAGCAATTTCAGGAACGCTTGACGACCAAGAAACTGTTTTGTCAGTAGCTTCAGCTGGTTCAACCATAGCCTTCAACGAAGCTGTTTCGTCAACCTTCAATGAAACTGACGTAGGAGTAACTGTAACACCACTCACAGCAACTGTACCAGCCACAACCGTCACATCGCAGGTTGCAAAGAATTCGCCATCTTCGGTTTCAACCGTAATAGTTGCTGAACCTTCGGCAACTGCGGTAACAGTACCTGTTTGGTCAACCTTTGCAATTGCAGAGGCATCGGAACTCCACGTTATGTTTTTATTTGAAGCATTTTCAGGAGCAACTACAGCAGCCAACTTCAACGTTTGACCGATAGTCAGTTCAGCGCTTTCTTTATCAAGTGTTACACCAGTTACAGCATTTACAGCATTTGTAACAGTTACTTTACAAGTAGCAGTGAATCCGCCATCTTTGGTTGTCACCGTAATGATAGCGTCGCCTGCGCCAACAGCAGTAACTTTTCCGCCATCAACTGTTGCCACCTTGTCGTTTGATGTTGTCCACGAAACTTCTGTATCAGTAGCATCGTCAGGTTTTACCGTAGCAGTCAATGTAATGTCGCCGCCCACTGTCAAATCTGCAGATTCTTTATCCAAAGTCACGCCTTCAACTGCAATCACAGCGGCATTCACCGTTACCGTACACGAAGCCGTAAAGTCACCGTCTTCTGTTTTAACAGTAATTACAGCAGAACCAGCTTTCACGGCGCTAACAACACCATTCTCAACCGTAGCGATAGCATCGGCATCCGAAGACCAAATTAAGTTTTGGTTCGTTGCATCGGCAGGAGTAACCGTAGCCTTCAACGAAGCGTGCTCACCTTCGGTGATTTCCAATGTAGCCTGGTCAAGAGAAACGCCTGTAACGGCAACCGTACTTGCAGTTACCGTTACGGCACATTCAGCCGTAACATTTTTATCAGCGACGCATTTCGCAGTAATCACACAATTTCCTACTCCTTGCGGTGTTACTACACCATCAACAACTGTTGCGACAGCGTCGTTGGAAGAAGTCCATTCAATTGATTTATCATCGGCATCAGCAGGAAGAACAGTTGCTGTAAGCGTTTGAGCTTCACCACCGTCAACAAAGCCAAGTGAAGTTGCCATTGAAATTGAAGTAGGAAGAATTATCTTCTTTTCAACTGTGATTTGGCATGTAGCAGTTTTTGAACCATCAACAGTAGTTACTGTAATAACAGCAACACCTGGAGCTTTGGCGGTAACTTTACCCGAACCATTCACAATAGCAATATCTTCTTTGTCGGACGACCAAGTTACACCTTGTTCGGTTGCATTGTCAGGAGTAATAGTTGCAACCAAGTCAAGTTGGTCGCCTTCAACCAATGTTGCCGAAGTTTGATCCAACGTAACACTAGCAACAGGAACTGTAGTTGTAACAACACAAGTTGCCGTTTTGCCGCCATCTTCGGTTGTTACCGTGATAGTAGCCGTACCAGCGGCAACTGCGGTAACTTTACCTGTTTGATCAACCGTAGCAATTTTATCGTTAGATGATGTCCAAGTCACATTTTTATTTGTAGCATCATCTGGAGCGACAGTAGCTGTTAATTGCAAATCGTCGCCACCAACAAGCAATGAAGCCGTTGTTTTATCAAGAGTTACGCCCGTAACTGCAACCACAGCGGCATTAACAGTAACCTCGCATGTAGCAGTTTTCTCGCCATCAGTTGTTTTTACTGTAATTGTGGCAGAACCAGCAGCAACTGCGGTAACTTTACCTGTTTGATCAACCGTAGCGATAGTTGGAGCGCTTGACTCCCAAGACACTGATTTATCAGAAGCATCGTCTGGAGCAACTGTAGCAACCAATGATGCATTGTCACCTTCCGTCAATGTGAGTGTTGTTTTATCCAAAGTAACACCTGTTACAGGAACTGACGCTTTTGTGATTGAAACCGCACATTCAACAGATTTCGCACATGCGTCATTTGCAGTGACAGTAACAATTGCATCGCCAACTTTTCTTGGTGTTAAAGTACCTTCATTATCTACACGAACAATCGTTCTATCGCTTGATTCAAAATTGAATGACGGAGTTGTTTCATAATTTGTTTCGTAACTTTCAACTACCACATAAACATCTTCTTCACTATCAATATCGATTGTGATAGCAGATTCTGCCAACGTGATTGAAGTCACACAGATATTTTCTACTTCAACCGGTATTTCAACCTTAATATTCTCGTTTTCCTCCGAAGTAGCAGTAATCGTGCATGTTCCAGCGGCAACCGAACTGATTACGCCATCGGAAACGGTAGCAACAGCAGAATTAGAAGTTGTCCATACCACAGTTTTGTTTGTTGCGTCAGTCGGAGTGAATGTCAAATTAACCGTAGCAGTTTGACCAACTGGAATCTTCACTGATTCTGGGTCAGCGGCAATAGATTCCAATGCAACATTTTTATTCTTAACTGTTACCGTAACGGTTTTCTTAACATTCGTTTTTTCAACGCTTGTAGCAGTAATTTCAACCGTTCCTTCAGAAATACCGGTTACCACACCCGAAGAAGAAACAGTTGCTTTTGTCACGTCAGAAGATTTCCATGTCAACGCCGTTTCGTTGGTATTCGATGGAGTGAATGTTGGAATAATAGTCGCGGTCTCTCCCACTCCCACTTCGTATGCATCCTCTTCAAAGTTAATTGCAGTAGGATAAATTGACGGAGCAGGAACTTTTACCGTATAAGTTGTTGAAATATCTTGGTGCATTTTTGAACGGGCAGTAATTGTAGCCTCGCCATAGCCAACACCAAGCACACGACCACGATAGTCAACCGTTACCACATCCTCGTCAGACGACGACCAGAATGTTACAGGATAAGAAGCATCGCCTGGAGTAGGAACAGTTTCCAAATACAATGTATCACCTTTTACACCCGAAGCAATTGGAATTTTTTGAGGGTCAATATTTGGAGAATAATGATCTTCCCTCAAATCATCATCATCAACAGGCTGAATTGTCAAGCCTGTCAATGCAACAGGAGGCATACCCAAAATGTGAACTTCGTCAATCCAAATATCACCACTTGCGCCTGAATTTCCTGTTGTTCCAGTTTCAAATTGCCATTGCAATTTTTGAACATGCTTTGCACTAAAGTCAACAGCCTTACCCCACGTAGGTTGCGACAATTGATTCCATTTTACCGTGATTTTATCCCAACTTGGAGTTGCAGGCACATCAAATTTATGGAAGCAATAATCTGTTACTTCTGAGATAATGATTTGGAACGTACAAGCAGGACCTTTATACCAGAATGTCACACCAGTACCGCCTGTCCAGTCCATCGTATTGGTTTCGTCATCGTCAACCCATGTACCGATACCAACATACGCAGGGTTAGTCCACTCAGCACATGAACCTCCATTATATGGAGTATAATTAGAACCTAATTTATATGTAGCATGTACAGCATATCCCGTTCCGTCATATCCCGGAGAAGACATCTGCAACGGGTTATTTCTACTTGATAACGGTGTAATGGAACTTGTCGTTCCCTTTTTACAAGCCTTCTCTTGATCAGGAGAGTCATTGAATGAGAACCATATACCTCCCACATTATTGAACTCATTGCCATCTTCGCAGTCATCGAGGATGGTTTCGTTACCAGCAAGCATATTCAAAACTTCAATTTTTGTGAATGCTTCAAGTTCAGCATCTTCCGAAGATTTGATATTACCATTTCCATTATATGACAATAAGATTGTTTGACCTGGCTGAGGAGGTGTTGACAGCGTAAGGTCAACTGTTTTGTCACTATTTACATTCACATTTGACACAACGCCCGATTGTGCCGTACCATTATAATATACAGTAAAGTTAGAACCAGAAGACGTGCCTGACTTCATTGTTTTAGTCATATTCAATGTGATTGTCAAACCCGAAGCGTCAGTTTCCGCAGAAGAAACCGATGGAGGGAACACGAATCCTGAAGCTCCCGGAGCCCAGAAGTTACCTGTCAACACAAACAACGAAATACAACGAATTGTTGAGTTGAAGTATGCGTCAACATCAGCCAAACCAGCAACAGCAGCATAACATTTATTCAAACTGCTTTGTGCCGACGACGATGTCATTGGAGGCAATGCAAATGTTGAGTATGAACCGTTCACATACGAACCGCCACCAGGGTTAGAGCAGTTACGATTTGAGAATGGACCTTTCATTTGGTTTTCGTAACCATTTACGAATTTAGTCAATTTGGCATTGATATCCTTTGCAGCACTTGAAGCACCGTCACCATGCCACAAATAGTCAACCGCCATACGCCACGGGTTACGGCAGGCATCGGCGCCATACCCACCTGCTCCAGAACCAGTGTTACCGCAGGTATTTTCCTGACCAGAATTATCACACCAGTTACTTACCAAACCAGAAGTTGAGTTTCTATTTGCCGACAACACGCTATTGGAAGCGTTAATTGCAGTTTCACCCCAGAATTTTCCATTGTCTGTATCAACATTGGCAAATTCCTTATAATATGCAGGAGCAAAGTAACTCGGGTTACGACAAGAGTTTGTGTTACCCCACGCATCACCGTTCAACGTTTGACCGTCTCCATTCATTTCGGTACGTTTGATTGTTTGGATAAACGACTTTGCTGTCGCAGCATACGAACCGCCCCATTGTTCAGAAGCGATAACGAGAGCCATTGCAACGTCGAGCTCGGCATCGGTAGCACCGTTTGAACCAGTAACACCGCTACAACCACCAATTTTCCAGTTCATCACGCCGTTACCGTTCTTGTTTGCCTGATAATAGCCCCAAAGGCCATCAAACAAACCTTTATCGTCGGCATATACCGAAAGCAACATACCATAGGCAATACCTTCAGACACAGTAGAATTACCATCATCGAATTTTACTCGATAGGTCGAACCACAACTTGCAACATACGCATTTTTCCATGCGTTATACGCATCAGCCGCCTTTTGCGAACGTCCATACGTACCTCCAGTCGGCAAGTTCGTTGGCATAATACCATAATTGTATTGCGTGTTGCTGCCAAAAGGCACCGCACCTTTACCAGAGTTTATCTGGGCAAATGCGCCGTTACACAATACAACGCTTACAAGAAGCGTAACTAATTTAATCACATATTTTTTCATAACTCTTTTATTTTGTTACATATTAAAAGCCCGTAAAGGTATAAATTATTTCAATATGTATGACAATTTAAAAAGAAAAATCCCTAACTATATTTATGATTTATGGGTTAATTCACAATTCACAATGCATAATGCACAATGTTTATGGGTTATGAATTAGGAGTTATGGATTCGACAAGCTCAACCAACAATGACAAACAACAAAAAAAGGAGCGACTGTCACAGCCACTCCTTCCAATCAAAATTATGGTATGAAAAAAATTATGCTTTTTCGATGTACGAAACTATCCACGCGCCAACTTCCTTGGTTCCGTATTTTGCACCGCCTTCAACTTGAATCTCAGGAGTACGCACATTCGCATCAAGCGAAGCATCAACAGCTTTGCGGACAAGTGCACCTTCTTCTTTCAAATCAAAATATTCGAACAACATTGCCACCGAAAGAATCTGTGCCAACGGATTTGCAATGTTCAATCCTTTTGCCTGTGGCCAACTTCCGTGGATTGGCTCAAACACTGGCGTATGTTCGCCTGTGGAAGCCGATGGCAACAAGCCCATAGAACCAGTAATACAAGAACCTTCGTCGGTAAGAATATCGCCAAATGTGTTTTCTGTCACCATCACATCGAAGAAACGTGGCTCCTGAATCATACGCATTGCAGCGTTGTCAACATACATAAAATCTGTTGTCACATCAGGATATTGCGGAGCCATTTCTTGTGCGATTTTTCTCCACAAACGGCTCGATGCCAATACATTAGCTTTATCAACCACCGTCAAATGTTTACGGCGTTTACGGGCATAATCGTATGCAACTTTCAAAATCCTTTCCACTTCTTTACGAGTGTAGTAATTCGTATCGTATGCAACATCGTCGCCTTCTTTTTTCTCGCCAAAATACATACCGCCAGTAAGTTCGCGGATGCAGATGAAATCAGCACCTTTCACCAATTCTTCCTTCAAAGGCGATTTGTGTACCAAACAGTCGAATGTCTGCACTGGGCGGATGTTTGCAAACAATCCAAGTTTTTTACGCATAGCCAACAAACCTTGTTCTGGACGAACTTTTGCGTTTGGATTGTTGTCGAATTTTGGGTCACCTACCGATGCGAACAACACTGCGTCGGCATCCATACAAATTTTGAACGTTTCTTCAGGAAACGGGTCGCCAACTTTATCAATTGCATCGGCACCGCAAATCGCATTCGTATATGAAAATTCATGTCCGAATTTCTTACAAACGGCCTGCATCACTGCCACGCCCTGCTCCATTATTTCCGGTCCTATACCATCACCAGGAAGAACTGCTATTTTTGCTTTCATATCTTTACATTTCGTTTAACTGTGGCAAAGATAGTATTTTTCGTTGTTTGTAAAATGATTTTTACGAAAAGCGTGCAAGAAATCACAAAAACATTTGAATTATTTCCTTACATTTGTACAAAATAGAACGTATGGACAAAAATCTTGTTGAAATCCAAAAGCGTGCCGCTGATGTAAACCGATATGTGCAAGCGTATGATTCACAGTTGGTTATTCCAGCCATCGAAATCGATATTTTATTGCAGAAAACACGGGAATTGTACGATTTGCTGTCGGAACTGAAACAAGTTGTCCCCGACAAAAATGGTGTTGAACCAACGGAAAAACTTGTCGTGGAAACAGCGAAGGAACAAGCACCAGCCGAGGAACAAATCATTGATGTTCTGTCAGTTAAAGACGAGCCTGTTCAGGAGGAACAAATCCCTGAGCCAAAAGTAGAGGAGGTTTCTCAGCCTGAGCCAACGCCCGAGCCTATTGAAGAACAAACAACAAAACGGGAAGTTTTCACGCCAAAACAAGTGACCGATTTGGGAACAAAATTGGGCAAAAAACCAATTGCGGAAATTATGGGCGCAATTGGCATCAACGACCGTGTGCGCTACAGATACGTGTTGTTTAACCGCAACCAGGATTTGTTTGAAAACACAATCGCCGTGCTGAATGGATTACCGAATTTCTACGAAGCAATTGAATATTTGAAGAAAGAATTCGATTGGGATTTTGAAAGTTCTGATGTTCAGGACTTTTTAGCAATAGTGGAACGAAGATATTTATAGTATGGGAAAATTGGTTGTCGTTCCGACTCCTGTCGGGAATATGCAGGATATGACCTTCCGCGCGGTGGAAGTGCTGAAACAGGCAGACTTGATTCTTGCCGAAGATACCCGCACGTCGGGCAATTTGCTGAAACATTTTGGCATAGAAACCCGTATGATGGCGCATCATAAATTCAACGAACACGCCACGCTCGACCGCACTCTCGACTGCATCCGCGAAAATTCGCTCACCGCGTTGATTTCCGATGCCGGCACACCCTCGATTTCCGACCCTGGATATTTAATCACAAAACATTGCATCGAAAACGGCATCGAAGTGGAATGTTTGCCTGGAGCCACGGCTTTTGTGCCCGCTCTTGTGATGAGCGGTTTCACAACCGACAGATTTTGTTTTGAAGGTTTCCTACCCCACAAAAAAGGCCGTCAAAGCCGTCTAATTGGGCTGAAGGACGAAACACGGACAATCATTTTTTATGAATCGCCCCACAGAATCATAAAAACGCTTACACAAATTCAGGAATTTATCGGAGAACGAAATGTGGCGGTAGTGCGCGAAATATCAAAAGTGTACCAAGAAGTTGTGCGTGGCAGTATTCCAACCGTCATCAAGCATTTTCAGGAAAAACAACCCAAAGGAGAATTTGTGCTGCTGGTAGCTGGCAAAGAAGACACCATAAATCTCGAAGATGATGAAGAATAACTCTCAATCCTCAATTGTCAATTCTCAATCAATTGTAAACACCCACAGCCACGTATATGACGAAGCATTCGATTCCGACCGCGACGAAGTTATCCGTCGTGCGGTTTCAATGGGCGTGGAGAAAATGATTCTTCCCGACATTGACTCTTCGTCACGAAATCAGATGTTTACCGTTGCGGAACAATATCCTGAGCACTGTTTCCCAATGCTTGGCGTGCATCCAACCTCGGTAAACGAAAATTTCCAATCGGAACTTGACGCTTTTTTTGCGGAATTGCCGAAGCGGAACATTGTTGGCATTGGCGAGATTGGCATTGATTTGTATTGGGACAAAACATTTCTTGCCGAACAAATAGAGGTTTTTACACAGCAAGTTGCTGTGGCACAGGAACGAAATCTTCCGATTGTGATACATGTTCGGAAGGCGTTCAACGAAACGTATCGTGCGCTTCGAAATTTGCCGAGCCAAAAATTTTCGGGCATTTTCCATTGTTTTCCCGGCTCAAAGGAAGAAGCATTTAAAGTTATTGAGATGGGCTTCCACATTGGCATAGGCGGCGTACTAACATTCAAAACTTCGCATTTGGACGAAGTGGTGAAGGCTGTTCCTCGCGACAAAATTGTGCTGGAAACCGACGACCCGTATCTTACGCCCGTTCCACATCGTGGCGAACGCAACGAACCCAGCTACGTGACGTTGGTTGCCGAAAAATTGGCTTCGATTTGGAATTGCTCGGTTGAGGAAGTTGCCGCCATCACGACCGAAAACGCATTGTCAATATTTGCCATCTGATGCCATCGATTTTCGAGACATATTTTTCCCGCTTCGAAGCGTTTGAAAAACGCATAAACGAGCCTGTAAGCGAACAACTTGGCATAATTGTGACGATTCCGTGCTATTTTGAACCCGATATTCTGAACACAATCAACTCGATTTGTGCATGCGAAAAGCCACATTGCGACGTGGAAATCCTTGTTGTGGTGAACCACGGCGAACACGCTTCAACTGAAGTGAAAACACAGAATCAAAAAACACTGGATGCCTTGAGCACATTTTGTTTGAAATACTCTTCTAAATCGTTGAAAATCATCCCAATAAAAGCATTCAACATACCACAAAAACAAGCTGGTGTGGGCTATGCCCGCAAGGTGGCGATGGACGAAGCCACGCATCGTTTTGCCCAAATCAACAATCCCGACGGCATAATCGTGTCGTGCGACGCCGACACGCTGGTGGCACCGAATTATTTAGTTGCCATCGAAGAATTTTATCAAAAGAACGCAAACATTGATGCGGCAACCATTGCATTCGCACATCAATCAACTGAAAATGAGGCAATTCTACAATACGAACTCTATATGCGCTATTATGTGGAACAACTGAAACGAATCGGTTTCCCGTATGCGTTCCACACGGTTGGGTCGTGTTTTTCCGTACGCGCAAAAACCTATTGCCGACAAGGCGGTATGAACAAACGACAGGCTGGCGAAGATTTTTATTTTTTGCAAAAAGTATTTCAAACCGAAACAGTTGGTGAAATAAACACTACGCTTGTGATGCCCTCGCCGCGAACCTCAGACCGAGTGCCGTTTGGTACAGGAACCGCAGTCGCCACGTTGCAACAAAACGGACAGAATTTGCTGACGTACCCAATGGAAAGTTTTGATGTTTTACAAGATTTCTTTTCAAGAATTCCACTCTTTCAAAACTGCGGGAAACAGGAACTTAGGGAGACCTACAACTCATTGAATACTTGTTTCCAGAAATTTTTACAATTCGATGATTTTAAACAGAAAATCATTGAAATTCAGCATAATACAGCTTCCGAAGAACAATTCCGAAAACGATTTTTCCAATGGTTCAATGGATTTTTGGTATTTAAATTTTTGAATTTCTCCTGTCAGAATGGATTTCAAAAACGTTCCGTTGTTGAAGTTGCCAAACAGTTGATTCATAGCGAGAAATCATCAACTTTTGATGTATTGCGTGACTATCGGCGGTTGCAGCACGTGGTTGTGTAAACCACAGAAATTGTTATTTTCGTGGCATAAAACAGCAAAAATGATAATAGAACCAGAAAACGACCCAATGGGACAAGCGATTTCGGACTTTTTCAACCATAGGAAATTGGCGAAATTGCTGTCGGCTACGCAATACACCACCGAGGAGGAATTTCCCGTGCCGTATTTGTTCCGCACGTGGAACGAAATGCCAAAAATGGAACAACAGGCGCTCTCGTTGGCTAACGGCAGCATTCTTGATGTAGGAGCGGCAGCGGGTTGCCATTCATTGTATTTGCAGAGTCAAGGAAAAACAGTAACTGCGGTTGAAAATTCCCGTTTGTCGGTGGAAGTGATGAAGGCGCGTGGCGTGCAAAACATTGAGGAACAGGATTTTTACGACTTGCAAGGACAAAAATTCGACACACTGCTGTTTCTTATGAACGGCATCGGCATTTGCGGTTCTATTGCCGGTTTGCCGCGATTTTTCTCACAATGCAAGAAATTACTGAATCCGAACGGACAAATTTTGTTCGATTCGTCGGATTTGATTTATATGTTTACCGACGACGACGGCTCGTGTTGTATCGACCTAAACGGCGATTACTACGGCGAAGTGGTGTATTCCATGCGTTATCGGCGGATTAAGGCAACGCCTTTCCCGTGGCTGTATGTGGATTTTGCAACCATTTCGTATTACGCCGAACAATACGGATTCGCCTGCGAAATGATTTTGGAAGGCGACCATTATGATTATCTGGCACGACTGACGATGAAATAAAAAAAGCATCCCGAAACCGAGATGCTTTCACAATAGTATAATGAGCAAAATGTTATACTAACGAACGAATCAATTGTTCTTTGTCGCCCGGCAACAAGTCCATCATAGGCACTTCAGGCATTGTGTATGCTCCTGGCTGCTGTTTGAACGTGGCACGGATAGAACCAACCAAAATCTGTGCAGTAAGAGCCGGGTTGTTGATTGTCATTTCGAATTTGAAACGTTGGTTTTGTGTTTTTCCCGACACGCCTTTTCTTTCCAACAAAACGCCATGTCCCATATCGCGGCAGTTGTCAACGCTGTCAACAGGAATCACGTGAAGTTCGTCGTGAGCAAAATAGTCGTCGGCTTTCAGTTCGTCGTACACTTGTTGAGCGGTGAAACCGTTTTCCAATTCCACATAAACCATACGGCTGTGAACGCCAGCGCCTTGCGGCATTGTCATTGAAAGAGCATTTTTCACACCTTTTTTAGAACGTGCAACCACCGAGTGTCCCATACTCATACCCGGACCGAAGTTTGTCCACGTAAGACCTTTAGGAGCAGCGGCCTGCAACAATGTACGAATCACAGAATCGCTTCCTGGGTCCCACCCAGCCGAAATAATTGCCACCGACTTGTTTGCTTTTGCAACTGCGCCAAGCGATTCGTGCAAATCCCAGATATTTCCGTGAATGTCGAAACTGTCGGCAGTGTTGATACCCATTGCAAGATATTTCTTCGCGTTTTCCTCAACACTACGGCTCGGAGTAGCAAGAATCACACCGTCAACTTTTCCAAGTTCCTTTATATCGGTTACCACTTTGTAGGGAGTCAATTCCAAAGGCATTTCACCCGAAACCGAGCGACGGACAACGCCCGCAATTTCCATATCTGGAGCGACTTCCAACGCTTCCAACACGTATTTTCCAATGTTTCCGTATCCTATAATTGCTATTCTTTTCATAACACTTAATTTTTGATTAACAAAAGTAAAAATATCTGTCAATTCAAATTTATAGGCACAGATTTTTTTGTCACCAACACGTGAATTTTAGTATTTTACTCATTTGGAATAAGTGAATTACGTAGGGTTTGCTTCATCTACTCCTATACACATAAATCAAAATCTATCTGTTCCATTTATTTCGGCGGCGGAAAGAATTTTGCGAGTAAGTGAGAGCAAAGAAAAAGTCTTGCAAAACAAAGAAAATCTGTATATCTTTGAAAAAAATTTGTTATGGTACGGAAAAATGTCACAGCATCAATAAAAACAGCTTTGCAAACGCTTCCATATTCAATGGATGTTCGTTTGTTTGGTTCTGAAGCCCGTGGCGATGCTCGCAACAATTCCGATATTGACTTATTAATTTTATTGGATTTAAATCAAGTGAGCCTTGCCGACGAAGAACAAATTTTTTCTGTGCTTTATCCTATTGAATTACAGCACGGGATAGCAATAAATCCCATTATTATGCCAAAACAAACATGGGGGACACGCAAAACACCACTATACGAAAACATTGAAAGAGAAGGCGTTGCATTATGAAAAAAGAAGAATTCAAGTAAAATCACACGAGGGAGTTCGACAACAGTTAGGACTTCATTTTGTTTTGACTGGTAAAATTCCTCAAGAACAAGGGAAATTTTACAGTTTGTTGTATTCCAAACGCACAGCTGGCGACTACGAAGACTTTTTAACCCACGATAAGGAAACAGCCGATTTGCTTTATCCTCGTAGCGTGGAGTTCGTTTCGCAGATTACCGTTCTTATTGAAAAATGGCTCAATGAGAATAAAAAGTAAAAAGACCCGATGAGATCCCTCACTTCGTTCGGGAAGACGTTCGTAGCAAAGAGAAAAGGAGAGGGAAGAAGAAATTTTGCTTTGCAAAATCTCTTCTCCCCCCACTTTCATTGCCCCTTAACCTCGTCATTCCGACCGTAGCGATAGCGAAGGGAGGAATCTGTTTGTAATAACCAAGTTACTTCACCCTCTCAACACCCTCACACGTAAAAAACTCGCCTGATTCTATTGAAGCATTTAGTGCATCAATGTCTATTTTCCCGTCTTTCTTGAAGGCATTTTCATCTAGAATAAAATATTTTTCAGTTAAATAATTAGTGGAGATTATTCTATTTTTCAATGTCTC
>JAEEGL013712818.1_pt1 | contig 14020 bp, 14 predicted proteins | sample 9134231 | NCBI WGS metagenome assembly JAEEGL01 (sample SAMN16246548, study PRJNA631951) | gut metagenome | biome: gut microbiome; feature: rumen; material: fiber-attached | host: Bos | place: Iran: Karaj | collected 2018-10
AAGAAAAAAGCAGATCAACGTATAGTTGAGGCTGAAAAAAAGGCTGAAAAAATTGAAGAACAACGTCTAGCAAAAATGGAAGAAATCCAAAATCGTCTTCTTGACAGAGAAGAAAAGATGGAACAAAGACTAGAAAAATTAGAAGAAGAAAAGAAAAAAGTTCTTGAACTTCGTCAACAAGCAGAAGATGTAGTAAAACAACAGATGGATAAATTAGCCGAAATCTGAAAATTATCACCTAAAGAAGCCAAAGAACAAATATTTGCAATGATCGAAAAAGAACAAGCTTCTGAAATCGAACGCTTTGTAGAAAAATACAAAACAATCAAAACAGAAGAGGCAGAAAATGAGGCTGCAAAAATTATAGTTCAGTCACTACCAAAATTAGCCACACAAAACATTGATGAATTCACAACGAAAACAGTAGATTTACCTAATGAAGAATTCAAAGGTAAATTAATCTGAAGAGAATGAAGAAATATTTCATTTTTTGAGAAGACTACTTGAGTCGAATTGATTATAGATGATACTCCTGGATGTGTAAAATTATCCTCTTTTGATCACGAAAAGAGATTTATTGCCGCACAAACGCTAGAAAAACTAGTAAAAGATTGAAGAATTAATCCTATGTATATTGAAAAAATATACAATCAAGTAGTGGCAGATTTAGAACAAACATTCATTGAAAAATGAAAAGAAGCATTAAGTATGCTAAATCTTCCTATGATGAATCCTGAAATCGTAAAAACCATATGACAATTCTTCTTACGTTTTAGTTATTGACAAAGTTTGTGGCAGCATTCAATAGAGGTAGCTAAAATTTCTGAAGCAATTGCTATTGAATTATGACTAGATCCAATAATAGCCAAAAAAGCATGATTATTACATGATGTCTGAAAGATTCTTTCTTCAACATGAGAATCTCACACTAAATTATGAGCAGATTTATTAAGAAAATGGTGAATGGATCCAATTATAATAAATGCTGCAGAGTCTCATCATTACGATGTTGCCATGACACACCCAATTTCTCGGGTTGTTGCAGCCGCAGATGCTATGTCTGCATCTCGTCCTTGAGCAAGATTTGATACAAAAGAATTATTTATAGAAAAGATGTGAGAACTTGAGAAATTAATATCCGAAGTAGAATGAGTAGATAAAGTTCATATTATGCAAGCATGAAGAGAAATTATGGTTTATGTCAACCCAAAAGACGTAGCAGATCAGGATGTTGAAAAAGTATTAGAAGAAATATGAGTAAAAATTGAAGATCAATTAGACTATCCTTGAATAATTAGAATATCATGAATCAGAGAAACTAAAATTATACAATACTTAAGATAAATTTTAATTAAATTTTTAAAGTATGTATCCTTCGTTTGATTTGTTTTGAGTACACATATCTATGATGACCCTCGGGCTTATCATATCATCAATAATTTTTTTGGTTACATCTCGAATCTTATCTAAAAGAAACCATCAAGATTTTCTAAAATTATTCTACCGATTACCATGATGGATTATTTTATCGTACATTCTATGACGTTATATAGCATTTTGTTTAGAAACTTGAAATTATCTTCCATCCTCTGGTTCTGCTCGATTATCAATGTTAAGTCCACAAAATTTTAATTTTCATTTTGTGGGATTACTTATTGCTACACGAATATGTTTCACTATTTTCTTCTCTAGCATAAAAAGAACTGAAAATAAAAAAATTCGAGTAGATATACTTTTCTTATCCATTGCAAATGCATTAATAATCTTTTGATTATTTCTAACTTTATGAGATAATTTTATATGAGCACCCACTGAAGGCTCTTTCGCAATACGCGCATTATCTGATAACAGTGCTCTAACAAAATTTGATTGAGTATACCCTATAGGATTATTCGTATCTTTCTGAGTTTTAATAGTTCACATAATAATCTCATTATTAAGTATTATCCTTAAAAAAAATTGATTATGAATGTGGTGATTAATATGAATACTAATCGTGTTTAACATTGTCTTCCTTTTTCAATCATATCCAAGACATTGATTAATTACATTATTCTGAACATCACTAGATATTAAACAATACATATCATTTATTGCTATAATTCACTGCATAGTAACCGCAATAAAATGGGAAAAGAAAAGATTTTATTAGACTCATAAGTAAGATTTTATAATGAAGTTCTTTTTTTCAAAAACAGATAGCCTCTATAAAATATTCAAATCATTAGAAAAAATTCCACCCCAGAGAAGTGTTGAAATTTTCATTGATCCTGAACATGCACTTTTTGATAATGAACGACGATGACAGCAAATAAAAGAAATAATCGATAAAAATCAGATTTATGCCACTTTTATAACAAAAAATAAAAAAAACAGATCCTACCTACAATCTGTTTGACTAAATGTTAATTATCTGAAAGAAAAGCATATAGAAAAGGCTTTAAACATCTTCTATTTATTTTTTTTCAACATAAAAAGATTTCACCTACACACGTACGAAAGCAAAAAATACCTATTTGCTCTAATTTTCTTTTTCGAAATACTGCTAATCTTATGAATATTATGGTTTATAATTTCTCTCATAGTTCCAAGTGCAAACATAATTGTACAGCCTTCAGAAAACACAGAAACAATTGTATATAATGTTCGTTATTATCCCAATAACGACCCATCTTCAGCTGTTGAAACAAGATTCTTGTATGTACCTTTTTATACCTGACATATAGATTACAAACATGAACTCACAATATCTACAGCTAATAGCAAATATATAACAAACCCATCTTCTGGTAAAATAAAAATCTACAACAAAAAAGACCAAGAATACAATTTAGTAAGAGATACCCAATTCATAACAGCAGATTGACTAATATTTCGTGCAAATAAAGATTTCACATTACCTGCATGAACTCAAAAAAATCCATCAGAGACTGTTATAACAGTAACCGCGGATGAATATGACGAGAACTGAGATTTAATCTGAATTCGTTGAAACATAAACTTTAAAACCCAATTATTAATAAAAAATCTGGAAGAATCTTCCTTAGTAAGAGATATTTGGGCTGAGAGCATAGAAAACTTTATGTGATGACAATCTGAATCTATATGAACAGTAACTGAAAAAGATATTGAGCAGTTAAGACAAAAATTAACAGAACAAGTATATGACAAAAAAATGCAGATTGTGAGTAATAACTTTTCAATTACATGATGATTTATATTACCATTTGAATCAATAACTACAACTAATTTCAACGATATTCAAATTCAAGAACTAAGTTGAAACGATTCTTCAACAATAAAATGATTCGCCTATGTGACATATAATTATCTTTATGTAATGCGAGAAGATTTATACAAAGTTTTCATGACATATATAAATGAAAGACAATCAGAAAATAATTTAGTAATAAAAGTTAGTGAAGATACTCTACAATTTTTAAAGGACTCCAATACTACAAGCCATACTGAGCTCAAAAAATCTTGAAAAATATATTCCATCGCAACACAAATTAATGTTGTACAAACATACGATTTTGAAGCAGACCCAAAACAAATTCTACAAGAGATTAAGAACAAAATACCATGAATGAATATAAATGATGCAAGGAATTTTATTTTATCATCATATGATGAAGTTTGAAGTGTAAAAATTTCAGTACCACTTTGGTATGACTCAATCCCTGTAATTAAATCAAGAATAAAGATTACATATAATCAACCAAATACCTAATCTATCTCTCTTGCAATTTTCATCTACTTTTATAAATTCTACAACAGCAACGAAATAAAATTTACATATCTTTATTAAAATATGGTAAAGAATCTTGTAATAGTCGAATCTCCTGCAAAATCTCAAACAATAAAAAAATTTCTAGGAGAATGATATGAAGTAAAAGCCTCATACTGACACATAGTAGACCTACCCGAAAAGTGAATGTGAATTGATATAGAACATTGATTTTTACCGCAATATGAAATATCTCCAGATAAAAAAAGAGTTGTATCAGAATTAAAGAAACTGGCAGCATCTGCCGATAAAGTACGAATTGCTACCGATGAAGACCGTGAATGAGAAGCTATATGACGACATGTTGCAAATCAGTTATGATTGCCTCTAGATACTACCGCAAGAATAGTTTTTCATGAAATTACAAAAACCGCTATAGATAACGCTATCAAAAATCCAAGAACTATAGACCTTCGTTTAGTTGATGCTCAACAAGCAAGAAGGGTTCTAGACCGCCTTGTGTGATTTGAATTATCTCCCGTGTTATGGAGAAAAATAAAAACATGATTATCTGCATGACGTGTTCAATCTGTCGCAGTTCGCTTAATTGTTGAACGCGAAAGAGAAATTCAAGAATTTGAATCAGATTGAGCATTTAAAATAATTTGAAATTTTCTAAATAGTGAAAATAAAGAATTCGAGGCTGAATACTCAAAATCTTTAAAAAAGCCCGAAGATGTTGAAAAATTATTTAATGAACTAAAATTATGCAACTTTTTCGTCTCTAATTTAGAAGTAAAACCCTGAAGAAAAACACCATCAGCTCCATTTACAACCTCAACACTTCAACAAGAAGCCTCTCGTAAATTATGATTCTCCGTATCTCGCACAATGCAAATAGCACAGAAATTATATGAAGCATGACATATCACTTACATGAGAACAGACTCTGTTGTGTTATCTGAGATGGGGATTAATGCTAGTAAACAAGCCATTATCCAACAGTTTTGAGAGAAATATTCACACCCAACACATTATACAACAAAAACTAAATGATCTCAAGAAGCACATGAATGTATAAGACCAACACATTTTGAAAATCGCACAGCTTGAAATGATGCAAGTGAAAAAAAATTATATGACTTGATTCGAAAAAGGACTGTGGCTTCACAAATGGCCCCTGCTATACTAGAAAAAACCAAAGCAACAATCAATGCTAACTGAGCAAAACACCAATTCGTTGCATCGTGAGAAGTTGTAAAGTTCGATTGATTCTTAAAACTGTATTTCGAATCAAGTGATGATGACAATGAAGAACTACAAAAATGAATGTTACCACTATTGCAAAAAAATGACCAAGTAGATCCAAAATCTTTTATAGCAACAGAAAAATTTAAAAACCACCCACCTAGATATACAGAAGCTAGTTTAGTAAAAAAACTCGAAGAACAAGAAATATGACGTCCTTCTACATATGCATCAATCATTTCAACAATTCAAAAAAGAAATTATGTCGTTAAGGAAGATAGATCTTGAACAAAAAGAGATTATCGTGAATTAACCCTTAATATGAAAAATTGAGAAATTAAATCAGAAATTCTAAGTCAAACAACCTGAGCTGAAAAACAAAAGCTATTTCCAACAGATATGTGAATGATTGTAACTGATTTCCTAGTTCAAAACTTTCCAGAAATTATGGATTATTGATTCACTGCCAATGTAGAACAAGAATTTGACGAAGTTGCAGAATGAAATATAAAACGAAATTCTATGATTCAAAAATTCTACGATGATTTCCACCCATTAATAGAATCATCGTTATGAATGGAGAGAGTAAATGCCGAAAGATCCATATGAACAGATCCAAAAACTTGAAAACCTATCATTGCCAGAATGTGAAGATATGGTCCAATTATTCAAGTATGATCGTCAGAAGATGAAGAAAAAAAATTTGCAGCAATACCTAACTGATACACTATAGAAACTATAACACTAGACGCAGCATTAAAAGCTCTTGAACTACCTCGCGAAATATGAGAATACAATTGAAAAATTATTACCGCAAATGTATGACGTTTTGGTCCATATGTAAAACGAGATACCCTATTCTGTTCCATCCCCAAAGATGCAGAATATAACCTATTTTCTATCACATTAGATCAAGCCATTTCGTTGGTAAAAGAAAAAAAAGAAAAAGAGGATAATAAATACATTAATACCTTTACATATGAAAAACAAGAAATTCAAGTATTAAACTGAATGTATTGACCATACATAAAATATGGTAAAAAAAATTACAAAATTCCTAAATGATGAAAAGATGCTAGCGATTTAACACTTGAAGATTGTATAAATATAATTTGAAATGATATAAACAGAAACACCCCAGAAAAACCCACAAAGAAAACATCTAAAAAGAAATCTTCAAAAAAATAATTTTACATTAAATCAACCATGGATAACTTTAAAGATTTACTAAGAAAAAGATTCTCACAGCAATACCGTGGAAAAAATATCATTTGAAGTATTGCAATAAACGAACTAAAAAAATATTTCAACATCAAAGAAATAGATCCAGAGATTGAAAAAGAAATAATAACTTGATACGTAAAACAAGAGAAATTATTTATAAAAACAACAGACCAAAATTTAAAGATACAAATTTTCAAAGACAAATTTGATATAATAAACAAAATTAATGAAAAATTAGATGAAGTAGGATACAAATCAAAGATTAATTATATAATTTTAAAATAACATATATACACATGACCCTACTACAATTCATCATTATCATCGCTTCCGTAATCTTCTTCTTTTTCTGAATAGATTTATTCAAACGCAAAAAGGCAACATTTTTGCATTTGTTAGTTTTTATATGATGAAGTTTAGTATTACTATTATTCGCTGTAAATATTGAAGCATTGAACACATTTTGAGCATTTTTTTGAATCGCTAGATGAGCAGATTTACTTGTTTATATCGCAATAATAATACTTGCATATTTCTATATATCACTTTACAACAAAAATATTAAAGATTCACAACAGTTAACCAGATTAATTTCGGCGTTAGCAATAGAAAAATGATATGAAGAATCTAAAAAACAAATGGAAAACTTTGAAAATTCTAATATCAAAGATGAATTCGTATTTAATATAAGAGTTTATAATGAAGCTTCTATGTTATGATCAGTAATTAATGAAATTATAAAGGCCTGATTCAAAAAATTAGTATTTATAAATGATTGATCAAAAGATAATTCACAAGAAATTTTGGAACAAAAAAGAAAAGAAAATCCAGATTGCGTATTTGTCATATTAACACACAAAATAAACAGATGATGATGAGCCGCAAATCAAACATGATATAAATTTATACAAAAATACGCAGAACAATTAAAAGCCTCCCGATTTGTATGATTCGATCCTGATTGACAAATGGATATAAAAGATATGGAGACTTTTATATCTAATATTAAAAAAGATAATTGAAAAATTGAAGCTTATCTAGGATCTCGTTTTATCAAATGATGATCTTCTGAAAACATCCCAAACTCAAGAAAGAGAATCCTTGCAATATCAAAGTTGGTTACTAGATTGTTTTATTGAATTAAGGTTTCTGACCCACACAATTGATATAGGGTAATCGATATAGAAACTCTAAGAAAAATTCACCTAACTGCAGATTGAATGCATTATGCTAATGAATTAAATGAACAATTACAAAAAAATCATGTTAAAACAAAAGAAGTTCCCGTACATATACGTTACACAGATTACAGTTTGTGAAAAGGACAAAAAAATTCAAACAGTATAAAACTATGACTACAAATGATATACCAAAAAATATTCTTTAGATAAAATTTAATTTAAATAATGGTTGCTTTCTCTATATTTTGACGAAACATATATCGATATGGAATATTTTATCTTATATGATTTATAATAAGTTATTGTTTTTTGTATCGAATTTGAAAAAAGCAGATTTTTCATAAATTCACTAAATTACAAAATCTTTTAGAAAACGATTTAGAATCCCTTTTTATAATACTCATTTTATGAGTTCTGATTTGATGAAGACTTTGACATGTCTTTATTTACGACTTTCAGCATTTCCTAAACAATCCATTAGATATTATAAAAGTTCGACAATGATGAATGTCGTTTATATGATGAATTATTTGAGTATTAATATGAATTTCTATCTTTCTATATAAAAAAAATTTTTCACGAAAAGAATTTATAATCCTATTAGACTTATTAGCTTGCATATTACCAATGTGTATTGCTTTATGAAGATTATGAAATTTTTTAAACCAAGAATTATACTGAATTATATTTCCAAATGATATTTTAAACTGGTCAACAGAAACAATCAATAAACTAAAATCCACTTGATTATTACATGTTTATAACAATGTAGATGACCATCTAAGAATTAATACCAATTTTCTATCTATAATATTTGAATGAATACTGCTATTTATATTCGTAACAACAATATTCATTAAACAAATCAAGCACAAAGAACGAAAGATTTGAAGAATATCCATGATCTTTTTACTACGATATAGTATAACTAGATTTATATTAGAATATGTTAGACAAGATTCGCAATATGAATTCATCTGACCATTCTCAAAAAGCCAACGATTCTTCCTATGTTTCATAATATTATGAATAGCTGGAAGTATTTACTTATCCCACAACAAAAAAGAATTTTTACAAAAATAACCACCATGGAAAATAGAGATTATGACCAAATATTCACCAAATTATTAGAGCTATTCCCCAATCCTGACACAGAACTCCATTTTTCTACACCTTTTCAATTACTTATTGCTGTTGTGTTATCAGCACAAACAACAGATAGACAAGTAAATGTGGTTACAGACAAACTTTTTCTCAAAATAAAAGGACCAAAAGATGTAATAAAAATTACCGAAAAAGCACTAGAAAAACAAGTTTCTTCCGTAAATTATTACAAAATGAAAAGTAAACATATTAGAGAAACAGCCAAACAATTAATTGAACTATCTAAAAATAAAGACAATAAATTAACCCCAAAAGAAAAAGAATGTTTAGATAAATATTGATATTACTTACCAGAATCTATTGAATGATTAACTAAATTCCCATGAGTATGAGAAAAAACCGCAAAAGTAATTTTATACGTGCGATATAAACATGATTTAATCGCTGTAGATACACATGTGCACAGAGTTGCTAATCGTCTGTGAATTGTTAAAACTTCTGAACCATTAGAGACCTCAAAAGAAATAGAAAAAGTTGTTCCTAAAAAACGAAAGAGAGTTGCTCATCATTCTCTAATCTTATTTTGAAGATACTACTGCACCGCAAAAAAACCAAAATGCGAAAATTGCACATTAAAACAATGGTGCAAAAATCCTATCTTATAACAAATATTATATTTTAATTCAAATCCCAATTAATTGGAGTTATTCAATTATCCTCTAAATACTTATTCGTCTTAGAAAATGGCTTACTACCAAAGAATCAGCGATCAGCAGAGAATGGAGATGGATGTGCAGAACTTATTACAAAATGCTTGCTCTCATCTATCAGACTTCTCTTTTGTTGTGCAAAAGCTCACCATAGAATAAATACTAAATGCTCTTTTTTTTTCGACAAAATTTTGATAACTGCATCTGTAAATATTTGCCAACCAATATCTTTGTGTGAATTAGGAGTATCTTTCCTGACTGTCAATGTGGCATTCAAAAGAAATACTCATTGCTGTGTCCGTTTGGTTAAATTTCATGACCTTGGTGCAATTAATCATAAATCAGAATACATCTCTTTATAAATATTTCTTAATGATGGTGGTATAGTTATTCAATCTTGCACTGAAAAACACAATCAATGAGCTTCTCATTCTCAATGATACGGATCTTGTCAAATTATTACCACTTTTACTTTATCAAAAGGTGTCTTATCAAAAGCATTAAAAATCATATTTCAAGCTGGATAAATAATCTTTCATTCAGCTTTTTCTTTCTGTAAAAAATCTTTTATTCCAGAAAAATATGGCTTCTGAAACTCATCCCAAAGAACCTCTTTCCAACTAGATTCTATATGCGGATCTATCATAATTATTGCTCATATTTAAATATTTTCTTTATAATCAACTTCTCAAAACGAATTATCGGATTTATTACATATTTTAATAATGCATATCTTACAGGTCTAATCATCAATAATGATGGAATTAATATTCATAATCAAATTCATGCAACAATATCACTTGGCCGATGAACAAGAGTTAAGATTCTACACATAGTCATAATCAGTGAAACTAATAACAATAACACTCAACTCCATGTAAAAAATTTCTTTTTATTATAAATTCACCACAATAAAGCAGCTATTGCAAAAGACATAGATACTACAGCGTGATCTGACGGAAATGAACTAACTGGCAATATTTCATGTAATAATGTTTCTCAAGTATCAAGTTGATTAAAAAATGCTATAGGCCTTTCTTTATAAAAGAAACACTGAATTCAAACATTTATCAAAACTGCTAAAAACGTAGAAAAGAATACATATAAAGCTCATTGCTTTACTATTGGTTTCTTCTTTATAATTGCATAAATATATATAGTAACAAGAAAAATAGGATAAATTATAACAAAAGCATCAGCAAAAACTGGAGCTAAATTAGAAATCCAAACATACTTTGATTGAAAATCTATTCCCCAATTCAAAACATCAATTCATCGAGATGGCTCAACTAACTGAATACTGTGCATAAATATACAAAAATATATTAAAAACAACACTATATAGGTATCATTTTTAATATATTATTCAAGACAATAAAATATATTAACAGATTCACCTATAAATCATAAACCGTTAATCAAGTATCTCAAACGGTTTGTGAATACATAAACGCATCATCTGTAGAACCAAAAGGATTATTGTTAGGATAATCTTTTACAACAGATACTACTCATGCTCAAACACAAGTTACTATTTGACCCACCTTAACAAAAATATACTTAGCCGAAAATGCATCAGCATTCTGCATCCTAAACAGCCTCAATACTGTTGGTCACATAAACAAAAGCATCACTGTCATAAAAAGTCATATAATCATATATCTTATACCATTCCATGCCGATTTTACTTTTGAATCATCTCACCTTGAAAAAATAAACAAAAATACAGCATAAAAAAATGCCCAAATACATCAAATTAAAACAATAAGCACTATCAAAGCAAAAACGAACAGAATCACATCTGCAGGATTTGAAGTTATGAGATTAGCACATGCATTTTCCATGGAAAATGGGGTTATAAACTACACAATATGATTATATTATTCAGATTTTTCTTTTTTAGGAAGAGCTTTCCTTTCTATTTCCTTATAGAATTTTTTATACATAGAATCATTAGTAGATTTGAAAAGCAATTTAGCCACTCTTTCAGAAGGCTTAGCACCTTTATCTATCCAAGATTTAATATTTTCTATATCTGCTTCAAATATATGTTTTATAGGATCATAAGAACCCAAAACTTCCAAATGACCACATTGAGCAGGTTTTGTATGTTCAGTAAGAACTACCCTATAAAAAGGTCTTTTTGATCTTCCTTGTCTAGAAAGCCTAATAGTCAACATGTTTAACTCTTAAAAACATAAATAAAAAACATCAAAAATTTCTACTTCAATTTTTCTCTAGATGTATGTTCTGTGTGCTTTTTGCAATGCTTACAATATTTACTCACAGATAATTTAGGAGTTGTTGCCTTATTCAATGACGTAAAAAAATTTGTCGCTTTACAGTCAGGACAAACTAATGCAACAGTAATAACTCCACCTTTTTTCTTTGCCATAATTTAGGTAATGAATACAAATAAAAATATTTGAATGACGTAGATGATCACAATCTGGCTCTAGGTAGACTCGAACCACCGACCTCGCCCTTATGAGAGGCGCGCTCTAACCTGCTGAGCTATAGAGCCATAAAAATAGACATTTACAAATCGGTGAGGGTGGGATTCGAACCCACGAAGCCTGTTACAGCTTGACTCGTTAGCAGTGAGTTGATTTCAGCCTCTCATCCACCTCACCGAATCACCAATTCGTGGATTGAATATACATAATTACTATTGTATTTCAAGAGAAAAAGTTTAGAAAACTCCTCTAGAGATAAAGATTTACTGGATATAAAACCACTAATTTAATGATGGAAATATCACTCACTTACATATTATCACAGGTTTTTTTCGTGTTTAATTACATATTTTTATTGTTAACGTACCACGTAAAAACCAAAAAAAAGATATTAGTATTTAACACCATAAGTTGTATTTCTGATGCTATTTGATTTTTGTTGTTATGAGCTTTTAGTTGATGCTCTATGATAATATTAGCCCTCGTAAGAAATATAATATTTTGGTATAATGATAAAAAATCTAACACAACATTGCATAATATTTCTTTTATAATTCTATTCTTTTCTATAATTATATTTTCGATTATTACATATGATTGATTATATAGCATTTTACCTTGAATATCATGAATTATATATCTATATTCCATACGGCAGAAAAACATAAAAATATATAGAATATTATGAATACCTGTTGCATTATGTTGGATTTTATATAGTTTTTATATACACTCTGTTATATGATTTATTTGAGATAGTTGTATATTAGTATATATCATATACAATCTATTCCGAGTAAAAAACACACAAAAGTAAAATCTGTTTTTAACCATTTTTAAAACATCATGGCAGAAGAAGTTGTTTGAGTAATTGAATCATGAGAAACTTGATGATCACTAAAAGAATGAGTGACAGAAGCCGATATACAAAGAGTTCAAGAAAACGCACGTCAAATAAAAAAAATAGCAAAACAGTTACAACAAAATAAAAAGGAAAACAATCAGCTTGCCGAATTCCTTACTTTTCTATTGAGCGAAATATCAAACGATAATATAATTAAATGATTATACGACACATTTTTCATAACAATCGACCCAAACACAAATATACCATACTTCCGCAAAAGCATGAATGATATTGTTGTTGTGTGATTATTCTACCCATTCTATCTAGATAAAGCCAATGAAACATGAATTTCTCACTATTATGAAAATCTAAACTGAGTATGAGAACATTCTATATCTTGATATATGAACTATTTACAAGAACTATCTGATCACTACCACGACAATATTCCAATCAACCAAACAAGTTTTATACAATTACTTGTAGAAATTATCAAACAATATTTATCTGATGCGGAAGATCTAAAATCCCTTAGCGACCATTCTGATTCTGCATATAAAGAAATTATATATCAAAACTTATACTTGTGATCATACGATAATAGTGAAGATATTAAAAATTAAATAAAAATTATATACAACAAAAATAAAAAAAGTCTGATTTTTTTTGACTTTTTTTATATTTTCGGATATAATTTATTGAGAAAATTTTATTTTGCTCTGTTAAAAAATATGCCTCCTAAAGCAGATCAAACAGCAACAGAAATTGAGGATGTTACTACAAGTAAAGAAAGCACAGATGTTTCTGGTATTGAAGCAAAAACCGATAAAGACAAAGCTGCTGTAATAAATGAATCTAAAGAAAACCAGGAAGCTATTAGAGCAGCAGCTATAGACAACAAAATAAATAATGCTGACATTAAGGTAGATATAAAAACCAATTATGAAGAATTTATATACGAATTAAATTTAGGTAATTTAGATTGATTTCTAAAAGCTACTGATGCTTTATTAAAAGAAATTAATGATACAATAGAGAGTTCAAGAAATAAAAGTGGATTATCTAGAGCCTGAAAAGAAACTCTAAATAACGCAAGAAAAAAATTAAACACATACAAAGAAACACTAGAAAGCAAAAAAAATAAACTTATAACATGAACCAATCCAGAAATCTATAATGAAGATATCCAAAACTTGAAAACAATGTGGCAAAACGTTGAAAATGCAAAAGCCGATATAGCAAAATGACAACGATGAGAATTATCCAATACCGCATGATACACATACAATTCCCCTGAAAACGCTAGGAGTTCAAATAGAGCGCAAGAGCACATGTTACAGTTTGAACAAAAACTACAACAAGAAATAAAACCATGAGCAATTCTAAATATTTTCAACTGAAACACACACAATGCCACAAATTTTTATAAAAGAATTGCTGAATGACAATACACTAGTGCAGACTACACACTATACACAACATATGCCAGTATATTAAACCCAAGTTTTCAGAGATGTTGA
>JAEEGL014552394.1_pt1 | contig 14020 bp, 8 predicted proteins | sample 9134231 | NCBI WGS metagenome assembly JAEEGL01 (sample SAMN16246548, study PRJNA631951) | gut metagenome | biome: gut microbiome; feature: rumen; material: fiber-attached | host: Bos | place: Iran: Karaj | collected 2018-10
CCGCCCTGAAGGCCGGCAAGCACGTCTATCTTGAGAAGCCGATGGCCAAGACGATGGTCGAGGCGAAGTTCTTGCGCGATGTTGCGGCGAAGGCCGGTGTCGTCACGCAGATGGGTACGCAGTACAACGCCTACGCCTCAGATCGGCAGGTCGTGAAGATGCTTCAGGACAAGACGCTTGGCCCAGTCGAGCGTGTCTATCTCCACTCCACGCGCAAGGGCATCTCGCGCCGCCGCCGTCTTCTGCCGAAGATCGCGCCGGTTCCGGATCATTTGGACTGGGATCTCTGGCTTGGTAGCGCGGCGGAGCGTCCGTACGCCGAAGGCGTCTATCATCCGCTCATTTGGCGCATCTGGCGTGATCTGGGCAGCGGCTGGATCGGCGACATCGGATGCCACCTCATCGCCGCCGCCTGGCGCGGCATGGACTTGGGTTCCACGCCCGTGAAATCCATCCTGGCAGAGACGATCACGGACGCCGAGGATGCCGTGAAGGACAAGGTGTGGCCGACGGCCGCTCATATCATCTTTGAATTCGATGGCGTGCCGGCATCGGACGGCAAGCCGTTTGTGTTCGAGTGGTTTGATGGCTGCAGCGAGCCGGACAGCCTGGCGCCCGCGAACTACCTCCCGCCGGCGGAGATTGACGCCCTCTATGCGAAGACGCCATGGGGGAAGCGTCCGCACGAGGGCAAGGCCGTGAAGTGCCACGACGGTTGGATTCTTCAGCCGCACGGCGTGGATTTTGCGTGGGCGGTCCGCAACGACGGCAGCGTCGTGAAAACACCGACGGTCGGCCCTGCGCCGACGCACTATCACGAGTTCCTGAATTGCGTGGTGAGGGGCGGCAAGGCGGCGACGGACTTCTCGTGGTCCACCTACATGCGCGAGTGCGTGATCGCGGGCGAGATCGCCGAGCGCGTAGCGGGCACGAAGATCACGTGGGACGCGAAGTCCCGTCGCTTCGACAGCGCCGCGGCCAACGTGTTCCTCACGCGTCCCTACCGCAAGGGCTGGGAGATTCCGGGACTGACGGTTGATGCGTAGTGGTTGAGTGGTCGGGAGACGACCATGCGAAGCGAGGAGATAGAACAGAAAGCGGCGGCGATTCCCGCCGAGGAGCGACCGGTCGCCTCGTCGCGGCTGTCGGGACTGGGAGACTTTCTCGGTATCTACGGCGGCGAGCACATCGCGGCGACGGAGTTCGTGATCGGTGCGCTGCTTGTCACGTGGGGCGTGCGTGCAAAGGAACTGCTGCTCGGGCTGGTCGTCGGCAACTTGCTCGCGACGTGCATGTATGCGTTCTGCACGGCGCCGATCGCCGTCGATACGCGCCTGTCGCTCTTCGCCTATCTGCGCAAGGCGACGGGGCCGTGGTTCCAGCGTGCGTACAACGCGGCATGGGGCGTGACCTCGATCTTCTACGCGGCGGCGATGACGGCCATCGCCGCGACCTCGATCAAGGAGGTGTTCGGTCTGCCGGTGCAGCTGGAGTGGTATCCCACGAGCGCGGGTTCCGTCGCGCTGACGCTGGCGCTGGCGGCGGTGACGGTGTTCGTGGCGGCGTACGGCTTCAAGGGCGTGGCGAAGTTCTCCTCGATCTGCGCGCCGTGGATGATCGTGATGTTCTTCTGCGGGGCGGCGGTTGCGCTGCCGGCCCTCTGCCGACAGACCGGCTTCGGCGAGGTGGGGGGCGTGGGCGATCTCCTGCGGCTTCTGGAGACGCATGTCTTTACCGGCAAGGTGCCGTCCGGTCAGCCGCATCTTTCGTGGGTGCATGTGGCGGCGTTCGCGTGGATGTGCAATCTTGCCTACCATGCTGGACTCAACGACATGTCGATCTTCCGCTACGCGAAGCGCAAAAGCTATGGCTGGGTGGGGATCTACGGGATGTTCGTGGGGCATTTCTTCGCCTGGACGTGTGCCGGCATCATGGGCGCAACGGCCGCCGCGCTGATCGGGAAAGATCTCACGCAGCTCGATTCCGGCGCCGTTGCCGGAACGGTCTTGGGTTGGATGGGGCTTCTTGCCGTGGTCGCCGCCGGATGGACGACCGCAACGCCGAACATCTATCGCGCGGCGCTCTCATTCGCCACCTTTGCGCCAAAGACCTCGCTCCGCAAACTGTCCTTTGCCGTGGGTGCGGTGATTGCAGTGTGCGCCTGCTTCCCGGCGATGATGCGCATCGACAAGCTCGTGAACGCCGTCGTGCTGGTTCTGCCGTCTGTTGGCGCGATCTGTCTCGTGGAGCATTGGTTCTTTCCGCGGCTTGGCCTTGTCCGGTACTGGAACCTCTATCGCGGACGCACGGTGAATCCGGCGGCGTTTGCGGCATGGCTCGTTTCGGCGGCGTTCGTCGTGGTGGCGCTACAGTTCGGCTGGATGCATCCGTTCTTCCTGTTCCTGCCGACGTTCTTCATTGCCGCATTGGCCTACCTGCTTTTTGCGTGGGCTTGCGGGGCGGGGAAACCCATCCCAGAGGATGTCCGCCGTGATGTCGATGCGGTTGAGGCGCGCATCGCGGAATTGGCCGAAGAGGAGGCTGTGGGCGAGGACGGGACGAACGGGACTGACGGGACGAAAGGGGCAAGACGCCACGCGCGCGTCTTCGGCATTTTGGCGGCGGTGGTGCTGTGTGCGCTGGCGGTCAGCGCTGTTTGTGCGCCGCAACGGTTCAAGAGTCTAGCGGTCGTTTATACGGCGCTCTACTTCGCGTTCGCCGCCGCCTCGGTGATTGCCGTCAAGAAAACGAAATAGATCTCACGATGAATGATTCGAGCTGCAAAAAAGAACTGACCCTTACGGCGCTTGTTCTGGGCGTGCTGTTGGCGGTGGTGTTCGGGGCTGCAAACGCCTATCTCGGGCTCCGCGTAGGGCTGACGGTCTCGGCTTCCGTTCCGGCGGCGGTGATTTCGATGGGGGTGCTGCGTTTCGTCCTGCGGCGCGATTCCATCCTCGAGAACAACATGGTGCAGACCATCGGCAGTGCCGGCGAGTCCCTGGCGGCCGGTGCGATCTTCACCTTGCCCGCCCTCTATCTGTGGGCGCAGGAGCGTCCCGCCGAATTCGCCATCCCCGAACTCCTTTCCGTCACGCTGATCGCCCTTGCGGGCGGCACGCTCGGCGTACTGCTCATGGTGCCGTTGAGGCGTCCGCTGATCGTGGCGGACAAGACGCTTCTGTATCCGGAAGGACTTGCGTGTGCGGACGTGCTGCGGGCGGGCGAGGCCGGCGCAAAGCACGCGAAGAACGTGTTTGTCGGCCTTGGCGTGGCGGCGGCCATCAAGTTTGTGACGGGAGGGCTCAAATGGATTCCCGAAACCTTTGTCTGGCCGGTCAAGCTTGTTCGCGGTGCGGTGGGTTTCGACGTTTCGCCCGCGCTTTTGGGCGTTGGCTATATCGTGGGACCAAAGGTTTCCGCCTTTCTGTTCAGCGGCGCGATGTTCGGGTGGATGGTGCTGATACCCATCATTATCGCGACGGTTCCCGAGGCGGAGGCCCTGTGGGATGCCGGAAAGGTAAAGGCGGTCTGGGGCGGCTATGTGCGCTATGTCGGTGCGGGGGCGATAGCTGTGGGAGGATTCGTTTCGCTTCTGCGTTCGCTCCCGGTCTTTCTGCGTGCGTTCAGGTCGTCCAAGGACGCGCCGGAGAGCGAAGATGGCACGGAACGCGCGGCTGGGCGGGATCTCCCGATGAAAACCGTCATTGGATGCCTTGTTTGCGTGGTGGCCTTTATTTGGCTTGTGCCGGCCGTGCCGGTGTCGTTGGCGGGCGCGCTGTTGATCGCGCTCTTCGGGTTCTTCTTTGCGGCGGTCTCGGCCCGAATGGTCGGGCTGGTGGGCAGCTCGAACAATCCGATCTCCGGCATGACCATCGCCACGCTCGTCGTCTCGACGCTGGTCCTGAAGGAGACGGGGACCGTTGGCGCGGCGGGAATGGTTGCGGCGATCGCGATCGGCAGCGTGGTGTGCATTGTGGCTGCCATAGCAGGGGATACGGCTCAGGATCTCAAGACGGGGCACCTGCTGGGCGCAACGCCGTGGAAGCAGCAGATTGGGGAGCTTGTCGGCGTGGTTGCGTCTGCGTTGGCCATCGGTGGCGTGCTTGTGCTTCTGCACAAGGCATGGGGATTCGGGAGCGATGCGATCTCCGCGCCCCAGGCGACGCTGATGAAGGTGATCGTGGAAGGAATCATGGATGGGGGGCTGCCGTGGAACCTCATCGGCATCGGCGCGGCAATTGCGGCCGTTCTCTCCCTGTTTCGCGTGCCAGTGATGCCGGTCGCAATCGGCCTGTATCTGCCGGTTGGGTTGAGCGTGACGATGTTCGTGGGTGGACTTCTGCGCTGGGCCGTGTCGCGACGGCGGGGCGAAGGGACGACAAAGGCCGAGGATACCGGAACGCTGTTTTCGGCAGGGCTTGTCGCCGGTGAAGGGCTCTGCGGCATAATTCTTGCGCTTTGGGCTTTGATTTAACCCCGTATTCGCCATTTGTCGTGACGCATGGCCGTCATACAGGAATTCCGACCTTAAACAACCAGTGGAGACAGACCCTGCGCGGGTGCGTTCGTGAGGGCGGGCGATGCGCCCGTTGAAGTACTTTGGCGTGCGTTTGGTGTGCCCGGCTGGATTGTGATATAATTGATCAACAGTTGGGTGCCTTGACTAAAGAGAAAGGAGAAGGTAGTGAAGAAGTTGATTGCAGGGCTGCTGGTGGCGGCGGCGTTTGCGGTTGATGCGGCGGCGAAGCCGGATGACGGATGGTTCACGTTCGTTTCGTGGAACATAGGTCATCACGCGATGGGGCTGAAGACGCATCCGACGATTCCGCCCGGGCAGGACGAGGCGTATCTGCACATGTACAAGACGTTCATTGGGGAGGCGCGGATCGTCGGCATCTGCGAATACTCGGCGGAGTTCACCACGAACCAGCCCCTGCGGACGGCGGAGGTGCTGTTCGGCGGCTACGACGTGAAGATTGCGGGGACCCGGCGCGGCGCGCAGTGCGATTCGCTCTTCCTCAAGGGCTGCAAGCTTCTGGAGAGCAAGGAGCGCGAGTATCCGAAGCGCAGCCAGAAGGTCTATTACCAGCTGGCGCGCGTGTTGATGGACGGGCGCGAGGTGTGCATCGTCGAGACGCATCTCGACTGGGATCTTGGCGCGAAGGACAAGCTCCCGCGTCGGGAGTACCGCGCCGACCAGATGCGCACCATCATTGCCGACATGGCGAACGCGACGGACGTAATCAGCGGCGGCGACTTCAACATCAGGACTGACCAGCCCGGCGACCCGAAGGATCACGCCACCGAATTCGACGTGTTCGCGGAGGCCGGCTATACGCTCGCCAACAGGGGGCAGCTGATCACGTGGCCGGCCTGGCACAATCCCAAGCGGGAATGTCCCATCGACAACATCATGGTCAAGGGCTTCGAGATGCGAAACGTTCAGGTGAAGTCATCCGAAAAGCTGAGCGATCACAAGATGCTCAGTTGCGAATTGAAGTTCAAGGACGTTCTCTAAAACGGGCATTGTCGGAATCGGGTGGGGCCAGACCCTGAATATTCGCGAACGATTTACGCCTATCCTGCATATGATATAATGAAAAGGATAGGTGAACAGACAGAAATCAACAGAGAAAGGTGCCGAGATTGAGGCATCTTCGCTTTTCGTCGCTTTCGGCGAGAAGCTCTACAATACTGCCTTTCAGATGTGCCGGTCGGCGGCAGATGCGGAGGATCTGACGCTCCGCACGTTTGAGCAGGTTTTCCGCAACATTCACCTTTACGATCCCGAAAAGCCGATTTTCCCTTGGCTCTGCGCCATCCTCACGAACTGCTATCGCATGGATTTGCGCGGAAAGGGACGGAATGCGCTCGATTTTGTCTCAGAACCGCCGGAAAGGGGCGATGAGCATCCCGATCAGGCGGAGGTGCTCGCGCGCGAAGAGGATGCGTGCGCCGTACATGATGCGGTGGAAGATCTTCCTGAACGCTATCGCGTGCTGGTGGTGCTGCGCTATTTTGACGAACTGACGGCACCGCAGATCGCCGCCGCGCTTAATCTGCCGGAAGGGACGGTGAAACGTCGTCTTCACGAGGCGAAGGAACTGTTGCGTATGAAACTTGTGCGAACGATTCGACCGGAAGGTGCATAAAGAAAGGATGAAGGACACATGATTGGAGAAGATACATTTGAAGAGATTGAAGACAGTCGGCTTTCGGCGGCGTTGAATGATGCTGCGTTTCGGAGGCCCATGCCACAATCACTTGTTGACAAGGTTATGGCGATTGGGAACAGCCGCCTTCCCGTCCACCGCCAGATTCCACGCTGGGCACTGCTTGCCGCCTCGCTGGTTCTGATGGCGGGATTCGTATTCGCCGCAACGATGGTGGTGGATGCGATAAGCACCAAAGAAGACAACAGCGAAGAGACGGTAGGGCGCGTTGCCCCCAACGCGCCGGATTCGTTCACCATGAATGATGCGCTTGCCGCGTCTGAAACGGGAGGGACGCGCGCCGTCGCGTCCTCCGAAGTCCCATCTGATGAGAATCCACCAACCACCGCCGACCAACAACCATCTACCAACAATCAACTTGAAAACGAAAAAGGGAAAGCAAAAATGAACATTAGACAGAAAGCGGCAACCGCGCTTGCGGCGGCAACATTGGCAGCAACGCCGTTTACGGTATCGGCCGATGTCGATTCGCTGGGAAAGACACCGACATACTGGTATACGTTTGACGGTGCAATCGTTTCGCACGGCTCGTCCGCGCTGAAGTGCGCCTTCGACGATTCCAACAACACGTTCCTGACGTGTCGCGGCGAAAAGAAGGGATGGCGCGTCAATCCAAACAAGTCGTACCATCATGAGAACGTGTTCGCGCCGAACAACGGTTCGTTCACGATTTTCCTCAGCATGAACCCAGGTTCGGGTCAGAGCAACAGATACATCTTTTCGCTCGGCGGCAATGAGTCAACGACAAATCTCGCGTTTGTGCTGATGTTCAACAACCGAATCGGTGTTGCACGCTGGGACAGGACGCGTTGCGGCGCCAATCTCCGCGCCTACGGACTCATGGCGACGGACGGCGTTGCGGGGCGTGTCCACCCGTATGCGCTCGTCTATAACGGCACGGCTCACAAGCTGACGCTGTACTCCGGCGGCATCGCCTGCGCCGAGGCACCGTTTGAGGGGTTCGACGGTGCGGACGGCGATCCGACAAAGTTCCAGTTCGGCTCCGTACATGGCGGGCGGGTGTTGCCTTTCAGCACTGTTCCAAGCTCTGGATCGGTCGCGGAAGGCCTTCCCGTGATAGAGGATTTTCGCTTCTATAACGAGGCGTTGAGCGCGGAACAGGTGGCGTCCATTTCCGCCGAACTGCCATCTACATGGACGGAATCAGAAGCTGCCGCTGTCGGCACCATCGAGAACGACGGAGAACAGCCGCGCTACTTCTATACGTTTGACGGGGCTGTGCGCAGTCGCGGCACATCCCAATTCATGGACTCGTACTCGGCGGAATATCCTGCGCATAAGATACCGTCAGTCTCGTCATATGTGGAGTGCGCTCCAGGCAGGAAGGCCGGGGCGCTTTCCGACACGCCGCACGGCGATTGGTTCGTCCAGCCCGGAGGATCGTTTACTCTCTTTGTCAGCAGTACGTCTGGCACGACAGACCAGAACATCATTTTTGACATTGGACAACATACCTCCACGAAGAATCTGGCGCTTGTGCGGCAGTCTGCCACGCAGGTCAAGATCGTCAAATGGAACAGTAGCTCTTCCATCCAGACTCTCGTCACCGCAACGGTTGATTCTCCCGCCGACTATGTACATCCGTATGTCGTCCGCTACAAGCAGGATACGGGGAAGATCGAATTGTTCGTCGATGGATACAGGGCGGGCGAGTATTCGTACGCCGGATTGGATACCGCCAATCCGACGGCCTTTCAGTTCGGCGCCATGCGCGGAGGAAACCTTCATGGGCTGAAAACCTATACAGGTGTGAATATGGAGGCAATCGGTTTTTACGAACGCGCACTCACCGACGAGGAGATTGTCGCGCTGAGCGACAAGTACGTCAGCGGTAGCGGGAAGAGGATTCCAAGTGACATAGGCCGCAACCCGGAATACTGGTACACGTTCACGTCGTCTGGGCCGATGAAGCAGTCGACCGCCGAGCTTCCACTTGGGGCGAACAACAACGGCACGTTGATATACGAGGCCAATTCATCTCCCGCATTTGCGCGGAATGGCGGCTTCGCCGCAACGGACTTGAGGGCGAACAGCAATGGAAACATTAGCGGCGCATATGGTTCTTCGTTGGACATGTCGGGTCCGTTCACGTTGTTCATGAGCGCACGAATGAAGAGCGTTGCAAATACCCTCAAACTTCTCTTAACGCTCGGAGGCTTGACGGATTCAGACGTCAATCTCGCGATTTCCGCCGATCCCGAAGGGAACATGAGGCTTTCGCGCTGGAATTATTCTTCCAAGACAAGAACGGATCTCATAAAGGCGGAAGGGATTGCCGACATTACCGATTATCACCCGTATGCTGTCGTGTGGGACGGTTCCGTTCTGCACTTCTACGTTGACGGAACCGAGGCCGGTACATCGTCAAACTTCGGCAATGTCACGCAGCAAAAGTACCAGATAGGAAGCATACATGGTGGAATTCCCTCCGACAGATTCGGATTCTCGACCGGAACGTATGCCCTTGAGGATTTGCGAATCTACAAGACCGCGCTGACGGCGGAGCAGGTCGCCAAGATTTCCGCGCGTTACGTGAAGTGGCCAAACGGTGCGCTTGTCTGGAATGGCGGTTCGGCTGGTTCGTGGGATTACACAACGGTTAACTGGCTCAGCTGGGATGCGGCAAATTGGAGATCGGTCACGCAAGCGTTCACGTCTGGTGCATCGGCACTTTTCGAGAGCGAAGTCACGGCTCTTGAAGTGGCGGCGGGGATTGTCGCGGATAGCGTCAAGTTTGTCGCGAATTCCTATTGGACGACCGTCAACAATGTCCGCTGCAATTCGCTTATTATTGCCGATGGTGTGTTGGTTCTTCCGGCGAACGTGACTTCGGCGCTTAGGCCTGGGCGCAGACTCTTCAAGGGGTATTCGCACGTTTCCTACCCCGTTGATTATTGCGATTCATACGGCAATGTGTACTATCAGAACGCTTCTGGAACAGCGCTCAGATTTGGTACGGGTGATGGTGGCATGGTAATCTCTGTCAGATGAATTGCCAAGGAGCGCCCCGATGCGTGTATTGTCATTGTGTTTGGCGTTGGCGGCGGGGGTGTTTTTTGCTGGACGCTGCTGGGCGGAGTCTTCAAGGTGGGCGGTCAAGCCTGACGGCTGCGGTGTGACATGGGATGTGGATTGCGACAATTCCCCCGCCCATTCCGACTTCATGGAGATGAGCGGTCTTCGCGTCTCGCTCGACTGCACGTTTGCGGTTGCCGCCGACCGAACCATGACGATTGGCAGAAAACTCTTCTGGCCGTCGTTTCGCAAGCAGCCGAACAATACGCATGGGACGCTCTCTGCGTCTTTTGCCGCTGACGAGACACCATCGCTTTCTGTTGACGGCGGACGCGCGAAGGAGGTCGCAGAGCGTGTGGCGTTCGACGGCGTTCTGGAGATAACGTCCCGAATCGCCGATTCGCTGTTTGTTACGAGGCGCGTCTTTCCGTCAACGCAGTCGCCCGCGTCCTACGAACTGCTTGCGGTGACGAACGTCGGCAACCGCACCATGCGCATTTCTGCGGGCGGCGATGTCGTCCGCATCGCTCTTGGCTGCGACGGGCGCTATGAGATTAGTGCGCGGATGCGTCCTGCTGGGGACATGTCGCTGAAGCCCGGCGAGAGTGCGGAATGGTCGCTGACGTTCTGCGCACGGAGGGTTGATTGCAAGGACGCCACAAAAGATGTGGTGGCGGAACTTGCCGCAAGGCGGGTACGGATAGACGAGATTGCGGATTCGTGCATTCTCGTGACGGGTGATCCCGTGCTTGACACGATGTTCCGGCTGGCGAAGATTCACGCTGCAGAGAACATCTTTGCGACGCGGGGTGGACTGATGCACAGTCCGGGCGGCGGACACTACTATGCTGGGACGTGGTGCAACGACCAGATCGAGTATGCCGGACCGTGGTTCGCCTTTACGGGCGACGAAACGGCGCTTGAAGCGTCCATGAACGCCTACTGCCACTATATGCCGTTCATGGCTGACGACTATGCGCCGATTCCGTCCTCGGTGATTGCGGAAGGATTCGACTACTGGAACGGAGCAGGGGATAGAGGCGATGCCGCCATGTGGGCATACGGCGCGGCGCGTTTCGCTCTGGCAAGCGGACGCAGGAATTGGGCGGAACGGTTGCTGCCGGGCATTCGCTGGACGCTTGAATACTGTCACCGTCACGTTAATGCGCAGGGCGTTGTGGCGTCGGACACGGACGAACTTGAGGGACGGTTGCCGTCAGGCAAGGCAAACCTCTGCACGTCTTCGCTGTATTATGACGCATTGCGTCACGCGGCAATCATCATGCGGGAACTTGGATGCGGCGGTGAATCTGCGAACTACAACCGGCGTGCGGGCGAAATACGACAGGCGATCGAGCGTTATTTCGGAGCCGACGTTCACGGATTCAGGACATATCGTTATTACGAGGGATGCAAGGTGTTGCGGTCATGGATTGGAATACCTCTGACGATGGGAATTTATGAAAGGTCAGAAGAGACGTGTGCTGCGCTTTTCTCTCCGCATCTTTGGATGGGTGGCGGCATGTTGAGCGCGGAAGGAGATGCAAAGGGCGTCACATGGGACAGAAGTGCACTCTATGCCTTTCGCGGACTTCTGGCAGCCGGAAGGACGGACGCAACGATGCCGCGAATTCTCGCGTATTCGCGCGAACGACTTTTGGGCAACCATGTGCCATATCCTGTTGAGGCGTGGCCGGAAGGTGGACGCCGTCAGCTATCGGCGGAAAGCGCCCTCTACTGCCGCGTATTCACGGAGGGGTTGTTTGGAATTGATCCTGTGGGGTTTGGCAAGTTTGACGTAAAGCCGCATCTTCCGTCGGGCTGGCGGAAGATGGAACTGCGCCGAGTCAGGACTTTTGGAAAGAGACTTTCTGTATCGGTAACGGACAAGGGTGCCGAAGTAAAGGAGGATTGATGGATTGCGGCAGACGTGATTTTCTTTTTGCTGGCGTCAGTGCTGGAGTGGTAGGCATGGCTGGCAATGTCGCCTATGGTGGAGAGTGTGCGCCAGCGGACCGCAAGTTGAAAGGGTTCGCACCGCTTGACGTGAAGAAAATATCCATCAAGATTGGTGCGAAACGTCCGTTCAAGGTGATGCACATATCCGATACGCATATCGTCCGTGTGGAAAAGTCGGATGGCGATGCCAAGGTGCGTCTCGCGGCGGCGCGGTATCCGCAGATGGGCTATGGCGAACACTATCTATGCGAGGCCGTCGCAAGGGCGCGTATGGATGGTGCGATGCTTGTTCACACCGGGGACATGATAGACTTCGTTTCCAAGGCAAACCTCGACTTCGCCGGACTGACCTACGGCACGGACGATTGGTTTGTTTCAGCTGGGAACCACGAGTATTCGCGCTTCGTGGGCGAGGCAAGGGAGGATGCCGAATACAAGGCTGGCAGCTATGCCAGCGTGTCGGCGCACTATCCGAACGACCTTACGTTTGCGTCGCGGATCGTCAATGGCGTAAACTTCGTTGCGGCAGATTATGTCTATTACAACTTCACGGAAGAGCAGCTGCGGCTTCTGGAGATGGAAGTTGCGAAAGGGTTGCCGATTGTGTTTCTCTGCCACGTTCCGCTGTATGTGCCGAAGCACTACGCGCACCAGATGCAAAGGACTAACGGGGTGTGCGCATACGAAACGGGAGTGCCAGACAAACTGATGAAGACATGGAAGGGCGGCGTTGTCGATCCGTCAGACTGGCACGACCGCAGGGTGCAGCAAAGAACGGATGCGGCGACGGCGGAGTTCATCGCGTATCTGAAGTCGCAGCCGCTCGTAAAGGCTCTTCTCTGCGGACACTGCCACGAGTTCTGGGAAGAGCGTTTTTCTCCAACGGCGATGATGTATGTCGCAGATGCGACCTATCATGGTGGTTGCAACGAGATTGAATTTACCTGATTTTTAAGAAGATTTTGTTGGGGGCAGCCCCTTTTTGTGCCGTGAAGATGAGAGAAGCCTCGCCGATTCGCCCAGGATGGGGGGGAGGACTTGCTATATGGTGTCGCACCCGTGTGATTGCGGTTCATTGGGGCTTTTGCTATAATACGCGGCGTTGGAGGAAATAACATGGCTACATCAAGCATAACGGCGAACTTTGTGATGCGCGACCCTAAAGTGTCTAGGGCGTTCGTCAGGGCTTTGCTCGCACGTAGGCATAGCGGAAACGTGCCACGGATAAGGAACGATTGGGAAGTCCTTTCTGACCCTGAGAGCATTCGCGGGTTTTTCGGACTTAGGCCAGCGAAGAAAGCGCCTCACGCATGAAGATTATATCATTGGCGGACTTGATTGGTTCACTTGGCGTGAGTGCCGTAAAGCGGCTTTTGGATGCGTTTTCATGCAGGGAGCTCAACGAAGATGTTGACTCCTATCTCAAGCGTTGGGCGATTCCACACACGAAGCGCAAGACCTCGATGACGCATGTCGTCTTTGCGCCAAGCGGCGAGATTACCGCCTATTTCACGTTGACGAGCAAGCCGCTCACCATCTGCTTTGGAATATGAGCGAGACAGGCCGAAACTGTTCGAGACCTACACCAAGGTGCATAAGTTCCGGGAGTTCCCCATGCCGTCAGCAGAGGACAGGAACCAAAGATTAGGGCAGCTCTTCAGGTTCCTTGATTAGCGTCGTTCGGGATGTGACGCAACTCGTCAAGGTAATGGACGATTGGCAGTCTGCTCCTTAAGCCCTACACTGTATTCCCTTAAACTCCATTTATGAAGCCTTGAATAGGCGTTCAGGTTTCCCTGAAGAGGGGGATTTTTGAGCCTCATGGAGGGGATTTATGATCCGCATGCTTAGAATGCCTTGGCCCTATCCAGAGGAATTATGAGCCACATGCAGAGGCCGCTTCATTAGTGGGGGCACCCCGCTTGCCGATCAAGGAAGCTGGAAAACAAGTAGAGGGTTACGCTCCCTTTGCCTTAAAGATCGCACCGTTGAATCTCACCTAAATTGGATTTTGGCATTTAGGTGAGGAATCGATAAGGCTTTTGAATCCTCACCTATTTATTGTTTATTAAAATAGGTGAGGATTGGTGATTGAGGGGACGATCCTGCGCGGATGCGGCGTTCTGCGTGAGGTTTCTTCAAGCGAGTGTCGGATTAATTTTTTTTGAATAGATTTGCGCGAGGGTGTGTTATAGTATATGGATGCAAGAAGAAATGGACATTGCGCGGTCAATCCTCCTCGATCGGGAAAAGGGGACGCGACGGCTTGTCACCGAATACAGGGATCGACTGTATGCGGTGGCGCTTGCGCTATGCCAGAACCCTGCAGAGGCCGAGGATCTTGCGTTCCGCACCATTGAACGCGCCGTATCAAAAATCGAGCTTTACGAGGAACGTGATTCGTTCTATGAATGGCTGCAGATCATCCTCCTGAACCTGTACCGAAATTCCGTGCGCGGCAAGATGGTGCGCAGTACGGTGGCTGCCGGTGTGGGTCTGGATTTGGAAGACGTCTCCGGACAGCTGCAGGAGGGCGACGTTGAAAGCGCGGAGAAGGTTTACGCCGCCGTCGATTCCGCCATACTTCGCGATGCGATAAACCGTTTGCCCGAAGACATGAAGGAAGCGGTGATTCTCCGCTATTTCATGGATATGCCGATGAAGAAAATGGCCCAAATACTGTCTGTGCCTGTCGGGACGGTGATGAGTCGCCTTCATTATGCCCGGCTTGCGCTTGCGCAGCGCATCGGTGCGGCGATGAAGAAGCCAGCCGTGGCGATGATCACCGCCGC
>JAEEGL015286657.1_pt1 | contig 14020 bp, 18 predicted proteins | sample 9134231 | NCBI WGS metagenome assembly JAEEGL01 (sample SAMN16246548, study PRJNA631951) | gut metagenome | biome: gut microbiome; feature: rumen; material: fiber-attached | host: Bos | place: Iran: Karaj | collected 2018-10
ACACCGAGCATCACGGGACGGTCGATGCTCTTCTCTTCCTTGAAATCCTTGAACGCGTCGATCAAGGTGATTTCTTTTTCTTTGTCTTTTGCCATTGTGGTTATCTTGTATTATTTGAAATCGATGTAGGGGGTGACGGAGTTGATCCCGGTGAGGGGGCAGGTTTCCTCGTGCTCCACTTTCTCCTTCTTCTTCTTGCCTTCCACGGCCTCCAGGGCGGTATATTGCAGGGTGACGGTGTCTTCCGTCGCCGCCGTCAGGGTAGCGACCAGCCGGCGTCCGCCCTTGAACTTCACGTCCACCTTCGAGCCGATGGCCTTGAGGTACTGCCGGAACACCTTGAACGGCCGGTCCAGCCCCGCGGACGAGACGGTGAGGGCATAGTCCTCCACGTCCTGATCGAATGCTTCGTGCACAATCTTGTCGATGGCGGCGCAGTCGTCCCAGTCCACGATTCCGTCCTCTTTCTCGAGGACGATCTCCACGTCGTTCATGGCGTTCACCGTGACGTCCACGATGAAGCACCCTCTTTCCCGGACCGCCGCTTCCACGGCCTGGATGATCTCTTCCTTTTTCATCACTTCCTATAACAAAAAATAGGGGACCGTCCGTCCTCTATCTCATTCACGGGTGCAAAGATAGCAATTCTTTTGGTAAATACAAAAAATACCCGCCATCTTGGCGGGACTCTTTTGCTCATTCCTTTTGAGAACCGGCCTGGTCCCGTTCCAGGAGGATCAGGCCGTTCTTCAACTTGCCAAGGAACGTATCGGCCGCGTCGTCGGCTTTCTCGCTGGCGGCGGAAACCTTCTCTTCCAGTTTGTTCTCAATCTCCTTTTCCTGCTCGGGGGTGAGTTTGGACGTGTCCAGGCCGTCGAAGGTCTTGTCGACCTCGTCGAACACGTTTTCGGCGGCGGCGGAGATGGTGTCGCCGAAGTTCTTCAGGGAGTTGATGAAATTCTTGAAACCCATATCATTCAGTAGTTTCGCTTTCCTTTACCGCTCGATCTTGACGAGTTCCAACTCGAAGATCAGGGTGCTGTGGGCGGGGATGTCGTCCATCTTCAGGGAGCCATAGCCCCATTTGGCGGGGATGTACACCTCCCATTTGTCGCCCTCGTGCATCCGGGTGAGGGCGATTTGCCAGCCCATGATGAGGTCTCCCACCATAAACAGCGCCGGCAGCGGCTGTCCCTCGGTGGTGTCGAAGACGGTACCGTCGATGAGCCGGCCGGTGTAATGGACATAGACGATGCTGCGCGGGGTGGGTTTCTTGGTCCCACGGCCCGATTCCAGCACCTTGTACAGGACGCCATTGTCCAGGACTACCATCCCTTCCTCCTGCGCCTTCACCTGCAGGAAGGCCTCATTGGCCTCCTTATAGGCATTGTGTCTCTTGTTCCTTTTGTGCTGCATGGTTATTTGCCCAGGTCTCTAAAAAGTTGCATCGAGCCACTGCCCGAAGAAGCGGTCGTAGACCAGATATCCATCCGGGGAGCGGTAGATGATTTCTTCGTCCAGCATCCTGGAAAGCGCGCTCCTGACGCTGCTGGTGGCCGTGAGTCCATATTTGGAGATGAAGGCCCCGGCCATAATCTCCTTCACCTTCTTCTCCTTCGCGATGGCTTTCACCAGTTTGACTTGTCCTTTGGGATAGACCTGGAGCAGGTGTTGGTAGTAGAATTCGTTCTCCCGGAGGATATCCCGGATGCATTCCTGCACCAGGGCCTCGTCCAGCGGATATCCGGCTTTGGCATACAGGCGGTTCAGAACCATCTGAATGTACCAGGTATATCCCTCGTAGAGGTCATAGATCTGGTGGAAAACTTCCTTCTGGAGGGTCCTCCCTTGGTCCTTGAAAAAGGTGGCGGCAAATTCATAGTACGCATTTTCATCGATGGTCCCGATGGTAATCTCGGACGTGCTCTGGTAGAACGGACGCTTAGGGGAGAGGAACATCTCGCCCAGCATGTGCGCCTGGCTTCCGGAGAAGATGAAATGGACATTGTGCAGGTCCTGGATGTATGAGCGGAAGAGGGCTTCAACGTTCTGCTCAGGGTAGCGGGCAATCTGCTGGAACTCGTCGAAGGCGATATAGCAGGTCTTTACGGTTTGCTTGAGGTAACTGAAGACCTGCTCCAGGGTGCCAACCTCCGTTCCGGCCGCGATGTCCAGCCCGACCTTGGGCTGTCCCGTCACCTGGTCCACCGTGAGGCTGGGCCGCAGGCCCTTAAAGAGGCTGGCGATTCTCTTCAGGGCCTTCACCGGGCTGGAATCCAGCTGCCCGAGGACCGCGGACGAGAAAGCCTGCGTGAAATCGTACAGGCACTCCGTGGGGTAGAGGTCGATATAGATGGCGGCCGTCCTCGGATCCTGCTGCCTCACCAGATGGAAGACATGCTTGATAAGGCCTGTCTTTCCTAGTCTTCTGGGGGATGTCAGCGTGATGTTCCGCCCGTTCCGGAGCGTTTCCAGCAGCTTCTCCGTTTCCTTTTTGCGGTCGCAGAAATAAGCCGGAGACTCATATCCGGATATCAGGAAAGGATTGTTGATCGGATGTTCCATGTCATTGCGAAATTGTCGTTGCGAAATTGTCGCAACGCAAATATCGCAATAATAATTCGTTTCTCCAAATCAAAGCGGAAGATTTATCCGCAATGTAAAATGGACTGTATCCGTTTATCAGAAGAACTTCAGGATTTCATCCAACGGTTTTCTTGCGGGACGGTCCGGGTCGACGGCCCGGTAGCCCAGGGCGAGGACGGCCATGATGGCCTCTTCTTCCGGGATGTTGAAGATGGAACGGAGCGCGTCCGCATCCCGACCGCCCATGATGAGGGTGTCGAAGCCCATGGCACGGGCTTTCAGGATCAGGTGCGCGTCGCTGAGACCATTGTCATAGGCGCCCCATCCGTTGCCGACTTCGTTGGCCGGAATCCCGTCGTTGCGGAAGCCGGACTTGTCCTTCACGTACGTCGAAACGATGAAGACGGGCGCACCCTCGGTGTTCTTCTTGTTCCACTCGCCGATGACTTCCCGCACGGCATCCGCCTTCTCTTTGGACAGGGCCACATAGTAGCGGCTGGTCTGCGTATTTGCCCAGGAAGGGGCTTCCTGCGCGGTCGCGATGAGCGTCCGGATCTCCGCCTCGCTAATGGTTTTACTGGCGTCGAAGCTGCGGATGCTCCGTCGCGAGGCGATGACATCGTCAAAGGAAACAACGGCAGGCTGCGGGGCGCTTTTGCAGGAAAGGACGGCCGCCGCGGCGATGAGGATCAGTATAAACTTCTTCATTTCTATGAGGTTATGGTTCCATAAATACAAAGATAGTCATTTTCGGTAGGACCGCCAGCGAGGATTTTCCACCTTTTTTGAAAAATAACGCAGAAAAACTTGCGCGTGTGAAAAATACGCATTATCTTTGCGTGAAATTCACACATTAAATAATTTATTGCATGAAGAAAGTAATTGTCTTCCGGGTCGAGAATGTCCTGGTAAAGGATTATGATGAAGTAAAGATGTTTGATTTGAAAATGAGGAGGTTGGTGAAGGAGATGGTAAAGAGGGAAGGGTTGGAGTTGAAGGGAAATGAATGGGATGAGATGAAAAATGAGGTGGTTGAGTTGAAGGAAGGATTTGAAAAAGATGGAAATGTAGAGATGAGGATGAAGATAAGGAATGTGTTGAGGAGGATGGAAGAGATTGAAGATTATGGGAAGGAAGTGATGTTGGAGATGAGGAGAAAGTTTATGGAGGGGAGTTTTGAGAAAAGGAAGATAAGTGTAAGGGAAGATTTGGAGGATTTGGAGAGGTTGAAAGAATTGGTGGGGGATATGAGATTGGTGTTTGTGAGTAGATATGGTAGAATGAAGGTGATAAGGTTGTTGAAGAATAATGGTTTGAGGGATTTTGAGGTGGTTGGAAGTATTGATGAGTTGGAGGTGGTGGAGAAAGAGAATATGATTGTGTTTGGATGTGAAGAGGATGTGGAAAAGATGGAGGGGATGGGAGTGAAAAGTGTGTTGGGAGTGAGAGATATGTGGAAAGAGATAGGTATAAAAAGGGTTGGGTAGAGGGTGTATTCCCTCTACCTTTCGACTCATTTCGTCATCATAATCGTCGTTGATCAAATAATAGTTTTTATCTTTGTTATATGGCAATCACCTGGAATCCGGAAACTTACTTTGAGAAAGCCTCAAAGGGCTCTTTCGCCGCCAAGGCGGCGAGGACGGACGTGTACAAGAACAACTGTGAAATCTTTCAGGCCGGGACTTATGAGACGGCCTCGGGGAAAACCGTCGAACTGAATTCTTCCTCCTTGTTGGAAGGGACGGTGGTTTATGACGCCCCTGTCACAATCCCGGAAGCAGAAGTCTTGCACGAGTCGCCCATGACGGGTGTCGCAAATATCGGTTGTCTGGAACTAGGTCGCGAGCTTCAACTGAAAGGATATAATCCTGTAATTCTCAACTTGGCCGATGCTTATGTAGCCTGCGGCTATTATGAGAAAGGCTCCAATGCCCAGGAAGAGAGTCTCTGTCGGCAGAGTACACTGTCTCAATCCCTTTATCAATACTACGGCAGTAGGCAGTCCGAGTTGAGCGGAGTTCCTTTCGGCGGCAAGAAGTATCCGATGGACATCCGCTATGGGGCGATCTATTCTCCCCATGTTACGGTTTTCAGGAGAGGAGGACGGGACGGGTTTTCGCTGCTGGATGAGCCTTACGAGACGGCCATCATTTCCTGTGCCGCCCTGGACTTTAACGAAAAGCATGGGAAGAATCGTGAGTATCGGACGGCGGATGGCGGCTTCACACAGGAAGGCCGTGAAATCATGCTTTCAAAGATCCGGACCATCTATGGGGCGGCACTTGCCGCCGGACACGACGCTCTTGTCCTCGGGGCCTTCGGATGCGGGGCTTTCCGTCTTCGTCCTGACCTTGTGGCCGAACTTTTCCGTGACGTACTTTTTGAACCAGCCTACAAGAATCGCTTTCGGGCGGTAACATTCGCCATTCTGGAAAAACCTGGTCCCGAATCCGGAATCCATGGCAAGTTCGCGCCTTTCTACCGGATCTTCGGGAAGTATGGATCTTCTCAGGTGACGATGAAGGAACCGGAAGCCAAAGTAAGCGCTTCTGTTTATGAAGTCGGCCAAACTGTCGTTCATGACAGATTCGGGAAAGGATCCGTCACCGGACTCCAGCCGGATAAAGGGCGCATCACGGTCGACTTCCAAGACTGCGGGACGAAAATCCTGGCTGTCGACAAAGCCAAACTGACCATTCTTCAAGAGCCATGAAAAAGGAAAAAGGCGAGTACATATATCCTTTTCCGCGGCCTGCCGTCACGACAGACTGCGTCATTTTCGGATATGACGGAAAAGTTCTGAAGATACTGCTCGTTGAAAGGGGCATCCCTCCCTTCAAGGGGATGTGGGCCCTTCCCGGCGGTTATTTGCAGATGGACGAGGATGCAATCGATGGGGCAAAGCGGGAACTCTATGAGGAGACAGGACTCAAAGATGCCTATATCGAGCAGTTTAGGACCTTTGCTGCCGTCGACAGGGACCCCAGGGGCCGTGTCATCACGATTGCCCATCTCGCTTTGGTAAAGATCTCGGAAGTGCAAGGTGGTGACGATGCCGCCAAGGCGCAATGGTTCTCGTTGGATGATGTTCCACAACTCGCGTTCGATCATGACATGATCCTGCGGGAAGCCATGAAGAATCTTAGACAAAAGATCCATTTTGAACCCGTTGGTTTTGAACTGCTACCGGAGGTATTCACCATGCCCCAGCTCCAGAACTTGTATGAGAGCATCCTGGAGGTTCATTTTGACAGAAGGAACTTTGCGGCAAAGATGCTGCATCTCGGTATTCTGGAACCGACTGGCAATCGACCCGCCGGGGCGTCCAGCAGGGTTCCGGTCACATACAGGTTCGACAAGGAGAAGTATGATCTTTTGAAGAGCAAGGGGTTCAGACTGGAGTTTTAACGCCGTTTCCTTTATCCCCGTTTGTTTTTTCATTTGTTCCAATAGTTCTGCCACAAGACAAACTATCCCTTTTTACGCATATGATTTCAATCATAGCCAGAAGAAGATTAACATTTATTCCCTGAAAACGCTTAAACCAACCAATTATGACCGTCATTACTATTATTAGCATCCTTCTTTCTCTGGTCCTCGCCGCACTCCTATGGTACAAAGACAAGGCGAACCGCCAGGCCAATATGGAACTATTGAAAAGGATACCAACAGTCGATGGAACTAGCCCAGCGCCCGAGGTTCAACCTCTTACTGTCGATAAGATCGCCGAGGCCATCCGGATGGAAGGTTATTTCCCGGAGATCGAGGACAACTGGGTCAAGTTCAAGGTCCAGGGCGAAGGGTATTTTGTCGACGCGAACCGGCTGCCCCTCTTGTTCGTCATTAAGAGTTACAACGTTGAACCAAACGACTGGGAGATGGATCTACTGAGGGAGGCCGCACACAAGATGTCCGACGAACTGGTCATGGTGAAGGCGACCTTTTCGGACGACGGGAAGAGCATGCGCTTCTTCGTCGCCGCCCAGGACCGGAACTACGAGAGCTTGCGGGCGAATATCACGCCCTACCTGCGGATCATCCAGGACGGGGAGCGCTTGATGAACGAAGAATATAACAAGATGGTGGAAGAGAAGCGCAAGGCCGCCCTCGCAGCCCAGTCGGTCCTTCCTCCTGTCAAACAAGAAAGCAAGGTGTTATCATGAGGATCCAACATGGTTCGCAATCCATAAAAACATGATGAGATGAGTATGAGAATGTTTGCGGTTTCCTTCGCCGACCAGGTGAGGGCCGAAGTGGTTGACATTACCCTTTCCAACACTTACGAAGGGATGCAAGGTGGACGACGTTCGGGGGGCACTGCATGTGAGTTGGAGCTCTTGAAAGAGAAACAGGAACAGATAAGGACCGGAAATCTGAAGGGAATATTTTGCTTTGACGCGGAACTGGTTGATGACATCAGTGAAGAATTGGATTACTCGAAAAAGCCTTTCAGGTTTGTAAGGAAAGTAATGGGGCGGTGCTTTAAGGACATGCTTCTGAGGGTGACCCTCGCAATTACCTCTCAAGAACAAGACGGGGAGTACCGGATCGTGCTGGAACGGTATCAGTCGTCGAAGGAACTCTGGGGAATATCGCTGGGGTACTTGGTTTGCGATATGGTGGAGAAGCTGAGGTTTGAAGACATAAAGGATTACTGTGAGTTCCATAAATGGAGCGAGCTTGAGTAAGGGATGGATTACAAAGTCAATAAGAATAGCGTGATTGAATTATGGACAAACCCCGCAAGAAAATCGGACTCCTATCCCTCCTTACGGGAAAAAGTGTTATAAGGAGATCCGTCCGCAAGACCTGGATTCAAATGAACTGATAAAAGCATCACAATATGGATGAGAGGATAAAACGGGTGCGCGACTATGTGTTGACGCATATACACGCAGGGGGATGCCATGGGATAGACCATTGGGACCGTGTCTATACGAATGGTCAACTCTTGATTACGCCGAAGGTCAATCAACTGGTCCTCGGATTGTTTGCATACCTCCATGATTCCTGTCGCGAGAATGACGGTTACGATCTGCAGCACGGACCGCGGGCGGCAGAGTTCATCGACACTATCAGGGGCACTCTTCTCAAGGATGTCTCTGACGAAGACATCCACCTGTTGAGGGAGGCCTGCCGTCTTCATACAGAGACGGACATGACAGGGAATCCGACTATTGATGCGTGCTTTGATGCTGATCGTTTGGATCTGGGAAGGGTTGGAATCATTCCGGATCCTGCCAGATTAGCGACTGAAAAGGGAAAGGAGATTGCTAGAAGAAGTGCGCAATGCTGATACCCATTGAATATTAAACATCAATCAGTTAAAACCGATCATATTATGACACTAGGACATCCTACCAGATGACCTGCCCGCACTGCGGTAAGTTCAAATATATTCTTTCCATCGCTTCCGGAAATACATTCGGGGCGACGCATTGGTCTGACACGAAGCATGATTATCCGATGTTGCGCCATCCCTCATCGGTTCAGAGGTGTCCCCATTGCGGCGGATATTTCTTCTACGAGGATTTGGACCACTGGTAGTCTTAGTTGACGTGTCCCAGCTTATTGACGAAGAAGAGAGCACGGATGGATACTCCCATCGAAAGTAGGCCATCTTTCCGCACATCGCTGCCCCGTTAACCTTTCTTTCCATTTGAACTCGAAATGCAGGCTGTGTAGGTACAGAAATACGCGCCAGCCTGCATTCTATTGATGGTTCGCATTCTTCAGGCTCGATACCCCCAATGAGAACATCTATCCCTGATTCGTCTGGAGCAAAAACGGGCTTGTGGGTGCATAAATGCGGCAGACCCCACTTTGCAAACCGGGGTCTGCCGCGTTTCAGCGCGTGAAATGCGGTTTTTGCGTCAGAGGGGCTCGGGAGCCGCTCGGGGACGGCTCGGGAACGGCCCCGGAAGGCCGACGAAGTCCGACGAACCCCCGGAGCCCCCTCCCGTTTTGATAATTCTTCCGTTATTCTTACCTTTGAAAGAACACAATGATCGACAGTCATGATCCTTACCACCACACCTGCCATCGAAGGACGCACTATCCTGGAGTATAGGGGCGTCGTTTTCGGAGAGGTCATCTCCGGCGTGAACTTCCTCCGTGACTTTGCCGCGAGCGTACGGAATTTCGTCGGCGGCCGTTCCGGGTCCTACGAAGAAGAACTGATCAAGGCGCGCACGCAGGCCATGGATGAAATGGCCAACCGGGCGGCCCGGCTCGGGGCCGATGCGGTCGTCGGCATCGACATCGACTATGAGGTTCTCGGTGAGAAAGGTGGCATGCTGATGGTGACCGCTTCCGGCACAGCCGTCAAATTGGCGTGAGTACCATGAAAGCCCTTGTCATCGGCGCGACCGGCGCGGTCGGGAAAGACCTGGTACAGATGCTTTTGGAGGATGATTCCTTCGAGAGCGTCGCGGCCTTTGTCCGGCGTCCCCTCGGTTTTGAGAACCCGAAGCTGACGGTCCATATCATCGATTTCGACCACTCCGAAAAGTGGGGTCGCCTGCTCGAGGGGGATGTGCTGTTTTCCTGCCTGGGGACGACCATCAAAGCCGCCGGCAGTCAGGATGCCCAGTGGAAGGTCGATTACACCTACCAGTATGAAGCGGCGAAGGCCGCACGGGAAAACGGTGTGCCCACTTATGCCCTCGTCTCGTCCATCGGCGCCTCTCCGAAGTCGAAGATCTTCTATACCAGGATGAAAGGCGAGTTGGAAGATGCGGTGAAAAAGCTTGGCTTCCCGGCCTGCTACATTCTCCAGCCGCCTTCGCTTATCCGGAAGGGGAGCGACCGTTTCGGCGAGAAAGCCGGTGTCGTGATTCTCAGGGCTCTCAATGCCATCGGCCTCATGCGCTCCTGGAAGCCCATGCCCACGGAGGAGGTGGCTGCTGCGATGATTCGCCTCGCCAAGGCCGGCTCCCGCGAGACGCAAACTATTGTCTCTCAAGATATCTTGAAAGTATGAGCATGCGGGATGAAATGATGTCCGGGCGTCTGTATGACGCCTCGAACGGGGAACTCCTGGATGAACTGCTCCGGACGCAGGAGATGTGCCAGGATTACAACGCATTGAGAGTTACGGATTTAGCGGGAAGAACCAACCTGTTGCGCAAGCTCATCGGCAAGGTGGGGGAGAACTTCATCGTCAATCAGCCTTTCTTCTGCGACTACGGCTCGAACATCGAGGTGGGGGACAATGTCTTTATCAATGCTTACTGCGTTATCCTGGACGAGGCGAAGGTCACGATCGGAAACAACGTCTTTATCGCCCCGCAGTGCGGCTTCTATACGGCAGGGCATCCGCTGGACGTTGACCTGCGGCGCCGGAAACTCGAGTACTCGCTTCCCATCACCATCGGCGACGATGTCTGGATCGGCGGCATGGTGTGCGTAATGCCGGGCGTGACCATCGGATCGGGCTCTGTCATCGGCGCCGGCTCCGTTGTCATCAACGATATTCCTGAAGGCGTCCTGGCTGCCGGCAACCCCTGTCGCGTCATCCGCAAGATCACTCCGGAGGACAGGGACCGGTACATCAGATAACCCGGAAAAGTGTTATCTTTGCAGACGATAAGATCTTTCACTATGGAATTCACCGCAAAACAGCTGGCGCAAGTCCTCAATGGGACCGTGGACGGGGACGAGAACGCCGTCATCACCAAGTTCGCCAAGATCGAGCACGGAAAGCCCGGTACGCTGAGTTTTTTCGCCAATCCCAAATATGAGCAGTATGTCTATACCAGCGAGGCGTCCATCATCCTGGTAGACAAGACCTTCGAGCCCAAGCAGCCGGTGAAGGCGACGCTCCTTCGCGTGGACAACGCCTATGAGGCTGTCACCCAGCTTCTGGGATATGTCTCTTCAAAAACCAGGAAAGCCCGCCGCCACCGCAGCCTCCGGGCCAAGTGGTACTGCTCCACGAAGTTTGGAAAGAAGGTGTGGCTCGGGGACTTCTCCAGGGTTGGCCGCCGCACGGTGATCGGGGACAATACCGTCATCCACGAGAACGTGACCATCGGTGACGACTGCAAGATCGGCAAGGACTGCATCCTCTATCCCGGTGTCCGCATTTTCCCGGGAATGGTTATCGGCGACCGCGTGATCCTGCACGCCGGCTGTGTCATCGGGGACGACGGTTTTGGCAACGCTCCGCAGCCGGACGGGAGCTGGGAGAAGATCGAGCACCTCGGGAACGTCGTCATCGGCAACGATGTGGAAATCGGTTCCAACACCACCGTGGACCGGGCCCAGATGGAGTCCACCATCATCGGGAACGGCGTCCGCATCGACAACCTGTGCCAGATTGCCCATAACGTAGTGATCGGCGACCATACCGTGATGGCGGCCCAGGTGGGCATCGCCGGTTCCACGGTCATCGGCAAGTATTGCATCATCGCGGGGCAGGTAGGCATCGCCGGCCACGTCAAGATTGCGGACCACACGACCCTCCTGGCCCAGGCCGGCGTCATCGGCAACATCCGCAAGGAAGGGCAGACGCTGCTGGGGTCCCCGTGCATCGACCCGCACGTGTATATGAAGGCCTACGCCAAATTCCGTCAGAGCGGCCAGGAGTAGGCTTTTTTGCTTGAAACGTGTTTTTTCCTTACCTTTGTAAACCATTACGAAGATAAGCGCTGATGCATTGTAACCAGCATACCCTCAAGAATACTTATTGTTTCGAAGGCAAGGGGCTCCATACAGGCACCTATTCGCATATGAAACTGATGCCGGCGCCTGCGGACCACGGAATCAAGTTCCGCCGGACGGACCTTCCCGGAGCGCCGGTCGTCGAGGCCCTCGCCGAAAATGTCACCAATACCGCCCGCAGCACCACCATTTCCCGGAACGGGGCCGAGGCGGTCACCATCGAGCATATCATGTCAGCCCTTTCCGGCCTCGGCGTGGATAACGCCCTCATCGAGCTGGACAACCGCGAAGTGCCCATCCTGGACGGCAGTGCGGGGCCTTATGTGAAAGCGTTCCTGCGTGATGGCCTGGTGGACCAGGGTGTACCCCGCGTCTATATCGACATTCCCCAGACCCTGGAAATCCGGGACGGCAAGACCGGTTCCTGGATCCGGATCGAACCGGCCGACGCCCCCTCCGCGGATATCACGGTGGACTTCGGCTCCCGCATCCTCGGCGTCCAGTCCGCCCATTGGGACGAGACCGTAGACTATGCCCACGAGATTGGCGTTTGCCGCACCTTCTGCTTCTTCCACGAGATCGAGTACCTGTTCAAGAACAACCTCATCAAGGGTGGGGACGTGGACAATGCCATCGTCATCGTGGAGCATCCCGTGAGCGCGGAGCAACTGTCTTCCATCGCCACCCTCCTGGGCATGCCCGATCTGACGGTCACCGACCAGGGCTATCTGAACAACCTGCAACCGCATTTTCCCGACGAGTGCGGCCGGCACAAGCTGCTGGACCTCCTGGGCGACTTCCGCCTCGCCGGCAGCCGGCTGAACGCCCGCATCACGGCGTTCAAGCCTGGCCATCACCTCAATACCCAAGCCGCGAAAGCCCTTCGCGCCATCCTGAAATAAATCATTGTCCATGAATAAGATCCATCCGCTCGCGACGGTCAGTCCCCACGCGAAACTCGGCGACAACATCGAAATCGGACCGTACGTCTTCGTCGACGACCATGTCGAAATCGGCGACGGCTGCAAGCTCCTTCCGCACGCCGTCATCTTCTCCTATGTGAAAATGGGGCGCGATTGCACTGTTTTCCCTGGCGCGGTCGTAGGGGCCGTCCCACAGGACCTCAAATACGAAGGCGAGGTGACCTGGGTGGAGATCGGCGACCGGGTGACCATCCGCGAGTGCGCCACCATCAACCGCGGCACCCAGGCCAGTGGCAAGTTCCTGACCAAGGTCGGCAGCGACACGCTCGTCATGTCCTATGTCCATATTGCCCATGACTGCGAAATCGGCAATCACTGCATCCTGGTGAGCCATGTCGCCCTGGCCGGCGAGACGGAGGTTGCTGACTGGGCCATCATTGGTGGCGGCACGCTCGCGCACCAGTTCTCCCATGTCGGTACGCACTCCATGGTGGGTGCCGGTTTCAAGATTGTCAAGGACATTCCCCCGTATGTGCTGGCCGGCCGCGAACCGGTGTGCTTCGAGGGCGTGAACCGGGTCGGCCTGTCCCGCCGCGGCTTCTCCGAGGAGAAGATCAATGAGATCAAGGACATCTACGACACGCTGTATTTCAAGGGAATGAACGTGAGCGACGCCGTCGCCTACATCGAACAGAACTTCCCGAAAACGGCAGAACGGGATACCATCATCTCCTTCATCCGCACCTCGAAGCGGGGCATCATTTCCAAACCGCGCGCTCCCCGCAAGTAAGGTCCGGAACCGGTGATCCTCACGATCGCATACTTCCCGCCAGTGGCGTGGTTCGCCCTCCTGGCCCGCGACATGACCCTGTCTCCGGACAGGGTTTCTCCTTCTACGGTGTGGCTGGAAGCTTGCGAGACTTATCAGAAGCAGTCCTATCGGAACCGTTCCTACATCCTGGCGGGAGATGGCGTCCAGATGCTTCAGGTTCCCGTCGTCCACGGGGAGTCCATGCGGATTTCCGAGGTCCGGGTGGATTACTCCACGCCCTGGCTCGTCCGGACGCAGCGGTCCCTGGATGCCGCCTATTATACATCGGCCTATTATGAGTACTACCGGGATGATTTGTTCGCGGTAATGGAACGGCAACCCGCCCTGCTTTGGGACTGGAACCTTTCCCTCGTGCGGTTCCTGTTGGAAAAGACGGGTGTTTCGTGCAATCTGGTTCCTACGGTTTCTTTCGTTCTCCCCTCGGACCTTCCGGATGATTTCCGGTATGTCATCCACCCCAAGCGCCCTTGCGGGGTGCTGGCTTCCCTTGGCCTGGAACGACCGTATTATCAAGTGTTTTCCGACCGTTTCGGATTCATGCCGAACCTGTCAGTCCTGGACCTTCTCTTCAATGAAGGCCCGGATTCCCTTCTCTGGTTGAAACGGTTATAGTCGCCTATACAGGTTCAATCCTGAAAACCCGCCGTGTCGCAGCGGTAATCTTGTAGGTGTCGTCGATCAGATGGCCGACGATGGCGACGGCGTGATGGGCGTCCGGAAGTCCGCTGTCCCGGACCACGACGGCATGCCGCTTGTCCTCCAGCGAGAAGTGCCGGTCTTTGAACCAGTCCTGCAGTTTTTTCCGTCCCCGCATGCCGAGTGGACGGATCCAGTCGCCGGCCACCCAACGGTCCGGCGTCAGTTCGCCGTGGACCTTGTCGGCATCCACGAGGAGCGTCCCTTCCGGTGCTGCCGGGGACCGTCCCGGTTCCCAGGGTTCTTCCGTCACCCGCATTTGCGGTTCTCCGACGGGCTCTTCCCGGACCAGGCGACCCGTTGCGCTGACGAACGG
>JAEEGL015610398.1_pt1 | contig 14020 bp, 4 predicted proteins | sample 9134231 | NCBI WGS metagenome assembly JAEEGL01 (sample SAMN16246548, study PRJNA631951) | gut metagenome | biome: gut microbiome; feature: rumen; material: fiber-attached | host: Bos | place: Iran: Karaj | collected 2018-10
GCAAGATCACCTTCGTGCGCGTCTCCTCCGGCACCCTCAAGCTCGGCGCCGAGCTGCTCGCCTCCACGATCAACCAGGAGCAGCGCATCTCCCGCCTCTTCCCCATGCACGCGAACAAGCAGGAGGCGCTCGACGAGGCGCACGCGGGCGACATCGTCGCGTGCGTCGGTCTTACGCAGACGCGCACGGGCGATACGCTGTGCGATCCCGAGCATCCGATCACGCTGGAGTCCATCGACTTCCCGGCGCCGGTCATCTCGGTCGCGGTGAAGCCCCAGTCGCGCCAGGACAACGAAAAGCTGGGCGCCGCCCTGCACGCGCTTGCGATGGAAGACCCCACCTTCGTCGTCACCTTCGACCAGGAGACGAGCGAGACGATCATCGCCGGCATGGGCGAGCTCTACCTCGAGGTCATCGTAGACCGCCTGAAACGCGAATTCAACGTCGCTTGCGACGTGGGCGCGCCGCAGGTCGCGTACCGCGAGACGATCCGCAAGACGGTCGAGAGCGAATACAAGCATGTCAAGCAGTCCGGCGGTCGCGGCCAGTACGCGCACGTCTGCCTCAAGCTCGAGCCGCAGGAGCCGGGCAAGGGCTTCGAGTTCGTCAACGAGATCAAGGGTGGCGTCATCCCGACGGAATACATCCCGGCGGTCGAGAAGGGCGTCAAGAAGGCTCTCGAGGCCGGCCCCTTGGCAGGCTTCCCGGTCGTGGACGTCAAGGCCACGGTGTACTTCGGTTCCTACCACGAGGTCGACTCCAACGAATTCGCGTTCATCGAGTGCGCGCGCCAGTGCTTCAAGCAGGGCTTCCTCAAGGCCCAGCCGCAGCTGCTGGAGCCGATGATGGACGTCGAGGTGGCAGTGCCGGACCAGTACATGGGCGCCGCCAACGGCTCCATCAACCAGCGTCGCGGACGCGTCGAGGGCATGGAGGACCGCGCAGGGGTCAAGCTCATCAAGGCGACGGTTCCGCTCGGTGAGATGTTCGGCTACTCCAACGCCATCCGTACGGTCACGCAGGGCCGCGGCACCTTCACGATGATCTTCAAGCAGTACGAGGCGGTGCCGAAGAACATCGCCGAGGAAGTCGTGCAGAAGCGCATCAAGGAAGGCAAGGTCCGCGCGAGCGCCGAATGACGGCATTCCACCGGAGATTACCTTCGGCAAAGGCGGGCGCACCATCTCCGGTGCGCTCGTTTTTTGTTACGGCGCGTCTCCGTTGATCGCTATCACGGCAGAAAAGAATTCTGCCCTTGTAAAAGCGGCCTGTTTTTGGCATAATCAATGCGCTTGCACGATTGGAGACGGAACATGATAAAAGACATATTTACGATATTTCATGGAAACGATTTGGAATCCAGGCATCCTCACCACATGGGCATCGCCGGTTCTTCGCTATTGCGAAAAGCCGCCCTTTGGATTGTAGCGGTTTCATTTCCTTTTACAGCTGCCGTTGCAGGCGGGCAGACCGGCAAGGTCGCCGTCGGAGAGAATCTTCTGCGCGACGACTTCGAACCTGACGGCATGGGCGGCGTGATGAACTGGAGCGCCAGTCGCGTCAAAGGCGGCGAACGGGCCGAGCGGCTGGACGAAAAGGGACCGGACGGCAAACCCGTCCTGCGCATCTCCGGCGGCAACGGGCCGGTGTACTACGGTCACCAGGACGCCGTACTCGTGCCGGGCGAGAAATATCGCATTTCCGTGAAGGTCCGTACGCATGGTCTCGATCCCAGTGCACGCAACGAATTCGAGATATACAAGTCCCCATGGAACTGGGCGGGCATAGCGAAGATGCCCGCCGACACGAAAGGCGAATGGGCGGAGATCAGCTGGGAGGGGGAACTCCGGCCTTCTCGCAAGGACACGTATGGCATTACGTTCTACTTCTCCAGGATACCGGATGGAGGCTACGCCGACGTCTCGAGTCCATATTTCGCCGCCATGACGGAAAAGGGCACGGAAGGGGTGAAGCCGCGTCCGAACACGAAGCCGTTCAAATCGCGCATCATACCCGTAGACCCTCTGTTGAGCGAAGTTGACGCCGATGACGCGCGCATGGATTTCTATTTCCCGGGCACGTTCGATTGCGCCTTGGGCGATTGCGAAGTTCGTGCCACGGCCGCCGGACGTTCCGCATCGGCGACACTTGGCGCGGACCGCCATGCAAAAGTCGTCTTCGGAAATATTCCGGAAGGTACGTATCGTCTCGACGTCACGGTCAACAGGCGCGGGAGCGACAAGGAGATCGCGCGTAACGAATACCAGATCATCGTGCGTAAACGTCATGAGTCCAGCCCTGGGCGTCGCCTCAACAATTTCGTCACGGAGCTTCGGCGCGAACCGTTGAAGGATGGGGAATACGCATTTTTCATTCCACATGACGGGTGGGTGTTTGTCGGATTGGACAAGACGTGTCCAGGCGTGCGCGTCGACATTGATGGCGATGCGATTCCTGGCGCGATAACATGCCGCGATGGAGAGACGCCGGAGACGATGCGCAGGTTGAAGGCGGGGCGGCACTCGGTGACGGTACGCGGTGCAGGCGCAAAAGCAGGTTCCGCCACGCTTTCCATCCGCAGCGTGAAGGTCTTGAAGCTCGGTTTCGGGCGCATGTCGTTCGGGAAAAACGACTTCAACCGCTTTGCCGCGTACAATTCCGCTTTCCATCGTCGTTTCGGAATGTACGATGCTCTCAATACGCCGTCGTATCCAGCGGAATACGATGTGAAGCATCCGGAGTTCGGCGCCATGCTAAAAGCACGTGGATGCGAGAGTCTTTTCGCTCTGGGGCTTCCGGCGCAGTCGCCGCTCAGGTATGACATCGACACGATCAAGGGCATATTCAAGTCGCACTCGGCATGGAAGGCGGGGAGGCCCATAATCGTCGACGAGAATTCCATCGGCGCTCTGTCGCTTGCGAAGAACTGCTATGCCGAGGCCGTGTGGGATGTCGGACGAGGACACAGGATCGACGTGTGCATCGAGGATGCCGCACGTTGCTTCTACAGCGATCCGGCGCGAGATATCCCGGAACTCTCCGCCATCGTCAACGCCGGCGACGGCACGTCGTATCTCGTTCCGGAGGTGTATCTGCGCACGCCGGACGACGAGTCCCAGGAATCCGAGATCATGGACTACTGGCGGAATTTCTCCAACAAGGCCCGTTCGCTCGTTCCGGCCGCGCCTGGAAGGATGATATACATGATGGGCGGCTGGGTTTGGCCCGGCGTGTTCAACACGTGGTGCAAGCCGGAATGCGACATCAAGGCGTTCTACGACAATTTCATACGCATGCTCGCTACCGATCCCGCATTCGCGGACATCGGCGGCATCGGTTTCTCCACGCCGGCGTGCGACGAGGAACTTTTCAGGTTCACGGTGCATGCCATCCGCCACTATTGCGTGGACGGTTCCACCGAATCCATTTCGGCTAGATACGGACTGAAGTTCGACGCAGGCATCATGGACAACGGGGATTTCACGGAAGGCGAGGGCGGACTTGCGGGCTGGACGCTTTCGCCTGCGGCGGCCGGAACGCTGAAGACCGGAAGCCGGAAGGGGTTCGGTCGCGGCAACTGGGGACAGATGCGCATCTTCGACACGTTCGTCAAGCCCAAGAAGCCTTGGGGCGACAACTATGTGACGTTCGTGAAATCAGCCGCAGGAACAAACAAGCTTTCGCGAAGGCTCGAGAACCTGACGCCCGGCAAGCTCTACGAAGTGACATGGTGCTCGTACGATACCGACGCGATTGAAAAGCGGGTACGCGAAACGACGCCCGAGACATTGATTCGCGCTTCGGTAGATGGGTGTACAGACATTCCAGAACTCGCCTTCACGGCGCCTTGCGACATGACGAAGTACGACAAGACCCGTGTAGTGACGATCGCTCATCGCATCGTGTTCCGGGCGGTGGCGAAGGAGGCGACCTTGCGCTTCACCGATGACGGCGCAGCCGCCGCGACTGGGGCCCGCCGTTCCGTCAACTGGGTCGGGGCGCGTCCGTTCTTTGTCGCGGACGAAGGCGAACTTGAGGCGTTGAAGGTATTCGGCGCGGAGCGTCGCGCCGATACGCAGCCCACGTTGAAATGCACGCGCGCCTCCCATCGCTACAGGGTCGAAGAGGCGGCGGAATTCCTTGTGGATGCCGCCCAGCCCGGCATCGCCGTGGAAGTGAGATTCTGCCGCGTCGGCTGCGAGCCGCTGGAGAGCATCATAACCACCACGCCGGCGCGAGTCTCGTTCTCGCTCGGGAAGCCTGGCTTCGTGCGTTGCAGGGCGAAACGGCTCGACGGATTGGGCAAGGAAGTGTCGGTCGGGGCGGCATTTGAACCGGAACGCCTCAAACCGTCGCTTCCCCCGCCGGACGACTACGATCAATTCTGGGACAACGCCTTCAAGGAACTGGAGAGCATCCCGGCGGACTACGTGAAGCGCAGGATCGCTCCAGGCGTATATGCCGTTTCCTGCAACACCGTGAACGGCAAGCGCCAATACGGATTCCTGCGGCTTCCGGAAGGCGCAGGCCCGTATCCGCTCAGGGTATATGTGGGTGGCGGCGAGGCGTATTTCACCGAAGGGAGCGCGCTTTCCGGCGGGACGCCAACGACGTCGGCCTCGCTGATGATCCATCTGCCGCCCTACGAACCGGCGGTGCGCAACGGCAAGGCGCACCACGAAAAGTGGCTCAAGGATCATGGCCTCAAGCGCTTCATCTTCGAGAACATCGGCAAGGAGCCGCGCGACCTCTACTTCTACCCGTGCATACTTGGCGGATGCAGGCTCATCGATTTCGCAGTGAAGGAACCGTCCATAGACCGTTCGCGCATCAGCTACCAAGGGGCGAGCCATGGCGGCGGATTCGGCGTGTATCTGACGGCTTTCAGTCCTCACATCAAGGCGGCGTTCTGCGGGGTGCCGAACTTCGGCAACCTGTCGGGGGCTGTCGAAGGGCGTCCGATCGGAATAAGCGACGGCCCGTTCCAAAAAGAATGGCGCAAGCTCAGGTACTTTGACGCCGCCTACTGCGCCAGGCGTATTTCGGTGCCTGTGTTCATGAGTGTCGGGTTTGTGGATGACGCCTGCGTACCGGATTCCGTCTATACCATCTACAACGAGCTGCGCGGACCGAAGTTCATGTTCGACAAGGTCTATTATGGCCATGGCGGCGGACCTGCGGAGTACAAGGCGGTCTGCGCCGCCTGGATCGATAACGTGCTCAATCCGCAATAGAGCCAACTTTTTCTACCATGCGGCATGGAAATATGGTAGAATGAAAATATCATTTCCCGAAAGATGGCAAGAGAGGAGTGCCAAGCCCATGAAACATGGAAAAACCGACTTTTTTGGAGGGTGGGGCGAATTGTTGCCTGCGGCCGTCGCGCTGATGCTGTTCGCTTCGGCGGCGCATGGAACTGACTATTATCTGAAAAGCGGCGCAGTCGATTGGAGTCAGGCTTCAAGCTACTGCACGGACGCATCGCGTACCATCGACGCGGCTGCCTTGCCGGGACCGGATGATTCCGTGCATGTGCTGGCGGAGACATTTGTGTTCGACTGTTCCACGGAAACGGGGCGCGCTTCGCTCGCCGCCGTCTCGAATGTCTACGAGGTTGTGCCCTCGGTGGGAAGCGTGCTTGAATTCAACATTCCCTCCGGCGAGGCTGCGGTAGGCTGCCGCATGCGTATCGACCAGACCTCGGCCTCGCGGAACAAGGCGACGCTCGTGAAAAAAGGAGCCGGCATTCTTTCGCTTCTCGCGACCGAGCCGGACGGCTACCTCTATGCGGTGACGGTGGATATCCGCGCGGGCGGTCTCAAGGTTGCACAGGGAACCATATTGAACCAGAACATGGGCAATCTGCTGCTGGCGTCCGGCGCAACGATATGGAATCCGTGTTCTCCAGATCACGCATCGCAAGTGTATTTTACGCTCATAAAGGCCGAGGAGGGCAGCTTGATAACGAACGCCACCACCAGACTGCAGCTGACGGGCGACCCGCATGTGATGGGGGTCACGGGCGACTACAACGAAGAGTCGTACATCAAAGGCGTCGTTGGCAGGGGCGTAAGAATCTGGTCTTCAGGCAGCATACGCCTGGAGGGGACCGAAAACACGATGGCGCATCAGGTCACGCCGGAGGGCAACGGCGGGAGATTCCATTCCTTGAAGCCTGGTGAATGCAGGGGTGTCATATCGGTCAAGCGGTTCGGCATGATAAACGGCGGACCGTCGTCGCTCGGCACTGGATCGGGGGCGTATCTCGGCATGGGCAGCGGCGGCGGCCTGCGCTACATCGGTGAAGGTAACGAGACGACCGACAAGACGTTCAACTTCTCGGCTTACACCAATCCGTCGTTCATCGACGCCGGTCCTGCGGGCGGCCTCACCTTCACGGGGCAGTTCGCCCCCGGCAAGAACTCGTCATCTTCGCCATACGGCGTGCTGAGCCTCTACTTCACCGGATCCAATGCGACGGAAAGCGTAGTCGCAGGTATAATGTCCAGACTTATCGACGAAAACGATGTGCTGTATCCGGTGTTCATCTCCAAATCCGGCACTGGCACATGGCGTTTTACGGACAGCTGGAACAGATACCATGTGGGCGGGATGGCCGTCCTTGACGGCACGCTGAAATTCGACTCCATCGACGAAAAGGGGTTCTGGTGTTCGCTCGGGAACGCGTCGCGCCTCACGAAGGACGAAAGGTTCGCTGTCGCCAACAACGAATTTGTGGATTACGCCTTCACCCTGGGCGGCGGAGACGGCGATCCCGTGCTCGAGTATTCGGGGAATCTCGACGCCGTCTGCACGACGCGTCCGATCGCCCTTGCCGGTCGCGGCGGACACCTTCGCGCCTCGAACGGACGGCTCAAATTCGGCGGCGCATACGCGCGCGACACAAACTCCGTGCCCGTGCTCGTCCTTGACGGCGCAGGAACTAACGAGCTCAGCAACGTCTCCGATGGTGCGGACGGCGCGAGCGTGAGCATCGTGAAGGACGGCACAGGAACGTGGACGCTTGCAGGCGAGCAGATGTTCTCCGGCGGAATCACCGTGAGCAACGGTACGCTTGCCGTACGCGCGCCGGTGAAGGCGGAATACGCCGACTACAAGTGGTTCAGGCTTTCCATCGCGCAGATCGGAACAAACAAGACGTCGATCTTGAAGTTACGCCAGATATGCCTTTTCGACAAGGACGGCGTGCGCCAGAACGAAGGTCTGACGCTGGCCCGGGAGCCGACCGCGACCAATACGGTCGGAACTGTCGTCGCGACGGAGATCGCGCCCGGCCAGGTGTACTACGACAAGTTGGCGGCAGACCTCAAGTTTAAAGTGCTGGAAGACGCCGGAGACTTGAATCAGGCGTTTGACGGCGTGTATTCCGGTGCGGTAAGCCTTGGTGGACGTTTTCACATCACGTGGCTGTCGAAGACGGCAAGTAATCTTAGCCCAGATCCGGCAAACCGATCCACGTGGATTCCCATTACCATGCATCTTCCCGATTCGGCAAATCCGATTACGCATTTCGATGTACAGGGATATGCCAAATCAGTTCAGAACTTGCCAACGCGAATCCTCATGGAGGCTTCGACCGACGGGTTGACGTGGCATGAGGTGTGGTCCAATCTCCACGATGGCGACGAAGCGCTTGCAGCGCATACCACTGGATACAACCAATGGATATCCGACGGCGTCGAAGCTAAGGAATCAAGTCCAAGCAGCTTGGTGAGGACGCTTGGCGAGGAAGGAATGACGCTTTCCTCTTCGGGTGGAGGCGTGCCGGCTTACTTCTCGTGGTTCAGGTTTTCGATAGCCCGTACCGGCAATAGCTTGAATGCGCTCAGTTTCAGGCAGATCGGACTTTACGACGAATTCGGAAACAGGCTGAATGCCGGGTTGACTTTGGCGGAGCCGACGAACGCAGTCGGTGTCGTCCGCACGATCCAGGGAACCGTGCCGGCGGCCGGCCAGGTCGGCTATGACGTATCTGCGGCAGGCATGTGCATAAAGAGGAAAAACGACGACGGGGGAGAATTTGAAGCGTGTTTTGTCGACAAATACAATGGAACGCCTGGTCGGTGCATAGTTGAATGGTATATGGGTGACGGAACTACGGCGCTGAATCCCGCTATTGACGCAAGAAGAACGTGGATACCATTGGTTATGCATCTCGCTTCACCTGTGCAGGTGCACCATTTCGATGTACAGGCTTACGGTCAAGGAGATCTTGGTGGAGTTCCAGTGCAGATTTTGCTTGAAGGTTCCACGGATGGCAGAAACTGGTTCACGATGTACGACAACGTAACGCAAGGCGAAGCGTTTTCCAATACCAGTCCGAAATACAACCGTTGGCTTTCGGACGGCGTTGAAGCATCGGACAGCAACCACGCGCGTCCCGCCGGAAAGGGATTCAACGTGTTGACATCGTGCATCCCGGACGAGCCGGATGCAACGCAGTTCCCGAATGGCATGCGCGTGCAGGTGCTTTCTGGCGGAATGTTTGTCGCCAGCACGAATCTTGCCGTCAGCACGCTTGTCGTCGACGCGAACAACGCAGGTACTATAAAAGATGTCACCTTCGCCGCAACGGGAACGCTGGATGTGCAGAATCTTGGCGACGGGCTTGTGCTGCCGGGCGTATATGACGGGTGTACAGGAATGGACAACATCGCCAACTGGACGCTTCTTTTCGATGGCCAGAGAAAATCCGGCCGCAGGGCTGTAGTCTCCAACGGTCAGATAACCATCATTCCCAAGGGCATCAGCATAAGTTTCAGGTAAATTGAAGGCACAAGTGGACCTTTCAACTTTTCAACTTTTCAACCCTTCAACTTTTTCAAAGGGAGCGAACAATGAAATTCAAGTTACTTAGCATCATGGCGACGCTTGTCGCGGCGACGGCGGTTTTCGGCGGCGAAAATCTCATCAGGGACGATTTCCTTCCCGACAACCTTGGGGGCATCCTGGGCTGGTCGGGACGTTCCGACTCCAATGCGGCCATAGACGTGTCGTATTTGCCTGCGGAGAAGCCTGGCGAGAAACCCGCAGTGCGGGTTTTCTGCCGCAGTCTTGTGCGGCACTATGGCGACTGCAAGTTCCATGTGCAGTCGAGCCTGCCGCTCGTGAAGGGCGCGAAATACAAGCTCTCCGCGCAGGTGAGGACGCACGGGATGGAAAAGGCCGGACCGTTCCGTTTCGTACTTGCGGAAAAAGTGTGGCAGAAGGGTTCTGGCATCTTTGACATTCCGCGCGACACGCATGGAGAGTGGGTTGACATATCGTGGGAGGGGACGCTTGACGCTCCTTCTGCAGACGGAACGTATTCCTGCGTGCTCTACATCTGCTCCAAGGCGGAGGGCTTCCCGGACGGCGACATGTGGGTGGATTTCCGTTCGCCACATCTGGAAGGGCCCGTAAAGGAAGGCTACGACAGGGGAATGGCGCTGAACGTGAAACCCTTCAAGATACGCATGACGCCGGTCGATCCGCTGCTGAGCGAAATTGCGGCCGCCGATGCATCCATGCTGTTCTATTGCCCGTTCGCTTCCGCCAAATGCCGTACTGACGGAGAGCGCAAGATTCTGCGCGCGACGTTGGCAGGGCGGACGGTCACGGCGCCGTTCGACGACGAAGGACGGGCGAAGGCTGTGTTCGGGCGCGTTGCGCCCGGAAAGACGAATCTGCACGCCGAGCTTGTCGGCGCGGACACCGGGCGCGTCTATGCGACGGATGACTATCGTGCTTTCGTGCGCGAGCCAGTTCCCGATGCCACACCACTCAAAAAGTTGAACAACTACGTTTCCGAGATGATCCGCCGTCCGTATTCTGCGGGCAATGTGGAATTCACGCTTGCGAAAAGTTCATGGGTATATGTCGCGCTTTCCGGCGTTGACGCGAAAGGCGGGGTTGGCGCCGTTCTGGACGGCGAACCTGTCAAGTTCTTCCCCGTGCATGGAAAGCTTGAATTCATGCGCGAACTCGATGCCGGAAAACACGTGCTTTCGCTCAAGGGCGGCACTGGCGGCGAACTGACGGTGCGGACGATCAAGCGCATCTACCGGGCCGCGCTGCACAAGGCCTACAAGATGGCACCCAATTTCACCAATTACGATTACGGCGAGGATTTCTTCAGGGAGATGGGTCTATTCGACAGCATGAACGCCACTTCGATCAACGCCAGCATGGCGGCTGATCCCAATGCGAAGCACATGATAGAGCTGATGCACGAGCGCGGCGTGCAGGTGGCATACAGCTACGGGATGAAGAACGACGACCCAAGACGCAACGACCTGGCCGGGTATCTCTCATATGTCACAAATCAGCCCTCGTACATCGCAGGGCAGTGTGGGCAGTTCGATGAAAACGCGATAGGCATCGGCCAGGGACGGCTCTCGAAGATAAATTCCACGGAGGTCTGGTGGCACGCCTACGCCCAGGAGCGCATGATCAACGTGTTCTTCTACGACGGAGCCACCGCAATCCACGAGCATCCCTTGCTCGACATCCCGGAGCTTTCGGCGTATGTGAACAGCGGCGACGGGCGCAGCTGCATGCTGGGCGAAGCGTACTATCGCTCCCCCGAGACGCAGGCCGATTTCGACGGGATCGTGGATTTCGCGAAAAGCCAGTTCCGCAGGATGGGCGAGCTGATGCCGGGTGCGCCATCGCGCTACTTCTACCTCTTCAACGGATGGGTGATGATAGGCGGATGGACGAGCTGGTATTCGCTCGGCACCGACATGCGGGCGTTCAACGCCGAGATGCTTCGCGTGTTTGCGACGGACCCCGCCTTCGCCGAAATGGGCGGTGCGGCGTTTTCGACACCTGCCTGCTACGAGGACTACTTCCGCTTCATCGTAGCGGCGATCAGATACTACTGCATCGACGGCGGCACCGGAAGCTTCGCAGCGATGAACGGGCTTGAGATGTGGCCCCGGCATATTGCGAACGGCGATTTCATGGAGGGTTTCGCCGGCTGGGACGTGCGGGCGGCGCAGGAGGGTTCTCTCGCCACGGGCCACATGGACATGTTCGGCAGGTGGCAGGGAAGGCAGTATCCGCGTGTGTACCGGCGGGAGAACCGTCCTGGCGACAACTTCGCCGTCTTCGAGCAGAGCGCGAAGGGGCCGAACGTCCTGCGCGGCAAGATAACCGGCCTTACGCCGGGGCGCGTCTATCAGCTGACATGTGCGGTTTCAGACCTGGAGACGGCCAAAAAGGGCGCGGAGGCCAACAATTACCGCAAGGTCAAATACGTGAACCTGCCTTTTATGCGTGTCGATATCGAAGGCGCTGAAGTGATAGAGGACCTTAGACACGTGTTCGACGACATCGGGAAATACGGAAAGAAATGCGTGTTTCCGACGCGTGTCGTGTTTAGGGCCAAGACATCAGAGGCGGAGGTGGTGTTTTCAGACTGGAAGGCCGATGGTACTCCCGGTGTGAAACCTGGACAGAAGACGATCTTGAACTACATCGGGGTTTATCCGTACTTCTACGAAAGCGAGGGACAGCTTGACGCTCTCAAGCGCTTTACCAGGCAGGCAAAGGAAATGCACCATTTGTAACAACGGTTTCATATACTTATCTCTATGTCATTAAACTCCTTGACCGGGAAATTGATCGCCTCGGTAATATGGTAGAATGTAGGTACGGAAAAGAGAAGGTATTATCGTGTCAGAAAAACATCTCAAGCCAAAGCAAAGGCTGTTTACGGTTGTGGCGGCGATGTCAGCATCGTTTGCTTTACATGCAGATGGAATGCCGTTCGTGGATTTGAGCGGTGATACCGGCCGTCATATCGTCATCGCTGCCGGAACGGAGAAGGTTTATCAAGGGCATCCGACGACGGTTATGACAGGAGACGGGCGCATCATCGCCGTTTGGTGTACGCCACATGGTGGTTGGTGCGGCCCGGCAGCCGAGAGCACGGACGGCGGAAGATCATGGACACGCATTGACGACTTGTTTCCCGAAGGAATTCGCCGTCATGTCAACTGCCCGAGCATTTATCGGCTTGAAGGTCCCGATGGCAAGGCACGGCTTTGGATTTGGAGCCAGGTCAAGATGCCGACGGATGCGAAAGACCATAATGACCATCGTGAACGTGGCGACCCCATGCCGTCCGTCATGAGCGAGGACGAAGGGCGTACGTGGAAGGAAATGCCGCCGCTTGGCGCGAAGTTCCGTTGTGTCATGGCTTTCGCATCCATCGTACGCCTAAAGGATGGTTCGCATCTCGGGATGTTCCATGCCGGACCCGGTGGAGCCGACAGGTCGCCCCTAAAGGTCTGGCAGTCCGTCACAAGGAACGGCGGCTTTACGTGGAGCGATCCCGTCCTTGTGGCGGCTGCAGACGGCAAGGACCTGTGCGAGCCGTTCGTGTTCCGTTCGCCCAAGGGAGACGAGCTTTGCTGCATAATGCGCGAGAATACGCACAAGGGTTGTTCGATGATGATGTTCTCGCACGACGAAGGCAAGACATGGACTACGCCAGAGGATGCTCCGTGGGGGCTCACGGGCGACAGGCATCAGGGCGTACGGCTGCCGGACGGACGGTTTGCAATAGTTTTCCGAGACATGGCTCCGAAGTCTCCGACGCGTGGACATTTCGTCGCATGGATCGGACCTTACGAGGCAATCAAGTCAAAAAACGCGAAAGACGCCTATCGCGTCAAATTGCTTCACAACTATGCAGGGGTGGACTGCGGCTATCCGGGCATTCATCTTCTGCCTGACGGTACCATTCTCGCGACGACATACGTCAAATACTGGAATGACAAACGGTTGCAGTCTGTTGTCGCGGTACGTTTTCGAGTGGAAGAAACAGACAGTCGACTGCTTCGTTGAGCAACCCCGCTTTAAATCCTGACAATGGATTGAGTCCTGCGGGGACAGTCCCCGCAGAATGCCTGGGTACCGTATGGCGGTATTGATTATTGGGGGTGATTTTGATATCATACGCCACATGACAATGCACTTTGCGATTGCGGCTGTTGTCGCGGCGTTCAGTCTCGTCGGTTATGGAGGCCGGGCGACCACGGTGCTTTCAGGCGATGAGACGATGCCGCTCGTGGTGGCGCCGAAGGCCGCTGAGCTTGATGAGGCGCGCGAAGCCGTGCGTACACTTCTCGCGGAGGATTTTCGCAAGCTAAATGCCGGGCGTTGCACTCTGGTCGACGTGGCAGACCATGTGGCAGACCTTGCGTCTGCGTCGAACGCTCCCGCGATGGTACGTGTATTGCAAGAGGGAGCCTTCAACATGTACCGGGAGGCGGGCGGTCTGAAACGCGCGGCGGAACGGCGCGTCCCGTTCTGGATCAACCTTGGCACGGACGCCGAGTTCGCGTTCGCGGCGTGTCCGGCCGGGGCGTTCCAAATGGGCATTGAGGGCGATCGGTCTGACGTTAGCTTTCGCCACAAGGTGAATATAACGCATCCGTTCTGGATTGCGCGCTATCAAACGACAAAACGGCTGTACGATACGTTCCGCAAGGTGCGGGAGATGAGCGACGAGGAGAAGGCGTGCGGTGGGATGGATTCGCCGGTGGGAGGCATTCCCCGGGATGCGATCAACGCTTTCTGCGCGTTCCTCACCGTACAGAACAAGAACCGCATCCCGGAAGAGTACGTCTTTCGCCTCCCGACTGACGCTGAATGGGAGTATGCGCTTAACGCGAACTGCGAAGATCTTGAAGACCCGTACGTCAAATTCAAGAACGGCGACATGTCGGTCGAGGCGGAGATATCGGTAACGCTGAAGGATGTGAACGACGTCCGCGCTCAACACGGCATAGCGCCAATTTCCGAGAAGGATTGGGTAGGCCCTGTTTTCGCCGTTGGGACAAAAAAGCCGAATGCGTGGGGGCTCTACGACATGCTGGGCAACGGCTCGGAGATGGTCTTGGATACGCTTCCGCTGAATGCGGTGAAGATTGAGTACGGCGAGGGGCGCATCGCGCGGGATAATGTCCACAACTATCAGGACGAGGAGACCGATCCATTGCGTTTTTCA
>JAEEGL015981747.1_pt1 | contig 14020 bp, 10 predicted proteins | sample 9134231 | NCBI WGS metagenome assembly JAEEGL01 (sample SAMN16246548, study PRJNA631951) | gut metagenome | biome: gut microbiome; feature: rumen; material: fiber-attached | host: Bos | place: Iran: Karaj | collected 2018-10
GAGGCGGGCCATGTCGCTCGCATCATCCTCTGCCATCACGAGATTATCGTACGCGCGATCTTTGTCTGACAAAACGTTCTCAGATTTGTACAGGTCTATAGCCTGTCCGCTCAAGACGGTCACCTCGGGAAGCGTCATGCTGTCCGTTTTTCCTGTGTAAAAAGCGGTCATCTCCTCCGCGGCGGCGTCCAGATTCCGCGGTATATGTTTGAAGTAGAACTCGTAATACTCTTTGTACGGCTGACCATCGGTATATTCCGCCGTTATGTCTCCGCGTCCCAGTTTCGCGGCGGCGTCGACCCAAGCGTCATAGCAGTCCAGGAGATTGTTGACTTTATCTCTCAGCTCGATATGCTTCGCGATCCTGGCGTCCAGAGCCGCGTTCCCCGTCGGTTCCGGGTTTACGGGATCGGCGTACGCCGCGGGAGCGCTCATCGCGAAGACCAGCGCCGCGGCAAGCGCCGCCGCGACGGTCCGTGAAACGTTTTTTCTGAACGAGGTCCTTTTTGACGCGATAGAATTCATTTTCATTTCAGATCTCCTCCGCCGATCGCGGATCCGGGGTATGATTTTTTCTAATGATCACTTCTGATTGCTTCCTTATATAGTTATCTATACATATTGATCTGTTTTATTCAAGCGTCCCGACCGTGCCTATGAACAGCGGCATGCCGAGGAGCGCCACGCCAATGGTGGCGATGGTGGTCCAGGAACTACCTGACAGGAGGGAGACGATGGCACAGATGACACATGCGCACAGGAGAAAAAACTTAGGCGATAGAATCTGCACACCGTAGTAGATAAGTGTGGGCACCACGCCGCCTATCATCCACGCCCCCGAAAGCATACCCACCACGAGGAGCAGAATGAGGGTGACGGAAATATCGCCGAACGTCTTCTTGATTTGCCCTTCGATGGTGTCCCAACTCACATGATAGCCCAGCATAGCTATGGCAACACAGATGGCAGAGGCAAAAATAAGGGCAATCTGGCTTCCACCGGTCAATGAGTCGGCATGGAAAATTGTGAGAATAAGGGCAAGCAGCACAACCAAACTCACAACGGGAATAAAAGCAATCAGCGGATGCGGAATCCGCGTCCGCCTGATGTGGGACTGGGGTTGGGATTCGGAGACATTCATATTCATTTATGTGTAATGGGAATTATGGGGAGCTATGGGAGTTATGGGAACTATGGGAGTAATGGGAGTAATGGGAGTAATGGGAGTTTATGGGAGCGATTGGAACTATGGGAGTTATGGGAGTTTATGGGATAGAGGGGAGTAATTGCATCAAAGTGAAAGCGAAGTTACGGAAAAAATTTCAAAAGAGGGAAAAATCACAGTGAAATATTGAAAAGTGAAAGAAAAATTGTCAGTTTGACAAAAAATCGTTAAATTTGCGTATTAAATTTTAACGTAATCATTCTATGGAATCATTCAAACTGATTGAACTGCCCTACAAGGCAGACGCCCTTCAACCCGTGATAAGCGAAACGACCATCGGTTTTCATCACGGCAAGCACCTGCAGACCTACGTGAACAACCTGAATGCCGCCCTGCCGGGAAGCGGATTCGAAGGCAAGAGCCTGGAAGAGATAGTCAGACAATCCACAGGCGGCATATTCAACAACGCAGGACAGATTCTGAACCACAACCTCTATTTCCTTGGACTTCAGCCAGCGACAGCCGACAACAAGCCTATCGGCAAGCTTGCTGCTGCCATCGACGCCCAATATGGCAGTTTCGATGCATTCAAGCAGGCATTCTCCCAGCAGGGCTCCACTTTGTTCGGCAGCGGATGGGTGTGGCTGAGCGCTGATGCCGACGGGAAGCTCATCATCAGCCAGGAGGTCAACGCACACAACCCTGTGGAGAAAGGACTGAAACCGCTGCTGACCTTCGACGTTTGGGAGCACGCCTACTATCTGGACTACCAGAACCGCCGTGCCGACCACCTTGCCGCACTCTGGCAGTTAGTGAACTGGAAGGAGATTGAGAACCGCTTTCAGTCATAGCTACCCTTCCACGCACATCCATGAAGCATCGTGACAACTACGGGTTTCTGACCGGCGCGCCAATCCGGCGGGTAATCCCCACCTTGGCGCTGCCTTCGATTATCAGCATGATGGTGACCAGTTTCTACAATCTTGCTGACACCTATTTCGTGAGTCAGATCAACACGCAATCGACGGCGGCAGTCGGAGTGGTTTTCACGATTATGAGCATCTTCCAAGCATTCGGATTCTTCTTCGGTCATGGCAGCGGGAATTTCATATCCCGGGCCTTGGGGGCGAAAGAGAAAGACAGCCCAGCCATCATGGCAGCCACCGGATTCGGCTATGCAGTAGGGTTCGGCATCCTGATGGCGATCATCGGACTGCTTTTCCTCACACCCATCAGCCGAAGCCTTGGCAGTACCGCCACCATCCTGCCCTATACCGAGCAATACCTGTCGTATATTTTATTAGGCGCCCCGTTCATCATCGGGTCGCTCACACTGAACCTTCAGATGCGTTTTCAGGGTAATGCCGCCTACTCGATGTACGGCATTATGACCGGCGCGGTTCTCAATATTGCGCTCGACCCGCTGCTGATTTTCACCTTCGGTCTGGGCATCCGCGGAGCCGCCATCGCTACGGTGTTGAGCCAGATGGTGAGTTTCTTCGTCCTGCTGTGGATGACCGCCCACTGCGACAACCAGCGCATCAACCTCCGTCGGTTCAGTTTCTCGCCGACCTATCTCAAAGCTATCTTCTCGGGAGGAACACCCTCACTCACCCGTCAAGGACTGGGCAGCGTGGCATCGCTGACGATGAACATCGTGGCAAGCGGATTCGGTGATGCCGCCATCGCCGCTATGACGGTGGTCATCCGTGTGTCGTTCATCATCGTGGCAGCCGTGATTGGCCTGGGCCACGGCTATCAGCCCCTGTGCGGCTTCTGCTACGGCGCAAAACTCTATAAGCGTGTGATCGACGGATTCTGGTTCACGGTTAAATGCGGGACAATATTCCTGACCGTGCTGGCTGTATTCGGTATTATTTTCGCAGAAGAGGTGGTCACACAGTTCCGCAGCGACCCCGACGTAATCGAGATCGGATCAGCGGCTCTCCGCTGGCAACTCATCAGCCTTCCGTTCACCCCGTTCATCATGATGAGCAACATGATGATGCAGACCATCAACCGTCCCGTGGCAGCCAACCTGCTCGCTGCCAGCCGCCGGGGACTATTCTACCTTCCGGCACTGCTTATTCTCCCCTATCTGCTCGGCATCTTCGGGCTGGAGATCTGCCAGACGGTGTCGGACACACTGTCACTTGCGCTTGCCATCCCCGTCACATTCTTTGAGTTCCGAAGGATGAAGAGAAGTTTAAGTTTTTTAAGTGAAAAGTGAATAGTTAATAGTGAAAAGTGTATTTACCCAAAAAACGGATAAGAATGAAGACGGGAAGACAGGAAATCGAGTGAGTGTAATCACCTGATTTCTATTATTTCTCTAAGGAATTAAGGAATAATAGGAATATTTTATTGATTGATCACACTAAATCCTAAATAGCCTAAATATTAAATCTCAAATCTAATCCCAGAACCTTAAATTTTTGACAAAAACATTAAAATTCAACTTTACACATAAAATTTTAGCCCAGAGCCATCAGCATTTTGGCTATGGCGAAACCGATGTAGGTTCCTGCAGCATAGCCGAAAAGTCCGACAGCGATGCCGGGTCCGATGACTGCGCGGTTGTGGAGCGCACTGCCAATGACCGGTGCGAATGGAGGTGAACAGATAAGCGAAATGCTGGTGGTGAGCGTGGTGTCGGTGTCGATTCTGAACAAGGCGCTGATAAGGACATGGAAAAGGAGGGCACCGAGCGTGGCGATGGTAGTGAAAAGGAAGATGCCAGAATCCACCTGTGTGAGTGTGCGCAGGCTTACCTGTGATGCCACGGCAAGGCTGAAGATGAGGATGAAATAGGTGCCCGCCTCAAAAGTGCGTTTCAGACTGCGAACTTTATGGTTGAGCGATGCAAGGATGGACAACGTGCTGATTACCAGTATAAACACGGACTGAAACGAATCTTTGGGCACCAATGCCGCGATGCCGTAAGAAGCGGCGATAATGACAATGGTAAGTGCCAGCGCAATTCCCAAATCTTTCAGATTATCACGTCGGAAAAGCCCGAGAAAGAGCTCGTGGTCGTGGTTTGCCATCGTTGTTTTCCCGTCGGAGACATCCTTGTCGTCCTTAAAATCCGGCATGATAAGCAACAGCACCCGTTTTCCCACGATAATCACGAAGAACAGATATACAGCACTCATCAGTGTGCTGTATGCGCTGACGAGAATATAAGTGGAATCGTCGACACCGAGCGCCAGTTTAAGCGATGCCAGGTTGGCGTTGCCACCAGTGTATAGCCCCGTGAGCATCCCCCCCACATTCGCATAGAGCGAGGGAGCGTCGCTGCCGCAACACAGGAAACCGATGGTGATGGCTATGGCACATCCAGCTATCCCGAAAACAGTAGATTTGATGAAGGCGGGGGCAAGGCGTGCCCAAGCCTTGATGTCAGAAGAGAAAAGCAGGAGGGGGATAGCAAATGGGATAGCATATGTGGCTACAGCCGTCTGCGCCGCATGCATCTCATCCGTGTCGGGAATCAACCCGGTCAGCCCGAGCAGGCATCCGATGACATAGGCGATGATAATGCTGCCCACCTTGTTGAGCGCCTTGCTTTTATAAGTAAGCCAAAGGATAAACAAAGGGGCGAACACACAAAAAAGAATAACGAGAATCTGCATACTAGAAAATTGATTTTTTGCGTTGGCAACGCTACATACCGGACTGCTCAGACATTATCAGACATCATTACAAACCAATATGAAAACAAACTGCAAAGTTAGCCTATTTTTTTTATATATCTGCGTTTCCCGCTGTATATTTTACAGAAAGCGGTTTCATTTGAAACAAAAATTTTGCAAAATGAAACATCTATAAAAAGAAACGGAAAAGGTTAGAGGCCGTTTGATTAGTTTATTTTATTTTTGCAATGAAATCGTTATCTGTTTTCAAGATTTCAGTTTTGGACATATATGAAGTAAGTTTCTACTTTTCAATGTAAACTTTCAAAAAACATGATATAATCTAACTAAAAAAACCAAAAGGAAACATGAAAAAGCTTTTAATTGCGCTGTCCGTGCTGATGCTCTGCGCATGGACGAAAGAGAACAACCCTGTGCTGACCGTTGAGGGAGGCCAGATCCAAGGAGTGAAAGCCGACAATCCCGGCGTGTATGTTTATCGTGGCATCCCTTACGCCGCACCACCTATCGGTCAGCTGAGATGGAAAGAGCCACAGCCAGTGGTGGCATGGGAAGGCGTGCGCATCTGCGACAAATTCGGTCATCCCGGCTATCAGGCAGTACACTATCCCGGCGGCTATGCCTCTGAATGGGGCTATGGCGACGAGGCCCCCTACAGCGAGGACTGCCTCTATCTGAATGTCTGGACGAAAGCGCCCGGTCAGGTGGGTAAGAAACTGCCGGTGGCACTGTGGATCCACGGCGGCGGCTACCGTGAGGGCTGGGGCTCAGAGCCCGAGTTCGACGGTCAGGAATGGGCATCGAAAGACGTGGTTCTCGTGAGCATCAACTACCGTCTCGGTGTTTTCGGTTTTTTCACACATCCCGAGCTGTCGGCAGAGAGCCCTCACAAGGTTTCTGGCAACTACGGCATCCTCGACCAGATTCAGTCTTTGAAATGGATTAAGGCGAACATCGCACAGTTTGGAGGTGACCCCAACAACGTGACCATCTTCGGCCAGAGTGCGGGAGCCGGCAGTGTGAAGACCATCTGCGAGTCGCCCATCGCACGCGGACTGTTCCACAAAGCAGTGATTATGAGCGGCGGAGGCATCAACGTGCCAGCCAAAGAAGGTCAGGCGGCAAGACCAGCCACTCCGATGAACCGCTTCTTCACCTACAACCCTTCGCTTCAGGAATCAGAGGCAAACACCAAGAAAGTGATGGACTGGGCAGGACTGACCGACCTTGAGAAGCTGCGCCGCGCCAGCACTGAGACGATGTACACGGTGGGTGACCTCTACAACGCAGTGACGAAAGAGGACATGTATCTCATCAACCGCCCGATTATCGACGGATACGTGAGCAAGGAAAGCTTTGACGACGCCACACGCGACGGCTCACTCGCCGACGTGCCCTATATGATCGGCTACACACTCAACGACATGGGCAACATGGCAGACGGCATCGCCGAATTCTGCAAGGTACGTCAGCAGAAAGGGGGCAAGGCATGGGCATATGAGTTCGCCCGTCCGCTGCCCGACGACGGCAAACATCCGGAAATCACCAACCGCCTGCGCGGCGCGTTCCACTCCTCCGACCTCTGGTTCGTGTTCAAGTCGCTGAAACACTGCTGGCGTCCGTGGACTCAGGGCGACTGGGACCTCGCCGAACGGATGCTCACCGCATGGACCAACTTCGCCAAATATAGCGACCCGAACGGAAAGCAGGGCGGCGAATGGACACCATGCACTGCCGAGAATCCCAAGTTCATGCTCTTCAAACTCGACTCCTCCGACAAGGAGAAATCAGAGATGGGAGCACCTATCGTGGCACCGAACCCATGGCAGCGGTAGTTTTTTCTAGTTTATAGTTTGTAGTTTATAGTTGTTAGTTTTTTAGTTTTGACGCTATTGCGGAACAGGAAGCACCACCTTCCCTTATAGGCAGAAGACTACAATACATTACTAAAACTGGCAATCAGCACATGCACAAAGAAAGTCCCTGCAGGAAACACAAAATCCAGCAGGGACTTTCTTTGTGTATGCGGATTGTGTATGCGGGAACAGACATCACAAATGAACATGTACATGATGCAGGAAAACGAACACAAACATGGTAGAAGCAGAAGCATTCCAGATGACGAAAGCCTGAGCTGCGGAACAAATTGAGTATTATCAACATTACTGCTTTCGGCATGAATCCACTACGATGGTATTTATTTTTACATCTGTCTTTTATGGAATATTTTTTTAAAGATATGTGTTAAAAATAACTTATAAAGTCTTCTGACATTACAATTTTATTAAAATCTTTGCAGGTTATAGCTGAAATTTAAAAAAATTTTGTAAATTTGCACATTGGAAATATGAAAGCAGATTTTTATCTTAGCATTATTTTATTCCATACCTTTTTAATTTGACTAAAGTTTTTATCAATTTTATTATAGAAATTAGCTTATCGTTTTACGTTGATTTAATAATTGTCATATTACTTTAATAAAAGAGATTAGAATTTTTTTTTAATATAATTACAACTAAACGCATTATGAAAAAACTTACGTTTGTATTATTATTGTTATTTTCATGTCTGAATGTTTGGGCTTATGAATACCCTGCTTCAGGTGAAGATTCAAGCACGGGGCTTAAAGTGGAGTTTAATGGTGAAATAGCCACTGTGACACTCTACAAAAGCGGTGCTTTCGCATATAACATGTATTGGCCAGGCAACGTCAATGCTCTTCAAGAATGGGAAAATGTCAAGTATATCTATTTTGCCAGTGAAGATGGGGCTGAATATAGTGCATCAGATTGGGAAGATATACAAAACTTGTTCCATAAATATGATAATGGGGAATTATCTTTAGATTGTTCTTCAATGGTGATTGATGATGAGAATTTTCATTTAGCTACAAGATCTATTAATTATGTTAAGATGCCTAATGGACTTGTCAATTTAGTGGATAGAGCTTTTGAAGATTGTGCATATTTATCTGCAATTGGTTGGAGTCCTGCATTGGAATCTATAGGAGATGAAGCCTTCCTTGGAACTGCATTTGATTCATTCACAGTACCAGAAGGTGTTATTAATATTGGTGATGGTGCATTCTCATTTTGCCCTAATTTGACAACAGTATCATTGCCTACTACACTTCAGACTATTGGAGTTGATCCTCTTGATGGTAGTGTTAATGTCATATCTATTCATTCACATAAATTGACTGCACCTACTGCCGAAGGCGACATCTGTGACAACACAGGGTGGGATCTCAGCAAAGGAGAATTTGCCTTCTATGGCAAATGTATTCTTTATATCCAACCGGATCAAGCCACATTCGATAGCTATCTTAATTCGCCATACTGGTGTAAATTCTTTTTAGCCGGGAAAGCAATGATATGTCTTCACACCTATGACCTTAACCGTCCTATGGTGCAAGGAATTCAAGAATTAACAGTAGATCAAACGAATGTGGCGCCAGAAATCGAGCTTAACGGTTTTTCCAGAACATTCCATGTGAACACGACTTATTTCAAAGATATGACAGTGCAAAAATGGTACACGATTATGCTTCCATTTGATGTCGATCAAACTACAGTAGAAAGCGTTTTCGGCGAAGGTACCCAAATTAAGGGTTACTCGGGCATCCACGACTATACACTTTGCTTTGAGGAAGACAAAAATTCTATCGAAGCCAACGTACCATACCTGATTAAACCAGGAAACACCGAAAGTGATTATGAATTTGACGGAAGAACTATCTCTTACTCAGCACCATCGGAATCTACTACAGAATTTTCAGCATTAGGAGCCAACACATCATACAACCAGTACGATTCAGAATTTGTGGGTACATACTGTAACCAGCAGATACCAGTGTACGCTTATTATCTGAAAAACAACTTATTCTATTATATGCCTTCAGAAAACACCCAGAAAGGATGGAAAGCCTATGGAGGTGTAGTTATGATAAATGCAAGTGCAGTTGAAGGCGGAAGCGTAGCAGCACGTCCGTCTGCAACCTACTTTGAAATCAACATAGACGCCGACATGCCCACAGGCATTGACGCTCCTACGTCTGTGGCGATTGGAACCCAGTCGCTGGATGGTCCGATATACACACTCTCTGGCCAGCAGGTCAAGAACCCTGGAAAGGGTATATACATCAGAAACGGAAAGAAATTTATAATTAAATGAGTAAGATAAGATGAAAAAGAATAAATATATAAAGCCAGCCAGCTACATACTTCCATCACCGTTGCTTTTACAAGCCGCTCCATTGTCGAATCAAAATATCGGAGACCCAGATAATCCGCCTGTACCAATCGGAGGTGAGGGAGATGAAGACGATGAAGGCGATGCAAGACAAAGAATCTGGGATTCAGATGGATATGGAAATAGTATTCCAAACTCACTCTGGTAAAAAATGGCCTCGTCAGAAAGGATGAATTAGCAGAAATTCCGGATTTGAAAATTAAAAGGCAATGAGAGACTTATGGTCTCAAAATGATAAGAAATAACTAATTTTATCCGGAATACGCTACCGAATAATTGTAAAAACCTGTTCTATAGTGATATCTTTATAGTAGTAAGATAATAACTATAGAACAGTTTTTTTATATGGCAAACTAGAAATCGGGTATATAATAACGGGAGTTAATTTTTCAAATGGAAGTTAACGAGCCTTCGGCTCGTGGACGATAGTTTTGCAAATGATAATCTATTTGAACAATCACACAAAACAACTCCAAAAACCCAGCAAACATTATTCATAATCTTCAGTAAGGTAAGAAGCAATGAGTGTTTCGGACAGACTTATGCTATGAAAGAGCTATAAAAACACAGCCCTTACGTCATCATAGCGAATTCATCTGACTCACATTAAATACGCATTTCTCTTTCTTTTAAAGAGGGAATAGATTTCCCTTATCAAGAGCACAAGCGAGGAGAGCACAATAATGATAATCCAGTCTTCTGTCATAAGCGGTTCCACATTAAAGAAGTTGTTCAGTACTGGAACTTGCACAATCATTATCTGACCGATAAAGATGATGAGCGCAATGATGATGAATCCGTCGCAGCCTCTGAGGTTTAGTCCGCTTCCGCCTGTCTTGAACGCTCGTGCATTGAACATATACCAAAAATGGGTCATCACGAAGATCGTGAAGAGGAGCGTGAGTTCATAAGAATTGACATCGCGTTTTTTTCCAAACGTAAAGTTCAGCAAGTCTGTTAGTTTTTCTGTATCTGAATGCTGGAATACAAACCACAGTCCGACAAGCAAAAGGAAAAAGAAGATGCCCACTCCAAATATATTGTGTCGCATTGATTTGTCAAGGATAAACGCCCTGTGATTTCTCGGCTTATCTTTCATCACCTTCTTGTCGGGCGGTAAGGCAGAAAGAGCGAATGCCGCAAACGTGTCCATAATGAGATTCACCCACAGCATCTGAGAGACAGTGAGCGGCGATTGGAACCCCATAACGGCACCAGCCAACACGAGCATACACGCCGCCACATTCACCGTCAGCTGGAAAAGGAGGAACCGTTGGATGTTCATGAACAATGCCCTTCCCCACTCCACGGCACGGACGATGCTGACAAAAGAGTTGTCGAGAATCGTAATGTCGCTCGCCTCTTTCGCCACACTCGTGCCTGAGCCCATCGACAAGCCCACATGAGCGGCATTGAGTGCCGGCGCATCATTCGTACCGTCACCGGTGACAGCCACGACTTGCCCTTTACGTTGCAGTGCCTCCACAAAACGTTTCTTGTCCATCGGCCGTGCACGCGCGATGATAATCAGGTCATTCGCACGCTCTTTCAGTTCCTCATCTGTGAGAGCAGCGAGCATTGCCCCTTCAATTGCATTACGGTCAGTGCAGTCGTCTGTCCATATTCCAATCTGACGTGCAATTTCCTTTGCCGTGTCGAGATTGTCGCCTGTGATGATTTTCACCTTGATCCCGGCTTTCAGGCACTTTTCAACCGCTTCTTTCACGTCTTCACGGATAGGGTCCTCGATTCCTACGATGCCCATAAACACGAGTTTTTTTGCCACGAGCTTACCATTGCGGATAGCCTGAAGTTCATCATCCACAATCATATAGGCAAACCCCAAAGTTCGCATTGCCTTCAGCTGATATTCTTTCAGTTTCTGCTCGTATTCCTCGCGGGTGTGGTTGCCCTCGATATCACTGCATAGTGACATCACAATCTCTGGTGCGCCTTTGACGTAGAGAATCTTCTTGCCGGGTTTTGCCCCCGACACCATGAGTGTAGCCATGTACTTACGCTCTGTGGTGAAAGGAATTTCCTGGATCTGCACAGCAGCATCACGCATCTCCATGTAATCTAGACCCTGGTTTTGTAGCCAGAGAAGCAATGCCCCCTCTGTGGGATTGCCCACCACCTTAGGAGCCGAGGGTTCTGAGAGATTAAGGGAAGCAGTGGAATTGACTGCCATCGCCTCGTATGCCAATTCACCGCCTTCAAGCAGAGTTTCCCTCACCTGCATCTGGTTCTGTGTGAGCGTGCCCGTCTTGTCGGTACAGATGACTGTCGCAGCTCCCATGGTCTCGCAAGCATGCATTTTTCTGACGAGGTTGTTCGTCTTGAGCATCTTGCGCATGGAATTGGCAAGCGAGAGCGTAATCGCCATTGGCAGCCCCTCCGGGACTGCCACCACCACGAGCGTGACCGCAATCATAATGGTTTTGAGGGAATAGGCAATGAGATGTGAGATATCTTTATCTATCGCCAAATCATGACAGAACAAAATGATACCTACATAAATGGCAAAAGATATTATTATGCAAATGAAACAGAACAACTTACTGAACTTTGGAAACACCTTGATTACAAGCCAGAAGAAAACTGCTGACAAGCATGCTATCAACAATGATGGCCATTTCCATTCAAAATAGACCATGAGCTTAAAGGCGATGATAGCCCCGGCAAACACATAGCTGATATTGGTGATAAGTCTCCCAAGCCTTCCAAGCTGCAAGTTGAGCGGTGTCCGCACTTTCTTCTGCACCTTGTTTTTTTGGTTCAGCTTGAGTGCCTTCTTCTGTGTAGGGGTCAGTTCATTTGAAGTTTTGTCGATATCTATATTGTCATCATCGACCTCAACCCCCATGATCGACTGCATTATTCTGCCGTTCTCCGTCCTGTCGCCTACGGCAAACACCTTGGCTATACCATGTCCCTCCATGATCTGGGTGCCACGATAGACGCGGTTGCAAGGATAGGTTGATGACTCCTGTGCCGCCACATCCACAGACTTCAGATGAACCGGCTCACCGGTGAGCGACGACTCATCCACACTGAGGTTGACCGCCTCAAGCAGTGTGGCGTCGGCGGGAACCTCCTGTCCTGTCTGCAGGATTAGTATATCCCCTACCACCACATCACACTTGGGAATCTCCATCACATTGCGGTTTCTCACCACAGTCACCAGTTCCTTGTCGTTTTCCAGATTGAGCAGGTTGAATTCATTCTGTGCTTTCAGCTCAAAATAAAAACCAAGCCCTGTGGCAAGCAGAATCGCCACAAAGATACCGATAGGTTCAAAAAAGACGGTGAAAGACTCATGTAGTCCCCAATATTCGTAGGCAGACACCCCCACGGCAAACACACCGACCACCAGAAGTATGATGATGAGCGGATCGTTGAATTTCTCCAAAAACAATTTCAGCCAAGACTCTTTCTTGGCCGGTGTGAGCACATTCGGACCATTTTTCCGGCGGCTTTCCGCCACCTGTTTGTCGTTCAGTCCTCTATAAAATTTCTTTCTTGCCAATGCTTTCTTTATTTAACCGAAGAATGAAACGAACAAAAGTCAGACACTTCATTCCCCAAATATTCTGCAAAGTTAGCCAAAAAATCCGAGAGAAAGCAATAAAAACATATTAAAAATAGATTACAACGGAAGATGGGGAATCACAGCAGCAGAAATAGCAGTCAGAGATAAAACAGGGAACACTTGCGATAACTCATAAAAACTGCTAATTCTAAATCTGGAATTAAACAAATAAAAAAAATTATTTTCGTGATGTGATATGGAAACAATGCTGGTTGGTCTCAAAGCGTACATAGCATCTGCCTTGCTTGCGCAAATCCTGCAGAACGTCCGACAGAATCTCGATATAGCGTTCACCTGATGATTTTCTTCCACCGTCGAAGCGTTGATAGGTGATGTCGAAGGTTGTGGCATAGCAATGAGTGGAATTCGACGAGGCGTTGGCGTTTACACCCTGCAGCCGCCTCACATCGTCTTTCGTACGCAGCAGAGAGGTGACAATCAACCTGCAGTCGGACAGACCCTCCTGATCGAGACGTTTCCTGAAATTCTCCCCTATCGTTCTCAGCAAGGCAGAGGCGCCTTTCGTGAGATAAGGGACGGAATAGTCGAGATCATCGACTTTGTAGGCATCACAGGAACTGACTTTCACCAGCCGTTTGTCGTCGTCGAAGGCATAGCTACGGTCATCCACCGGCACAATCCCGAACCGCTGGGCTGCCTTGAGCTGTGTGCCGTTCATATCGTTAAACAGACTGTTGTATTTATTATAGTTAACTTTGCTGACCTTTGTTTCGCCACAGCTGCAACCAGCAACCACAGCCAGGGACAAAAAGAACAAAAGGGGCAACAGCCACGTATGCAATTGTTGTTTGACTGTCATACTCGTTATGGTTTCAGATTATGTACAGGAATCGCCAAGAAACAGAATCGTTTATGAGTTTCACAATGACAAACTCTATAAAAGTAGCTTAAATCTAACAACTGACAATCCAATCCTCCACAGTCTTTGTCTCTGTTGAGAAGCTCACGCCCACCTTCACCACCCGCTTGCCGGAGGTGGCGTAAGGGATGGCATAGCGGCGGGAGTTAATCTGGTCGAGTGCATCCTGCGCCGTGCCGTTGATTTTCAGCTCGACGACATAGATGGTGTCGGGCATGTGGACAACCATATCGACACGTCCGCCCGCACATTTCTGCTGCGTCACCACATATACGTTCAGCATAGAGAAAATCAGGTAGAGCGTCCACTCGTAGAAGCCCTCGGCGTTGCTCACCTCTTCAAGCTTCTTCTTGAACCCCTCAACATAAGGCAGCGATGCCAGATAGCTGCGCATCTCCTCCATTGCCAATTCAATATCGTTTTTCTTAAGAGCGTTCCAGAACTTCAGGGCGAAACCACGCTGAACCGGTCCACCC
>JAEEGL016030017.1_pt1 | contig 14020 bp, 7 predicted proteins | sample 9134231 | NCBI WGS metagenome assembly JAEEGL01 (sample SAMN16246548, study PRJNA631951) | gut metagenome | biome: gut microbiome; feature: rumen; material: fiber-attached | host: Bos | place: Iran: Karaj | collected 2018-10
AGACCTACCTCATCCTCGGCAAGGAGAGTGAGATGGACTTCGACGCCCTGAGCAAGTTCGGCAAGGTGAAGAAGCTGACGCTGGATGAAATCTTTGGTTTCTAATGTTCAACGGACAAAAAATAGCGGTAGCCATACCGTGCTATAAAGTGGAGCAGCACCTGCAACAGGTAGTTGCAGGGCTGCCCGCTTTTGTCGATACCATACTGCTGGTCGACGACTGCTCGCCCGACGGCATACCGGCTTTGGTGGACCGGCTGGCTGCCACCGACAGACGCATCGCCGCTCTGCACCACGATGAGAATTGTGGTGTCGGCGGTGCCATGAAGACAGCCTTCAGTAAGGCCATGGAGATGGAGGTTGACGTGGTAGTAAAGCTCGATGGCGACGGACAGATGGATTCCTCCTTTATAGCCCCGCTCGTCGAAGCTCTCAAGGATGCCGATTTTGCCAAAGGCAACCGACTATTCGACCGACAGCTGTTGCACCGGATGCCCGCCGTGCGCCGGATGGGCAACATGGGCATCGGTTTCATGGTCAAGGCAGCCAGCGGCTACTGGAACGTCAGCGACCCGGTCAACGGATTCTTCGCCATCCGCACCGCCACGTTGCGCCAGATGGATTTGGGGCGTGTGGCCGACCGATACTACTTCGAAAGCAGCATGCTCATCGAGATGCACTATGCAGGGGCCCGTATCAGCGAAGTGCCAATGCCGGCCATCTATGGCGACGAAAAGTCAAACCTCAGCATCGGCAACACCCTCTACTCGTTTCCACCTCGTCTGATAGCGGCATGGCTGCGGCGTATCTATTTGAGCTACTTCGTGTACGACTTCAATATCTGCTCGCTATACCTTCTGGTGGGATTGCCATCGTTCCTTTTCGGGCTCATCTTCGGACTCTGCAACTGGATCCATTACGCCTCGATGAACTGTCCGTCACCCACCGGCACCATCATGGTAGCCGTACTGACATTCATCCTCGGATTCCAGATGCTGTTGGCTGCAGCCCAATACGATATCACCGCCCGCAATCCTTTCAACAAGCGGGTGAGATAAACCTGACAAAAAGAAACAAAAGTGCTACAGGGGTTCGATTTCGTACCCCTTTTCTGTTTTTATCAACTCCTTATATCCCTGCGACGGAAGACGGAAATAATGAGGGTTGAGATCCTTCACTTCCCAACGCTTCCACCAGTTGACCGATACGTACACCTCGGGGTTGTTGTAGAGATCTTCATCGCTGCGGTCGAAATCGTCCTCTTCCATATAGATGGTGACCATTTGGTTGGCGCCGTCGCGGGCGGTATAGAGCATGCTCTCGAGCGCTAGGCCCCAGATATTTATGGGGAATATCTCCTCGGCGGTGGAACGGGTGATTATCAGTTTCTGCTGTCCTTCATCACGGGCTTGGGTGGCGATGGTGCTGATTTCGGCTAGACGGTTGGCATAGGGGCGCGTGCTGATGCCGATGCGCACCAGCGAAAAAGTGATGAGCACTGCAAAGAGGATATAGAACACAGCCTTCTGCCATCTACGCAGCCGAGGCAGTTCATCCTCGAGGAATGCCAGTCCGATGAAGAAAAACAGCGGCAGGTAGGTGCGTTCCATCCCGATGGGACCGTCGCCCTGCCAGTAGACCACCACGCTCATGGCGAAGAAGCCCATGACAAAGAGTCCCACAAAGGCCAGTTTCAGCCACTGGCGGTTGCGGGCATATCCTACCAAGGTGAGCAACCACAGCAGAAGGGGGAAGAGGTATAGATCGGCAAAATGGGCGTAGAAGAAACCGATGCTGTTGAGGCTGAAGAAATGGGAAAGCGCATAGCTCAGTGTTTCGCCGGTAGGAATAAAGCTCTGGTCGTGGCCGCTTTGTCCGCACAGCATCTTCATCACCATACAGGCCACCAACAACAGAGAGGTCACCGCTATCGGCATCTCGAAACGTCGCCGGTCGATCCAACGATAGAGCACAATGAATGCTATGAAGAAGAGGGCTATGGGGTGGATGAAGAAGGCCGCTACTTCGGTCAGCAGCAGCGCTGCCCAGCGCAGCCACCCTCGCTTTCTGCTGCACACAAGGGCATAGAGCAAGGGGGCAAAGAACATCAGTTGGAAGGTCTCGCTGATACAGTGGAAGAAGGTGGCACGCATGCCCAACAGGGTGAAAAGCATCAGCAATGCAGCCTTCCTGTTGCCGAGCCAATGGCCAGCCAGGAGGAAGCAGGCATAGGCTATCAGGACGAAACTTGCCGAATAGGCAACTATTACCCACCGCAGCGGCACATGCAGCTTGATGAGCAACCATGGCAACAACTGCGAAAGCACCATTGTGAAGCGATTGTCGTTAATGAGGATGCTTTCGTGGTTGATGTCGTAGAACAGCTGGTAGGCCGAGTCGATGAGCAGTACCCGCTCTTCAGCAAACCACAGCGCCAGTACCAGCAAGGCCAACAAAACTGCATGGAGAGGCAGCAAAGTGCGCTTCAAGAAACGTTCCATCTCTTCCTTTTAGAATATCTCCTTGATTGTTTGCGACTGTCCGTTGAAGACAATGGTGTCGCCCACCTTCTTGCCTTTCAAGGCCATGTAGATGGGAGTCTGGGCGCTGATGGCAAACCAGACCTCGTTGCCCACGGAAAATTTTCCGGCACCGATGCTGAGAAAGAAGCGTTGCTTGTCGCTCATTACGCAGGCACCGTGCTCTACGATATCGAACGGCGGCATCTTGAGCAGGTCCTGCAGATAGCGCACTCCCGTCTGTGCATTGCTGTACTGACGGGCATACATGTCTCTCGAACGCATCATCTTGGTGCGGTACGAGTCGTATCGGTCCACGTTGGCCCCGTAGTCGTTGCTCTGTTGCTGGGCCGAGTCCATCTCCTGTTTGGCAACGTCGGCTATATGCTGCTGCTGTGCGATGCAAGCCGAAATCACCGCCGTGCGGCGTTCTTCTTTATTCATGTCTGAAAAGTTTTATTCTCTTCCAATCCACCATCGAGCCCAGGGCAAGCAACAGAGCGGCGACGGCAGTGGCCAGGGCGCGGTAGTTGAACCAGGCGTGGTGCTGGACGGGATGGGCCATGGCCAAATAGTAAGCGAAGGGCAGCAGCGCCACCAGGGCATATTGCAGCGCCTGTGGCCAAGCTTCCCTCTGGGGACGTATGACGGTAAGAACGGCGAGGAGCACTAGTCCGACAACGATCGGCTTCCAATGCAAAAATCCCAGGCACGAGCTAACAGCCTCAGCAATATAGCTGCTACCGCCTTCCTGCCATAACGCCCCTTGCCCATAGGCATCCGAAAAGATGTTTTCGCCAGTCAGCAGGGTCGCCAGCCCCCACTTGGCCAGCCATGTCAGGACGTAGGCCACCCCCCACCAGAGTGTCACCGAGGCCATCATGCCGATACCGCGCCACGGCCGCTCCTCCTTGCGCAGCGCTATCAGCACCAGCAGCGGCAAACCGAGTGTCATGGTGGGTACCGTAAGCAGGTCGAGGAAGACCGTCACCGACCCAAGCACGAAGAATGTCACCTCGGGGCGACGGACGGCGCTCTCGTTGCCGGCTAGCCATATCATGCCACCCAGCGCCACCATCAACACTTGGGCAAACTGGAGCGAGAACTGCATGACAAACACATTGACCGACAGCAGGCCCGCTGCAATCGCCACCGCCACGCCCCAGCCAGCCTTCCGCCCCAGGCTCACGACGCACCACATCAGCAGCGCCGTCGTCAGGACGAAGAGCAGATACCTGATGCCGGTGTACGAAACGAACACCAGCATGATGCGGGCCAAGAAAGTGCTCCCGTGCCAGTAGCGGGCATAGTGTATCGTGTTGCCCTCGGCACCACCATATACCAAGGTCTGCAGGTTAAGGCACTGGTTGACACCCCTATCGAAGCGGGGCATGAGCAGGATGCCGCGCAGCCCTTCGCTGCGCATCATCAAAGCCTGGTTCAAAATCAGCGCGTCGGTGAAATTATCCATCGTGTACTGGTCCTGGCTGTCGTGCCTACCCCAGAGGATGGCCTGGGGGTAGTCCTCAGCCAGGTCACCGCTGTTGAGCGACTGCCTCACATGGCGCCCCACAGCACCCTCGGGCATCATATAGGCCACCAGCCCCAGTGCTAAATAAAAGGCGACCAAAAGCGCAAAGGCCTTGGTCGCCTGCAGGAGTGTCGTCCTCATCATTTACTGATACGACCGGGATATACGCGGAGGGCCTCCTCAAGGCACTTCATGGCCTTCTTCAGGTCCTCGATGCAGATGCAATAGGTGATGCGGGCCTGATGACGACCGCGTTCGGGGTCGACATAGAAACCCGTGGCAGGAGCCAGCATCACGGTGGCACCGTTATAGCTGAAGTCCGTCAGCAGCCACTGGCAGAACTTGTCGCTGTCGTCGATGGGCAGGTCGATCACCGTGTAGAAAGCACCCTTCGGCATGGGGCAGAAGCATCCGGGAATCTTGTTCACCCCTTCGACCACCACGTTGCGACGGGCAACATACTCGGCCTGCACGGCGTCGAAATACTCCTGCGGAGTGTCGACGGCGGCCTCGGCGAAGAACTGGCCGAACGACGGAGGCGACAGGCGGGCCTGAGCCAGTCGCATGGCGATGGCATAGACCTCGCTGTTACGCGTCACCATGCAGCCCACACGGGCACCGCAGGCGCTGTAACGCTTCGACACCGAGTCGAACAGGATGGTGTTGCGCTCCAATCCCTCGAGCTGCATGACGCTAAAGTGCTTCTGGCCGTCGTAGCAGAACTCGCGATACACCTCGTCGGCGAAGAGGTACAGGTCGTACTTCTTCACCAGACCGGCCACCTTCAGCAGCTCCTCGTGGGTGTAGAGGTAACCCGTCGGATTGTTGGGGTTGCAAATCATGATGGCACGGGTGCGCGGCGTAATGGCCTTCTCGAAGTCCTCGATCGGAGGCAGCGAGAAACCTGTACGAATGTCGCTCGGAATGGTGACAATCTTGGCGTCGCACAACTTGGCGAAGGTATTGTAGTTGGTGTAATAAGGTTCCGGGATGATAATCTCGTCGCCCGGGTTGAGGCACACCGTGAAGGCCATCTGAAGGGCCTCGCTGCCTCCGTTGGTGACGATAATCTGGTTGGGCGTCACGTCGATACCGTGGCGGTGGTAGTAGTTGCACAAGGCGCGACGGTAGCTGGGGATACCGGCCGAATGGCTGTATTCCAACACCCCCTTCCCTTGGGCCATTTCGTGTGCCTTCACCGACAGGGCCTCGAGGGCGCCGGCGGGAGTCTCAATATCGGGCTGACCGATGTTCAGGTGATACACGTGCACACCGCGCTCTTTGGCGGCGTCGGCAAAGGGGACAAGCTTACGAATGGCGCTCTGCGGCAACTCCAATCCTTTGTGCGAAATCTGGGGCATAAATGTTCGTGTTTAGTGTTCAATGTTGAACCCCCTCCCCGTCCCCTCCCCGGGGAGGGGATGAGGGGTGGGGGTAGTGTCCAGTGTTTAGTTCTTGGCGGGGTCGACCTTCTCCGTCTCGGGCTTGGGCTGGTCCTGGGTCACATTGCCCTTGATGCGCAGCACCACACGCTGGTTGTTCACCGCGTTGCTGGTCACCGTCACCGTCTTCGAGAAACCACCCACGTTGTTCGTGTTGTAGTGCACGTCGATAAAGCCCTTCTGACCGGGCATCACGGGCTTCTGCGAATACTTGGGGGTCGTGCAGCCGCAGCTGGCCTTCACACTCTGCAGGATCAGCGGCTCGTCGCCGTCGTTCCAGAAGGTGAACTGGCAGTCGCCGTTGCCACCCTTCACGATGGTGCCATACTGATGCTCCATCTCCTCGAAACGGATCTTGGCGCCATGCTCGGGCACGTCGTTCTGCGGGGCCACGTTCTGGGCACCCGCCACCATTGCCATCGCGGCAAACATGCAAATCAATGCAAACTTTTTCATAGTTGATACTGTTTTAATGTTTATATTTCAATTAATTACTTCACGTTTTCATTCCACAGACCCACATCTGTCGGGCTGCAAAATTACTAAAATTTTAGTATCTACACTAAAGTTTTTCTTGCAAAAAAAGTTAAACACCCCCTGACTATCGCAACAAGGTGACCGTACCCGCGGCCGACTGCCACGTGACAGGATAGGCTGCCGAGCGATAACGGAGATGCCACACATAGGTGGCTTGGAGGCAGGGACGCCCCTCACAGGTACCGTCCCAGCCGGCGTCGAGGTCGGTTGTACGGTAGATGAGCAACCCTTCACGATTGTAGATACTCAACTCAGCCTCCAGCAAACCCACTCCAACAATTGTGAAGCGATTGTTGTCATCCCTGCCGGGGGTAAAGACGTTGGGCGCCCAAAGCAGCGTGCGGATTACGGGGACGGTACGGCGGGCTGTGTCGTGACAGATGTTGTTGCTGACGCTGAGAATCACCTGCAGGCTGTCGAGCGTGAGGTCGCCGAGCGAATGGACGAGGGTACCAGCGGTGTCGGTAAAGAAAATGGTGTCGGTGCCGTCGGGATAGTATAGCATTTGCCAGGAACGGGAGGAAGTCTCTTGGCTGAGGTCGATGGCCACCAGCACGGGGTAGTCGGCATTGACACTTTCGGGCTGCACATGCAGACGCGCTTCGGGGAAGGTGACGGGCTGCAGGCTGATTGTGTCGCTCGTGGGGCAGAAGGGGGTGGGATGGTAGTCGGTGGTGAGGTAGTATCGGCTCGCCGTGTGCGGCATCACGTAGACCATCGAGTCCGACCTATGCCCGTCGAGAAGGCTGTCGTAGGGTTCTGATTCCCATTGAAGATACTGCAGCAGACCGACCGCCGTGAGGCGATAGGATTTGTGCGGGCAGTCGCTCTGCCAGAGGATGTCGAGCGGTGGACGTCCCATCTGCACTAGGTCGATGCTGTAGACCGAGTCGCAATTGTGCATGGTGACAAGGCTGTCCGTGAGCGTCATCGTCAGCGTGCTTTCAGTGCCGACTTGTCCGACTGTCTGACCGCGCCAACTGTAGGTATCGGTGTAGCAGAAGGTATCGACCTCCTGCACGGCATGGAAGGAAGGGTGGATTTTAAGGGGGAAGATATCGATGCTGTCGCAGCTTCCCGTATGGCGGCGGATGGTGAGGGTCGTGTCCTGTGTGAAGCAACGGCCGTCGACGAAATGGAGCGTATCGCAGGCTTCTAGGGTGTCCTTTGTGGAGTAAAAGAGCCGCTCGGGAGCGTAGAGGGTGAAGACGGTGGTGTCGGTGCAGAGGTCGCCAGCGATGCCCGAAACCAGGACGACCTCATGCACTCCGGTGTCGAGGAAGGTGTGCTTCGGAGCAATGAGGGTGGAGGTGTCGCCGTCGTCGAAATACCAGCGCCGACTCTCGCCCCGGTCGCCGCTAGGCTGCCCCAAACTGTTGACCACCGTGCTGCGGTCGACGAAGGTGACCGTATAACCCTGGCAGGTGTTTACGGCGGCAATGGTGTCGGCCACCGCGTGGGGCCAGCGGTTGCCTGTGTAGGTACTCATGGTCACGTAGCACTGGTTGTTCTCGGTCGAGGTAAGACGGCAGTAGACATAGGCGTCGTGGGTGAGGAAGGTGTATCTTTGCTGGGTGGATAGCACCTCGTCAGGCGAGGTCGTGTACCAGCTGTAGAGGAACCCGTCGGGGGCGGTGACCGAGTTCGAGTCGACGGGACCGCAGCTCTCCGAGGCCACGCTCCTCGGGATACACTCGGCATTGTAGTAGGCATAGCCATAATGGGCACCGGGCCTGCAGTCGAAGGTGGAGAACCGGAGGATGATGGTCTGGTCGTGGTAGGGCGAGAGGTCGAATCCCACGGTGGTCCAGTCTTTCCAAATGGTGCCTTCTGGCGCATAGGAGTACCATTCCAGCGAGTTGTCGGCCACAAAGTCGGCCGTGCCGCAGGCCGAGTCGATAACAGACTGATTGGTGTCGAGTATCTCCAGCCGGAAGCGCGGCTGGTCTGCATGCGGGTGGTCGGGGTTTTGCAGCACCACGGCGTAGCGCAGTATAAGGAGCGAGTAAATGAGCGTATCGACGTGAAGCTTGTATGCGATCGACTCCGACTGGGCTCCGTTGTTCCAGTTGCCCAGTCGCACAGAACATGTGGTGCCGGGGCAGACGGTGTGCAACCAGCCTCCCGTGCGGGGGTCGGTCTCAGTAGTGTCAGTGTGGAGCGTGTGACGGCTTTGATGCGACTGCGGGCCATAATCGACCTGCTCCCGATTCTGGTATGGGGTGTAGAACCCGCCGGCATAGCATTGGCAGTAGTGGCTGCCGAGATCCTGCATGTCGGGCTCGCCGATGCAGGGCGACGTCTCGGTGTAGAAGTCAATCTTGGTGGCACAACAGGCATAGCTGCTGTCGGCTAGCATGCGAACGCTGGCACTGTAATGACTCTTGGGGAGCAGCCCCGTGAGGTGCACATTGTGGTCGACGGTAGTCAGGTGCAGCGAGCCACATTCCACAATCGCCGTGTCGGCCGCTCCCATCCAGGTCAGGTCAGCCGTGGAGGAAGTGACATTGTACACCTGCACCACGGGAGCGTCGGCGCAGACGACGGCAGGGTAGCAACTCCAGGAGATGGTAAAGCCGTCAACTACGTTGGGTGGCCGGTGGTAGTGAACGACAATCGAGTCCCCCTGAAAGTTGTACTGAGGGGATGCGGTCCCCCCGAGGCTGTGGTAGGTGATGGCGGTGTCGCCATCGCTCAGCTCGACCCACCAATCCTCATCCGTGGTCATCTCCGGCAGTGACGTATGGAAAGCGATGCTGATGGGTTGCCCGTTGCCGTAGATGACGGCCCAGCAGTCGACGGTGTCGGGAGTGAACGACGGAGAATGGATGTTGCCGTAATGCTGCCGGCAGTTGTATGCGTAGACGGTGTCGTTGTTCTGCATATACACAGTCTGAGCCCGGCCAGCATGGCCGAGCGTCAGACATAGTATCAACACAATGATATTTAACGACTTATTACATTTCATACGCATCTTTTACCCGATGCAAATATACACATTTTTTCTTTTCCCCATCACCCCATCAATCACTATTTTTCGTTTTTGACCAACCGCACCGTCGCGCGCCGCCCTTCACCAGCGGTGAGGGTGAGCAGATAACTGCCCTGCGGAAGTTGCTTCAAATCGAGCGAGTACTCGCCGGCACCCTCGTCGACAAGTTGCACTTGCATGCGGCGGCCATACAGGTCGGTGACGACGAACGACGAAGGCCTAAAGGCGGAGCCGGCGACCTTGATCCTCACGCTCTCCTTGAAGGGATTGGGATAGACGGTGAACAGAGGATTCTCTTCGGTCGGCACGATACCTTGCGTGCCGGTGGTGAAGGTGGTCCTAGCGCTCCACTCCGAGCGGTAGCGGCTGTCGCACACGGCACGGACGTAGACATCGTAGGCCGTGCCAGACTCGAGCCCCGTCAAGGTCGTACCCGTCTCCCATCCGGCGCCGACTGCTGGATCGTCGACCACCGTCATCACCCCTTCTCCCACGACAAAACCAACAGGACCGTAGTTGACCTCCCAGGTGCTCTGGTCGTCGGCCACAGTCCAGCGCAGGAGGGCGCTGCTGTCGGTCACACCGACTACCGTCACCGCTTCGACCGCCATGCAGCCCTCGGTACGGAAGGTGAAAGGTTCGCTCCATGGACCCGTCAGCTCATCGCTGCAACGTGGGCGCACCTCGACCACATAGTCGGTGTTGTGGGACAACCCGTTGAAGGTCACGGCCGCCGTGTCGACAGTGAGCGTGGTGTTGATGCCGGCGCCGTGGAGGTGGACCTCCCAGCTCGACTCGTTGCCGCCCGGGGTCCATGCCACCGTGGCCTGTGTGTAGCCAATCTCGTTGGCATGGAGGTCGGTCACCGAATCGCAACGGAGCTCGGGTGCGAAACAATGGACGTTGATATTGTCAAGGTAGAACCACGACCCACCCGTGCTCAAACTGTCGCGCCAGAAGCGGAACGTCAGGCGCGAAGCAGCAGGCAGCGCGCCCGTCTTCAGGCTGCACAACTGCCACTCGTCGACCGCCTGCAGCGTATCGTCGGCCAACAACGCCACACTGTCACCGTCCAGGGCGACAAGAACCTGCAGGCGGGTGGCCGTCTGATGGTAATGATAAGAAGCATCGGTGTAGCCTTGATGCGCTTTCACATAGAAGGCGACGCTCAGCGAGTCGGTGCAGCCTCCCAACTCGGGGGTAGAGAGGCTGACAGAGTTCACGCTGTCGGGCATCGAAGCATAGAGGACCCGGCTGTCCGTCGCGGCCGGCGTGCTGTTCGCCACGCGCATCGACCCTCCGTCGGCAAGCCAGCAGCGCGGCGACGAACCCACCGCCTCGGCCTCGAAGTCGCACCACCACGGCAGCGCCATCGGCCCACAGAGCGTGGTGAACCGCGTGGTCACGGCAAAGGTGATGCTGCTGTCGTAACATATCGACGACACAGCCGCCTCATAATCGGTAGCGGGACTCAAACCGCTGACGACGACACGATAGACGCTGTCGGCCGGGCCGAAATTGACAATCTGGCTGGTGGTGCCCGACGAAGAGGTGAGCTGCACACGGTAGCGCCCCACATGTCCTGGGTCGTCGACGACCAGGCTGACGGCATCCGAAGCCACACTGTCGGCAACCACCGCAGCAGGACGTGCACACGGCAACGCCTGCGTGAGGCTGACATCGTCAAGATAGAGTATATTGAACCATGTGCTGTCGGTGCTGCTCGCCCGGAATGCGATGTGGTGACCGGCACCGGTGAATCCGTCGAAGTTCATCTGGTGATGCTGCCATCCGGCGGCAAGCGACAGGGTATCGACGGGGGTAAAGGTGGTCGTATCGGCCGGGTTGGCGAGGACGCCCACAATGAGCATTGTGTTGTCGTAATAACTGCGACGGTAGGTCCAGAAAGTGAGGTCGATGCCCGCCAGGGTGTCGACCACCGGCATGACTGCGAAAGCAGGAGGGTCGAGGGGGTCGTAGGAGAGCAACAGGCTGCGCCCAGAGGAGCCGTGATGCACGGTGTCGAGCCTCACGTCGTTGCCGTTACTTCCCGCCGGCAAGACGCTCCAGCAGGTGCTGAGTGTGGCGGCGTTGAAGGTCTCGGTGAAGGGCAGGTCGGCATGGGTCACTGTGTCGCAGTCGGTGACAAACTCGGTCGAGACAATGTCGGAGAGGTGGGCTCCGCTGTCGCATATCGCCGCTGCACTCAGGAGGTAGGACACCCCAGGCTGCAAGCCGAAGAGAAGCGTGGTAGGAGTGTTGACGTCGGTCGAATCGACCGTACCGATATAGGGGCGCTGCCAGTAAATGCGATAGTGACCCACATTGTTGCTGTCGGTCACGGTGACGGTGACGCTGTGCTGGGTGACGGTGTCGACGCTGACGGCCTGCGGACGCGGGCAGCCCGTGGCCGGGAAGAGGCTTAGCTCGTCGACGAAGAGGCGTGCCGACCCGCTGACAGCTTTGAGGCGCAAGGCGATGCGGCCCGAGTCGGCGGCGTCGAAGGCGTGCTCGTAGTAACTCCACGTGCCGGAGGTGGCCACGGTGTCGACGGCACGGAAGCTGCTGCTGTCGCCCGCGTCGGCCATCACGCCCAGCTCGAGCAGAGCATTGCCGGCCGAACCCGGCATGGTGCGGGTACTGAACCCGATGGCCACCTCGCCGAGCGGAGTTCCGACCTCGGGCAGCACCACCACGGCGTCGTAGGGATGGGGGTCGACAATGTAGTTCGAAGCCACGAGGTAGAGCGACCGCTGGCCCGAGAGGCTGCTCATCGTTGAGCCCGCAACGTTCGATTCCATCATGCTTCCAGTGCTGAAGTTAAGCCAGCAGGGGTCGGCACAGTCGGTCGGCCAGCCTTCGAAGTCCTCGTGCCAAGGGAGGGGGCCGGCGAGGCATGCCGTAGTGAAGGCCGCGGAACGGTAGGGCGTGGCGCCATCGGGGCAGAGGGTGCTCACCAGTACCGTGTAACCCGTCCCGGGCTGGAGGCCGGTGAGGAGCAGCGCTGTGTCGCCGACGACATGGTGGTCAACGCCGTCACAGACAACATGATATTCGCCGATGCCGCCGTTGTCCTGCCAATGGACGAAGGCCGACGTGGAGCCTATCTGCTCGACATGGACCGCAGCAGGACGGTCGCAAGCGGGCAACACCTCGATGCCGACATTGTCGACATGGCCGTTGTCGTAATGATAACCACTCACCCATGGGTGCTCGCTGACGGTGGTCTGGCGCAACACAAGGCGGCCTTCGGTGCCGCTGTAGGCGCCGGTCTCGACGGTATAGGTGTGCCAGAGGGAGTCATTGGGTCGAAAGGATTCGAGGACAGTCATGTCGTTGATATTGCTGTCGCCACTGATGATGCCGACGGCCAGCTCGACACTGTTGGGGAAGCGTTCCACACGGTAGTCGAAGGTGAGGCGCAGGCGGTTGACCACGGTGTCGACAAAGGGGAGCATGAGGTAGGCCACGTCGAGGCTGTATTCGCTCAGATAGCGGCTATACATCTTCACATAGCGCGTGTCGCCGGCGGTCACGAAGGGGGCGGGCAGGAGGGTGTGGCTGCCGAAGTTGGTGTAGGCGGAGAGGCTATACCAGCAGGCGGGCAGCACAGGGGCCGACTCGAAGTTCTCGGCCAGCGGCAGCGGCTCGGCGCAACGGGTGTGGATCCATATCGATTGCGGCTCGCTGGCCACGCTGTCGTCGCAGAGGGCGCGGACGCTGACCAGGTAGTCGGTATTGGGCGTGAGGCCGGTGAGGGTGGCATGAGTGGCCGAGACCTGGAGGCTGTCGGCCGAGCCGGCCGAGCCGGCAGGGTGCCACGTGACGCGATAGCTGGTGGCCGGCACATAGACGCTCCAGCCAATCTCGGCGGTGTGCTGCCCCACTTCGGAGGCGGTCACTTGATTGACCGGCAGGCATTGGTCGAAGGCCTCAAGCACGATGTCGTCGATATACATCTGTGCGGAGGTGGTGAACTTGAAGGCCACGGTGTTGCCGGTGCCGGTATAGGTGGCAAGGGGCACCACATATTCCTGCCAGCTGTTGTGGTTGAGGGTGAAGGTCTGCAGCACATCGAGGCTGTTGATGTCGAGAGGGTCGTCCATGACGCCCACCTGCAGGGTCACTATGGGGTTGGAGGAGCCGCCGAAGATGCCGTGGCCTTTGAAACGCAGCCGCGTGGTGCGCAGGCTGTCGACCGGCGGCAGGTGGAACCACCCGCTATAGTAGGTGCTGAGGGCCATGTTGGGACGTCCTTCCAGAGCAGCCATGTCTTTCACCACGACACTGTAGGAATTCTTCCAGCAGCCGTCCCAGAGGGTGGGATCGCCGTCGGGACGGCCCTCGAAATCTTCGGTCAGCGGCAGCTCGCTGTGGGGAATCGGGGTGCAGGGGGTGGTGAACTGAACCCCATACCACTCGCTGCTGTCGGCGCCACAGTCGGATCGCATGTAGAGCCAGTGCTGGTGGTTGGGCGTGAGGCCCTGGAGGTGGCAGGTGTCGCCGCCGTAGAGCAGCAGGTGGTGGCCCGGGGTGCCGGGCGTGAAGTCGACGGTATCGAACTGTATGCGCACATAGGAGTCGGCCACCTCGTTGGGCGTCCAACTGAGGAGGGCCGTGTCGTGGCCCACAGCGCTCACCGCGATAGAGGTGGGACGCGGGCAGGGCGGCACCGGACGGTACCAGGTGACCACCGTGCCGCTATCGGGCAGACCGACCGGATTGAAGCTGGGAGTGACCACCCAGTTGTTGCCCGAGCGATAGGCGGGTTGTGTTGTGGAGACAACTACCGAGTCCCACGTGCCGCGCAGGGCCACATGGTCCACCTCGGTCTGGTAGTAGCCGGGGAAATATTCGTACTGCCACGTGGTGGCTCCGTCGACGAGCATGAAGTTGAACAGCGTGTCGTTCGTCACCCCGTTGTGCATCGCACCGTAGACGGCGCTGATGTCGCCGTTGGAATGCAACCGCAACTGGAAGTTGAAGTTGTCCTGCGCGGC
>JAEEGL012662546.1_pt1 | contig 14019 bp, 11 predicted proteins | sample 9134231 | NCBI WGS metagenome assembly JAEEGL01 (sample SAMN16246548, study PRJNA631951) | gut metagenome | biome: gut microbiome; feature: rumen; material: fiber-attached | host: Bos | place: Iran: Karaj | collected 2018-10
CGGGCTTTGACGGAGTGGAAATTCACTGCGTCGGCTACTATCTCGGCCAGCAGGTTCTTTCATCCACCGCAAATGTGCGCACCGACGAATACGGCGGAAGCAGAAAAAACAGAATCCGCTTTCATCTCAATATCGTGCGCAGAATCCGTGAACTATGCGGAAAAGATTTTGCGGTTATAGTAAAACTCTCGGTTGTGGAGCAGGGCCCCGACGGCGGCATCTCCATACCCGACGGCATATATTACAGCAGGCAGTTTCAGAAAGCGGGCGTTGACGCAATAGAGGTGCTCGCGGGCAAGTGGTCGGGAGAGCCCGGCAAACACGAAAAGCCCGAGTCCGCTTACCCCGACTGTATGGCGGTGCCCCTGTGTCAGGTGGTAAACGCAGGACTTCTTTTAACAGGCGGCGGATATAAAAAACTGCCGCTCATCGGCGGCGGACGCGCTCAGGACCCGGCAAAAGCGGAGAAAGCCCTTGCGTCGGGCAAATGCGATTTCATATTCATCGGTCACGGCCTGCTCGTACAGCCCGACCTTGTCAAACTCGTTGAAGAAGGCAGAGAGGACGAAATAAGGCCCTGCATCGGCTGCGGTCACTGTATAAACCATCAGCTGCAGCACGGCGAAAGAGCAATCTGCTCGGGTAACGCCGTACTCGCGAGAGGCGACAATGATTACAGCATTAAGCCTGCTCAAGTCAAAAAACGCGTTGCCGTGATAGGCGCGGGTGTCGCGGGGGTTGAGGCGGCGAGAATTGCCGCGCTCAGAGGCCATACGGTGGATTTGTATGAGGCGTCGGACGAAATCGGCGGCCAGATTAACCTTGCCGACAAGCCTCCGTTCAAAGACCATTTCACCCTGCTGAAACCTTATCTTGAGAGGCAGCTTGAACTCACGGGCGTGAATGTCCATTTGGGCAAAGCGCTCACCAAAGAAGATGTGCTCGGCCTGGGCGTCGACGCTGTTGTCTGCGCCACGGGGTCAAAACCCGTTTCGCTCAGGATTGAGGGCGCGGAAAGAGCCGTTTTCGCAAAGGATGTGCTCGCAGGCGCAAAAACAGGAAAGAGCGTTGCCGTGATAGGCGGCGGCTCAACGGGCAGTGAAACAGCCGAACTTCTTGCAATGCAGGGCAAGGATGTAACGATAATTGAGGTTACAGATACTCTCGCGGCAAACACAGGCAAAACGGCGCAGACCATTCTGCTCGGTCACCTCAAAGGCTACAAGGTGCGCATTCTCACGCAGTGCCGCGCTCAGAAAATCACGGCGGACAGCGTAATCTGCACCGGCAGTGACGGAAAAGAATTTGCCGTTAAAGCGGATACGGTTGTTATGGCAATAGGCGAAAGGCCGGATTCCTCGCTCTACGATTCGCTCAAGGACGAAGTGAAGGAAATATACAACATAGGCGACTCAAACGGCGGAGGAATCCTGCCGGGTGCTGTCTATGAGGGATATACTGTCGGAAATACTATATAAAACTTTTCAAAGGCGAAATAATGAAAATAACGGTTCTCAATGAAAACACCTGCAAAACGGGACTTCCGTGCGAGCACGGGCTCAGCCTGTTTATTGAAACGCAGGAGCATAAAATTCTGTTTGACGCCGGGCAGACGGATATTTTCGCCCGCAACGCGCAGACGCTCGGCATTGACCTGACGCAAGCCGGTATCGCCGTTTTATCTCACGGCCATTATGACCACGGCGGCGGGCTTGAAACCTTTTTCTGCATCAACAAAACAGCGCCCGTGTATATAAGCCGTCACGCGTTTGAAAACTATTACAACGGCGAAAAATACATAGGCATCAATCCTGAAATTAAAGATAACAGCCGCGTAATACTTACAGACGGAAAAACCGCAATCGGCGAAGGCCTTACCCTGTACCCGGCAGACGAAGTGCGGGAAGTTTTTGCCCTGCCCGAATCGGGGCTTACCGTAATGCGCGGCACAGAAAAAGTGCCCGATGATTTCAGGCACGAGCAGTATCTGATGATTGAGGAGGGCGGAAAGCGTATACTCATAAGCGGATGCTCTCATAAGGGAATCGTAAGCATCGCCGCCCGTTTCAGGCCGTATGTACTTATCGGCGGTTTTCATCTGTCAAAAATCAACGACGAAAACACGCTTGCGGACTGCGCGGAGCATCTGAAGTTTTACGGCACGGAGTATTATACCTGCCACTGCACAGGCGTGCCGCAATACGAATATCTCAGCAGTATCACCGGTAAGATTCATTATATTTCAACAGGTGAAACCGTTATTATCTGACAGCAAGGAAGTGATGATATGACGAAGGCGGTAATAATCGGCGGAGCGCCCGTTTCGGATTACAAGCGCGCACGCTCGTTTATTGATGAAAACGATTATATAATCTTCTGCGACAGCGGGCTTGCCCACAGCGAAAAACTCGGCATAAAGCCGAATCTCATAATCGGCGATTTCGATTCTCACGAAAATCCGCACAGCAGTGCGGAGACCATAGTCCTGCCGCATATGAAAGACGACACGGACACGGTTTTTGCCGTAAAAGAAGTGATAAAACGCGGCTTTGACTCCTGCGTGATGCTCGGCTGCGCCGGCGGAAGAATCGACCATACCGCAGGCAACATTTCCGCCCTGCTTATGCTCGAAAACGCGGGCGTAAAAGCGATGCTCGCGGACGATTACTGCGAAATGGAAATCCTGACGGATAAAGAAAAATACATCGAAGACTCCTACCCGTATTTTTCGCTCCTCTGCCTTTTCGGTCAGGCGAAGGGCGTGAATATTTCGGGCGCGCTCTACCCTCTCGAAAACGCGGAGATAAAACCCGACTATCAATACGGCATAAGCAATGAGCCGCTCCCGGGCGAAACGGCAAAAGTGAGCGTGAAAGAAGGCAGACTCCTGCTTGTGAAAGTGGCAAAAGAATAAAAATAAGGACTGCGGGTTTGTAACTCGCAGTCCATTTAGGTTTTAGGAGTGAAAATATTAATTGTAGGGAACGCCGTTTCGACGTTCCGTCCGTGCCGCAGGCTCGGAATAATGTCGATTTATATCGTCCACACCCGTCACATCGTCACTGCGTTCCTCTTTGCCACCTTGCCCTCAGAAACATAGTCGCCCTGCTCGCTGGTTCGCTTCGCAGTTCTCCTTGTTTCTTCCTCTCACCGCCTCGCTTCATCCGCCACCGGCGGCGCTTCGGCGGTTCGACCCCGAACATGGAGAGGGCCAATGCTCACGCATATCCTTGATGGCGGGCGGATAATATCCGCCCCTACGGGGCAAGTGCTGAAAACAACACTCTGTCATTCCGAGCCTGTCGAGGAATCTTGGCGTAGATCCTTCGGCTCACTCCGTTCGCTCAGGATGACAATCGTTTTCAATCCAAATAGTTTTTGATGTCACTTCCTCAAAGGCACTTAGGGAGGGAGCAGAAAAGGATGAAAACAACGCATTTATGAGCGAAGACAGTACTAAGGTACGGCGAGCGAATAAAGGCGTTGAGAAAAGACAATAACAAAACATTCCTTATAACAAATCAGAACAAATAAAAATCAAGGACTGCAAGTTACAAACTCGCAGTCCTTCTTAACTTTATTGTCTTTTCGCTTTTCGCCTTTTATGCCCCGACTGAATTACTCGTATAAGGGGTACTTGGTACAAATCTCTGCTACGCCGCTCTTGATTTCATCTTTCTTTGCCTCGAAATCCGTGACGCAAAGGAAAATGTATTCCGCGATTTTCGCCATATCCTCTTCCTTGAGGCCTCTGGTGGTAACCGCCGCCGAGCCGAGCCTTACGCCGCTGGTGACAAACGGTTTTTCGGGGTCGTTGGGCACAGCGTTTTTGTTGGCTGTGATATTCACGCTGTCAAGCCTGTGCTCAAGTTCTTTGCCCGTAACTCCCGTGCCTCTGAGGTCAAGGAGCATAAGGTGATTGTCAGTGCCGCCGCTCACGAGGTTGAGCCCTCTTGAGGTGAGACAGTCGGCAAGCGCCTTCGAGTTTGCGAGAAGCTGTTTCTGATACTCTTTGAATTCGGGCTTGAGAGCCTCGCCGAAGCAGACCGCCTTTGCGGCTATCACGTGCATAAGCGGGCCGCCCTGGTTGCCGGGGAAGATTGCTTTGTTGATTGCGGGCAGAAGTTCCTCTCTGCAGAGAATCAGGCCGCCTCTCGGACCGCGAAGAGTTTTGTGAGTGGTGGTGGTTACTATATTCGCATAGGGCACGGGCGAGGGATGAAGGCCTGCCGCCACGAGACCTGCGATGTGAGCCATATCCACCATGAAGTAAGCGCCCACGGATTTCGCGATTTTGCCGATGCGCTCGAAATCTATGATTCTGGGGTATGCCGACGCGCCCGCGACTATCATCTTGGGCTTATTTTCGTCGGCGAGTTTCTGAAGTTCATCATAATCAATGAAGCCGTCATCATTGACGCCGTAAGGGATGAAATGATAGAGTTTGCCGCTGGCGTTTACGGGCGAGCCGTGTGAAAGATGGCCGCCGTGAGCAAGGCTCATACCCATTACGGTATCGCCGGGCTGAAGCACTGCGGAATACGCCGCCATATTTGCCTGCGCGCCGGAGTGAGCCTGCACATTTGCCCCCTCTGCGCCGAAAAGTTCTTTTGCTCTGTCAATGGCAATCTGCTCAACTATATCAACATACTCACAGCCGCCGTAATATCTCTTGCCGGGGTAGCCTTCGGCGTATTTGTTTGTAAGCACGCTTCCCATTGCCGCCATAACCGCGGGGGAAACAATATTTTCGGAGGCGATGAGTTCAAGATTATGCCTCTGCCTGCCGAGTTCAAGGTTCATAGCGTCCGCGACGGCGGGGTCATATTTCTTAACAAATTCAATGGTATCAAGATAATCGGAATACATATCTGCTCTCCATTCTCCGCGCTGAAAACAGGCTGTGAATTGCCCCGTTTCCGCGCCGCTCATATTTGAAAAAAATATACCATACCGGGCGGATTACTGTCAATACGGAAAATATACAAAAGAGAGAACGCGGGGAACATTTTCCTTGACGGATTTATCACTTTATAATAAAATATTTACGTTGGAAATCCGATAAACAATAAGGTATTGGAGTGATTTTTACGCAGAATACAATCGATATTATCAAGAGCGGAAAAACTTCGCTCGGCATAGAACTCGGCTCCACGAGAATCAAGGCCGTGCTTATTGACGAAAGCGGCCGCGTGCTTGCGGGCGGCTCATACAAATGGGAAAACGAACTTAAAAACGGCGTGTGGACCTATCCGCTCGAAAAGGCGTTTGAAGGGCTCAGAGAGTGCTATGCCTCGCTCAAAAAAGACGTGAAAGAAAAATACTCCGTCACTCTTACCCGCACGGGCGCGCTCGGCATAAGCGGTATGATGCACGGCTACCTTGTGTTTGACAAAGACGGCGCGCAGCTTGCCGAATTCCGCACCTGGAGAAACACAATGACCGCAGAGGCGGCTGAAAAACTCAGCGCCGCATTCGGCTTCAATATTCCTCAGCGCTGGAGCATAGCGCACCTTTATCAGGCGATGCTTAAAGGCGAGAGCCACGTGAAAGACATCGCCTCCATGCACACCCTCGCGACATATATTCACTACAGACTCACCGGCGAAAGAGTTGCGGGCATAGGCGAAGCGAGCGGTATGTTTCCGATTGACAGCAATATAAACGATTATGACGCCTCAATGCTTGAAAAATTCGCAGCCCTCTCGGCCGGTATGCCCCGGAGTATATCCGATATACTGCCGAAGGTGCTTGTCGCGGGCGAAAACGCGGGCTCTCTCACTCCCGAAGGAGCGCTGATGCTCGACCCCGAGGGCGACCTTGAGAGCGGCATACCCCTCTGCCCTCCCGAAGGCGACGCGGGCACAGGTATGGTGGCGACAAATTCCGTAAGGCAGAAGACGGGCAACATCTCCGCAGGCACCTCCATTTTCCTTATGGTCGTGCTTGAAAAGGCGCTCTCAAAACTCTACCCCGAAATCGATATGGTCACAACGCCTTCAGGCTCACCCGTGGCGATGGTGCACTGCAACAACTGCTCCGGCGAAATAGACGCCTGGGCGGGGCTCTTCACCTCAATGTGCAAAGAACTCGGCTTTGACGTGAGCCTTTACGCCGTGCTTGACAAGATGTTTGAACTTTCGCTCAGAGGCGATAAGGACTGCGGCGGACTTGTGGGCTACAACTACATTTCGGGCGAAGTGATAACCGGGCTCGAAAAAGGAAAGCCGATGTTTTTCCGCGACCCGGACGCGAAATTCACCGCCGAAAACTTTGCCCGCCTGCAGGTTTCATCCGCGGCGGCTACGCTGAGCATAGGCAAGGAAATCCTTGACGGCGAAAACGTGAAGATTGACCGCATACTCGGTCACGGCGGCTATTTCAAAGCGCCCCTCGCGGGGCAGGCGATTATGGCGGCGGCGCTCAACACCCCGATATCCGTTGCCGAAACGGCAGGCGAAGGCGGCCCCTGGGGCCAGGCGGTGCTCGCGGGCTATATGCTCGGCAAAGACGAAGGCCAAAGCCTCGAAGACTACCTCGACAGCGTGATTTTCTCGGCACAGAAATTCACCGAAGTGAAGCCCGGCCAACAGGATGTTGAAGGCTACGCGAAGTTCATAGAAAACTACAAAAAAGGACTCGCCGCACAAAAAGCCGCGGCGGAAGAATAAGAGCAAAAAGGACTGCAACCGCAGTCCTTTTTTAATTCAGAATTCAGAATTAAGAATGCAGAATTAAGGGGCGCAAGGCGCCGATAATGATTATGCTCCGCATATCCTGTGTGGCGGGCGGGATGATATCCGGTCTCACCTGTCGGTTCGGTCGGTGCTTTCGCTACGCGAAGGTGTCCACCGGACACCCGCACCCCTACGGGTCAAGTACTTGTTAAAAACAAAATTGTTTTTGATGTTGCTGCCTCAAAGGCACTTAGGGAGGACGAAGAAACGGATGAAAACGGCTCTTTCCGGACTGAAGACAGTATCAGGATACGGCAAAGGCGAAAAGACAAATTGTTTCAGATGTAGCTGCCTCAAAGGCACTTAGGGAGGGAACAGAAAAGGATGAAAACGGAGCATTTGCGAATGAAGACAGTACTGAAGTACGGCGAGTGAGCAAAGGCTCCGAGAAAAGACAATAATCAAGCATTCCTTATAGCAAATCAAACGGCATAAAGAAAAGAAGTCCGAGTTAAAAACCCGAACTTCTTTATTATTTGTCTTTTCGGTTTTCGCCTTTTATGTCCCGACCGACCTCAGTCAGTGAGGATTATGGACCAATAGTACATTCCGTCGGGCGACTTCGCTACCCCCACCCCGATCTTCTTATACTCCCCGCTCGTCATAAGCGAAAGATTCTGCGACTTCGATTTGAGCGCGTCCATTGCCTCCGCGCCGCTCGAATAGCCCTTGCAGGTGAGTTCAATACAGTTTGTATATTCGATGCCGAGGTCTTTGAGCACGGTTGAATAATTTGAGCCGCCGGGCCTTGTGCTTGAGAGCTTGCCGCTGTAAGCCATCTCGGTGGCTCTCACGCTCGCCGCCGTGCACAGGTCGTCGCTGAAAGTAAGTTCGCTCTTGTCCGCGGAGGAGCGGTAGCCGTTTACCTTGTTTGCCGCCGACCTTATCTCGGAGGCGTTGGCGGCCTTGTTTGACTTCGCCTCGCTCAGCAGGTCGTTTGTGGAGGCCTTGTAGCCCGATGTGTCATATTTCACATAGGATTTCTTATCCGTCTGCACCTTTGAGCCGTCGGAATAGATGTCATAATAGGTTGAAACAACGTCGATTTTCTTTATGCCGTATTTGTAATCGCTCTTGGTTTCTTTCGTTTCTGTCTTGGTGTCCACAACATACTTTTTGGTGGTTGTGGTTATTTTGATTGAAAGCAGTGAGGGTGAATCCGCTTTATCTTTCGCGGTGGTTGATGCCGTCTGCGTTTCCTTTGCGGTTTCGGAGGGTTTTACGCTCGTGCTCTCGGGAGCGGCGGTGGTTGCCTGCTCTTCTGTCTTCGCCCCGGAAGTTGATTCTTCGGTGCTTTCTTCAGCCTGTGCCGTTTCGCTTTCGGCGGCGACGGATGTGCGGTAAAACTCCTTATCGAATTCTTCCTGATCGAATTCCTGCTTTGTGGTGGATTTTTCGGTTATGACAAGGCTTACGGACCCGCAGGCGGTAAGACACGCGCACAACAGGGCCGCGATTATTACAGATATAAGTTTTTTCATAATCTGTGCCTCCGTTTTCAAAAAAATGAGAGGCTGTTGCAAATTGACCTGTAACAGCCCCTTCGGGATTATTTATCCATACCGAGCATTTCGTTTACGCTGATGTTGAGAATCTCTGATAAGGCTTTCAGCTCGTAATCGTTTACCGAGCGAAGCTGACCTTCGATTTTGGAAAGGCCGGACGAATTTATTTCAATGCCCTTTATCTGAAGCTGGGTGAGCAAGTCTTTCTGCTTCATGTTAAGTGCTTTGCGCCTTTCTTCAACAACTCTGCCGACAATGTTTCTGTCGCCGAGTTTCTGTTTTCTAATTCTCATTGGTAAGGACCTCCATTCTGCATTTTCGGGAATTGCGTGCAGACCTGAGAGGGGGTGCGTGCGTGGGTTCCCGATTTAAAATCACGATTGATTCTATCACAGTTTTTTTCAAAATTCAACTGTTTTTGAACCCGTATCTCATATTAGCGCGCAAATGTGAATTTATCTTGATTAAAAAGAAAAAAGATTGTGAAAAGGCGGTAAGCGTAATATTGATTTTTACGCAATTCTTTATTATAATGAAAAAGATAAACGGCAAGGACTGATGCTATGGATAAAAAGATATATCCCCACCGCGACCACAGGCAGAGGGTAAGGGCGCAATTCAGAAAAAACGGCACCGCGAATATGCCGGACGCCGCAATTCTCGAGCTGCTCCTGTTTTACGCGATTCCGCGCAAGGATACGAAACCGCTTGCCGACCTGCTTCTTTCGGAATACGGCTCGCTCAAAGGCGTTGCCGGGGCGGATGCTTCCGCGCTCGAAAAGATTGACGGGCTCGGCGAAAACTCCGCTCTGCTGCTGAGTATGCTCGGCGAAATATCAAAGCGGGTTGAGGGCGGCAAACTGCCTCCCGTATGCCTCACGCGGCACGAAGATATAATTGAAAGAATATGTCTCGATATAAAGGACCGGGAAAACGAAGTCTTTTACGCCGCCTGCCTCAATTCGCTCGGCATGATGACCGCGGGCAAAGTGCTCTGCGAGGGCGGGCCCGACGGAGTGACCGCAGACAAGCGGGCGATACTCGAATTTGCTTTTTCGCAGGACGCGGACAAAGTGATAATAGCGCACAATCATCCGAATGCACCCGCCGCCCCTTCGCCCGAAGACATAGCGCTCACAAAGGAGACGGGCAAACTGCTTGCCGAAACGGGCATAGCGCTCGCGGACCATATAATAACGGGCACAGACGGATTTCTTTCACTCGCGCACACCGGAAAATTTGCAAATCTTTTTGATAAAATATGAGGAGGATAACTATGGAAAAGACCTATGAAAGCTGGATGAAAGGCACCTGGAAAAGCAGTCAGAAAGAATACACGGAGCCCACTCCCCTGCTTGCGGACGACGGCACCCTGCTCGCGAAAGGCTGGGCAAGGCACAATGTTTTCGAGTATGACCGTAACAAGGTAAAGGCGAAAATGCGCCGCAAGGAATGGGAATTCTATCAGATTTCAAACGGCAAATTCGTGGTGCAGATAAGCTTTGCAAACATTTCCCTGGGCGGCTATGTCGCGGCGGCGATAGTTGACCTGCAGAAAGGCAAAACGCTCAAAAACAAGGCGGCGTTTTTCCTGGGCGGCAAAGACAAATACGTCCTGCCCCCGAAAGGCGATGTGCCCAACAATGTGAAGTGGACGATAAGCGGCGCGGACTTTGAGTTTGACACTCACGAAACATACCGCACGCTTTACTTCAAAATGGGCAACGTCGAGTGCAACTTCAAAATGGATATTCTCCCGGACCACGAAAACATCACCACCGTGCTCCCCTTCGCAGGATACAAGGACAGATACTTTATGACCACCAAGCAAAACTGTATGCCGTGCGAGGGCACATACAAACTCGGCGACGAGGTCTTTTCCTTCTCAAAGGAAGATTCCTTTGCCGTGCTGGACTGGGGCAGAGTGTGCACGCCCTACAGCCTCGTGTGGTACTGGGGCAACGGAGCGACTTACCTCACCGATGAAAACGGAGAAAAACACATCTTCGGCTTCGAAATCACCTGGGGTATAGGCGACGAGAGCAATGCCACCGAAACCTGCATCTTCTATGACGGCAAGGCGCACAAATTCGGCGCGGTTGACGTTAAGGATTTCCCGAAACCGGACGGCTATATGAAGCCCTGGCACTTCGTTTCGGAAGACGGCAGATTTGATATGACGATGGAGCCGTTTTACGATAATCACGGCGACACCAACGCCCTCGTGATGAGGATGAACAGTCATCAGGTTCACGGCATCTGGAACGGCACCGTAACCCTTGACGACGGCACAAAGCTTGAAATTAAAGACATGTACGCATTCTGCGAATATGTAGAAAACAGATGGTAATACCTCTTGTAAAGGCATTTTACTTTACATAAAGTAAAATGCCTTTACATTTTTTCGTTTTTTTCAAAAAAACTTTCTTCAAAGTCTTTTCAAATGATTTTTTATATGTTATACTCTCTTTGTATGTACAGACTTTCTTCCGAAACCGCCGCGGCGGTTTCTTATGATAAATTGACGAAAGAGGGATAGCACCTTGGAGAAATTCGTTATCAACGGCGGTCAGCCCCTCAGGGGTGAAGTGACCGTAAGCGGCGCCAAAAACGCCGCGCTTGCGATTATTCCCGCCGCAATCCTTTCCCACGATGTGTGCAGAATCGAAAATGTACCCACATCCATCAGCGATGTGAGTTTTATGATAAAGACGCTCAAGCATATAGGTGCCGGCGTCAGACTCATAGACAGATCCACAATCGAAATTGATTCCCGCTTTGTGAATTCCTATGTCATTTCACACGATATGACAAAGTATCTCAGGGCTTCCTATTATTTTATCGGCGCCCTGCTCGGAAGGTTTCACAGGGCGAGAGTTGCCATGCCCGGCGGATGCTACCTCGGCCCGAGACCGATTGACCAGCATATAAAAGGCTTCGAGGCGCTCGGTGCAAAGGTCACGATTGAAGATAACGCTATAGTTGAGGCCACCGCAAACGAACTTATCGGCAACCCGATTTACCTTGACGTTGTTTCCGTAGGCGCCACAGTCAACATTATGCTCGCCGCCGCAAGAGCGCAGGGCATGACCGTGATTGAAAACGCCGCCAAAGAGCCCCATATAGTTGACCTCGCAAACTTCCTCAACTCAATGGGCGCGGATATCAGAGGCGCGGGCACGGATGTCATAAAAATCAAGGGCGTTGAAAACCTCCACGGCTGCACTTATTCGATAATCCCCGATCAGATTGAGGCGGGCACCTTTATGGTAGCCGCCGCGGCCACAAGGGGCGATGTGCTTATCAAAAACATCATACCCAAGCACCTTGAATCCATCTCTTCAAAACTCATCGAGTGCGGAGCGGAGATTGAGGAATTCGACGAAGAAATCAGGGTTTCCATGAACCGCCGCCCCGGCAAATGCAACATAAAGACTATGCCCCATCCGGGCTTCCCGACCGATATGCAGCCGCAGATGGCGGTCCTTCTCGCGCTTGCGGAGGGCACAAGCATCGTGTCCGAAAGCATATGGTCCAACAGATTCAGATACACCGAGCAGCTTCTGCGTATGGGCGCGTCAATCACGGTTGACGGTCAGCTTGCGGTGATACACGGTGTTGAGGCGCTAAGGGGCGCGCCCGTAAGGGCGGATGACCTCAGAGCAGGCGCCGCAATGATAATCGCGGGCCTTGCCGCAAGCGGCAAAACAGAGATTGAAGACATTCTCTACATTGACAGAGGCTATGAGAATGTGGTTGAAAAATTCGGCAATCTCGGCGGCGACATCAGAAGAGTTTACTGCGTTGAGCCTTTCTCGAAAGACAGCGCAGGCTGAAAAAATCAAAACGGATTCAGCGCTGATTAAATCGGGTTGCGCCGCACGGCACACGGATTTAATCAGCGTTTTATATGAAATCGGAATTTCCGGAGAAATGATAGTATGGCAAAATTCTGTTCTCTTTTTTCATCAAGCAGCGGCAACTGCACATATATCGGCACATCCGCCGGCGGCATTCTCATCGACATAGGCGTGAGCGCCAAAAAGACGGAGGACGCGCTTAAAGACATCGGCGTTGACCCCGGTGAAATCAGGGCTGTGTTTATTACTCACGAGCACACGGACCACATAAACGGGGTAAGGGTATTCGCCGCGCGCCACCGCGTGCCCGTTTACGCTACGGAGGGCACCCTTGACGGAATGAGTTACGCGGGTGTCTTTGAAAAAGCCGACATAAAGGCTTATGTTATGCCCGAAAAGGGCACGGAGGTTGACGGCATATTCGTAAGGCCTTTCCGCACCCCGCACGACAGCCTCGAATCCTGCGGTTTCACCGTGATGACGCCGGACGGCAAACGTCTTGCCGTGGCAACGGATATGGGCACCGTGACCGAAACGGTCACAAACGCGCTCTACGGCTGCGACCTTGTTTTACTTGAATCAAATCACGATGTGAGGATGCTGCAAAACGGCTCCTATCCCTTCTATCTCAAAAAGAGAATTCTTTCGGACACGGGGCATCTCAACAACGAAAAGGCATCCGAGCTCGCAGGCGTGCTGCTCGAGGGCGGCACTTCGAGATTCATACTCGGCCACCTGAGCAAAGAAAACAACATACCGGGCCTCGCATACGAAACGACCAAAGCCGCTTTTTCCGCTCTCGGAGCACAGGAGAATAAGGACTATCTGCTGAGCGTTGCGCTCGATTACAACAAACCCGTGATACTTTGAGGTAAGAATATGCTTAATATCAAAATAATCTGCCTCGGCAAACTGAAAGAAAATTACCTGCGCGATGCCTGCGCGGAATACATCAAACGGCTCGGCGCGTTCTGCAAACTGACCGTAACCGAACTCTCCCCCGCGAAGCTGCCCGATAACCCCAATGAAACGCAGATTGCCTGTGCCCTCAAAGAAGAGGCGAAAAAGATTGAGGCCTGCATCGGCAAAGGCGAGAGCGTGATTGCTCTTTGCATTGAGGGCAAAGAACTCACATCCGAAAAACTCTCGGAGGAAATTGACAATTTCGCCCTCTCGGGTGAGAGCAGCCTCGTATTTGTGATAGGCAGTTCATACGGGCTTGACCCTGAAATAAAGGCCTCGGCAAAGCTCCGCCTTTCAATGAGCCGTATGACTTTCCCTCACCAGCTCGCGAGGGTTATGCTGCTTGAGCAGATTTACAGAGCGTTTATGATTTCCTCATCGGGCAAATACCACAAATGACTTTCATTGGTTATTTTCAAGTGCTTTTTTCCCGGCGCGCCTCTTTTTTTGTTTATAATAACAAATATTGCGTAATGTACAAAAAAACTGTTGCAAATTTGTATAATAATGGTAAAATGAGTACGGTCAAAAAATATAAATTTTTAATCGGAGGTAATCCAAATGTCAGTTAAAGTTGCTATTAACGGTTTCGGCCGCATCGGTCGTCTTGCTTTCCGTCAGATGTTTGACGCAGAAGGTTATGAAATCGTAGCCATCAACGATCTTACCAAGCCCTCAATGCTTGCACATCTTCTCAAGTATGACACCGCTCAGGGCGGCTACTGCGGCAGAATAGGCGAAGGCCTTCACACCGTTTCCGCAGACGACGAAGCAGGCACCATCACCGTAGACGGCAAAACTCTTAAGATTTATGCTATCACCGACGCCAACAACTGCCCCTGGGGCGAACTCGGCGTTGACGTTGTTCTTGAGTGCACCGGTTTCTACTGCTCCAAAGAGAAGAGCCAGGCTCACATCAATGCAGGCGCAAGAAAAGTTGTTATTTCCGCTCCC
>JAEEGL014914087.1_pt1 | contig 14019 bp, 8 predicted proteins | sample 9134231 | NCBI WGS metagenome assembly JAEEGL01 (sample SAMN16246548, study PRJNA631951) | gut metagenome | biome: gut microbiome; feature: rumen; material: fiber-attached | host: Bos | place: Iran: Karaj | collected 2018-10
ACACGGCGAATATCGCCCCAGTTGTCATCACTTATCAAAATTATAACATCGTCAGGAACTTTAAGCCCTGCGTCATAATAGTCTTGAACCTCTTTGTACAAAGCCCAAACCTGCTGACGTTGTGCTGCCGGTTTGCCGGTTTCTTCAGCGATAATGCGACGTTGATTATCAAAAAGACGTTCCATGAGTTTTTTGTTTTTTTCGAGAGCCATAACATATTCGTCGTCGTGTCCCTCTTGTCCGCCCATAGGAGTATCACCGTCACCGCGCATACCGATTGTAATAAGGTCTTCGTTATCCTTGCTACGACGAATTCCCTCACGGAAAAACTTGTCGATAACTTCCTGATTAGTATTATAATCCCATGCTCCGTTAGTACTGCGCGAACGTACCCACTCTTGATGATTGCGCGCCATTGGTTCGTGATGAGATGTTCCCATTATAATACCCATCATGTCAGCGGTTTTGCTGTTGAGGGCATCGTCGGCATAAAAAGCGTTGCCCCACATTGCAGGCCACATAAAATTGGCTTTTAGACGTAATAACAATTCAAAAACCGCAGCATAAAAATTACTATTCATGCCTTTTGCAAGTGCGGGGTCAGCCGAGGGACATTTTGAATCCGGAAATGTTTTACTAACCCAAGTGCTAAGACACGGAGCCTCATCGTTCAAGAAAATACCTCTGTATTTAACTTTCGGACTTGGGAAAATAACCGGATTTTTAACATTGAGAGCCACATAATCATGCTTTTGTGTTGGAACGTCAGCCCAAAATTTCCACGGACTTACACCGATAGACTGACTAATGTCATAAACGGCGAAAATCGTTCCGCGCTTGTCGGAGCCAATAACCAAAAGCGTATTCTCATCCAGCGGATAAATCATGCCCGCTTCCCATTGACCTTTGATTGAACTTACATCAATTTTTTGTTTTTTAACAATTTTATCAATAACAGAAGATTTGCCAAGCGTTCCGAAAATAATTTTTTTCCCGGCGCCCGGAGTATAATGATCCGTTACGTCTTTTATATCTTCGATTAAATTTCTAACGGCTATTTTAACACCTTCCCATTCATCATCTGAAACTACAAATTCACATTCTGAAATGTCAAAACCGTTGTCGTTTTTTTCAAAAGTAATATAATCTTTTTGAGGGTTTTGTGCGTAAAAAACATTAAAACTCAAAACACAAAACAACAAAATTAAAAATTTTCTTTTCATTTTTCCTATTTGCATAAAAATTCTTTCATTTTACCATCTGAATAAAAAAGCGTCGGAAAATCGGTGCGACCCTTTATCGGCCAATCCTGTCTCCATGAACCTTTATCTGTAATACCCCAAACCGTAACACGCTCTATATTAGCAGAATGACGTACAAAACATTCAAAAATATCGTTGAAACGATTGTTAAGAGCATTTCTTGCAGAGTCTGTAAGACCGTTGCGGTAAGGGTCGTAGGTATCTTTATAATCAGCTTTTGCAGTAATGTCAGCAGTATTGCCTTCGGGGAAAGGAATAGCCGTTAAATCAAATTCCGTAATTTGAACTTTAATACCATTATCCTCAAATTTTTTCAAAGAGGTTTCCAATTGTTCAATAGTCGGAAAAGTCATCGTAGAGTGCATTTGCATTCCGACATAATCTATTTGACAGCCTTGAGATTTTAATTCGTTGATTTTCTTGATTATAGCATCACATTTTTCGGGTTTTGAAACATTATAATCGTTGAAAATCAATTTAGCATCAGGGTCAGCCTCATGAGCATACTGAAAAGCAAGTTTCAAATATTCTTCACCCAAAATTTTGTAATAAGGCGTTTCCCGCAAAGTACCGTCATCGTTGAAAGTCTCGTTTACAACGTCCCAAGCATCAACCTTGCCTTTGTAATGTTCAACGGTTGCCGTGATAAACTCTTTCATATTTTGTTTCATAACTTCGGGTTTTAACGGATTGCCTTGCTCATCAACCCAAAACCATTTCGGACTTTGTTCGTGCCAAATCAAAACATGACCTATCATATACATATTATTCTTTTTGGCGAAATCAACAACGAGGTCGCCTTCCGAAAAATCATATTTCCCTTTTTCTTTATCAATAATTTCGGGCTTCATGCAATTTTCGGCAGTAAGGGCATTGAAATGTTTTTTTGCGATGTTAATTGTCAGAGAATCTCTTCCGAAAGCCTGATCCGCTGCTAAAACAGTACCGATTAAAAAATTGTTTTTGAATTTTTCTTTTAAAATAGGTTCTGTAACCGTAACTTTTGAATCCTGTTTAGGATTGTTAGAACAAGCTGCAAGCATCATTGCAGCTGATAAGAGCGAAAAAATTTTTTTCATAATAATATAAAAGTGTTTTGTTTTTATTAATAAAATTAATGCAAAGTTAATGATAAAATTCGGATTGGACAACAAAAAAATTCCCCTCGTTTTTTTATTTGCTTTTCTGATTAACATCTCTTACCTTTGCAATTAAAAACAAATTCTAAATTTTCATAACCGAAAGAGTTGAAAATTTGATTTTTTTTATATCAGTTTTACCTCAAAATAAGAAAAAAATGAAAACATTTTTCTCAATTTTATTTCTATTAACGCTAAGAGTCAGCGTTTTTGCGCAATATTCAACGGACAAATTTTCAGTATATTATAATGTAAGACACATACCAGAATTTTACGTTGAACCTCAAGACAGAACTTTCGGAGTATATTTCAACGGCCCGAAACAAATAAAAAATGCTGTTGATTTCAAAAATCTTTATAATTTTTACGCGCCTTTGGGTTGGAGACCCGACAAGGGAAATCCTTATATGATAATTAATTTTGAGGTTGATTATTTGGAAATTCAAAAATCCTACGAAGTCGAAGATACCGTAAAAAGAATTTTCTTTCCGGCGATGGATTATACAATTCCTATTCACATAACGGTTGAAACTCCACAAAACAAAAGCGAATATACAAATGCCCTAAACGCCTCTATTTTGGAAAAACCGACAATTTATACATATATCAGCGAAAAAGGATTCAGAACAATAGACGATGCTAATGATTTTTTTGTTGATAACAAGGATATTATCATCGAGGAAGAAATCAACAAACGGATTTATGATTTTTATGCAGAAACTCAAAAAAGTATTAACAACGATTATGTTTATTATCCGAAAGACGAAAACATCCACGTATGGCTTTTGGACAACAAAAAAAACGAGTTTTATAAAGATTATAAAAAATCGAAAGAAAATATAAAAACTATTTTCCATAATCTGAATGCAACAGGCGGTCAGGAAGATGTTATAAAGGAAATCAAACCGTATATCGAACTTATTAAAGAGGAAATAAATTCATTGAACGAAAAAGAAAAAAAACAACGCTCAGCTAAAATAAATCTATTATACGGTCTTTCGGAGATTTATTACGCACTCGAAATCTTTGACGTAAGCGAAGATTACGCCAAACAAGTATCCTCTTTCGATGATTCGCGCGGTGATAAACAGATGAAAGCCATCGAAAACTACAAGAAAGAATTGAAGAAACATCACATAAATTCCAAACACTTTGAAATAACGTTTTGAAAAAAAAATCAAAATTAATTTGGAATATTAAACAAAAGTTTGTACTTTTGCCACGCAACTATAAAGAGGGGACTCGATAGTCCCCTCTTTTATTCAACTGACAGTTTAAACGCAAAAAATGATTTCGAAAGAACTAATACGGGAACTTTTTGAAACGCTGCCTCAGTTAAGCGGATACTTTTTGACAGAAGTAAAAGTTTCTCCAAATAATGAAATTTCGATTTCAGCCGATACAGACCAAGGAATCACAATTGATCAATGCGGCGAAATCAGCAGAATACTTGAAGAAAATTTAGATAGGGACAAAGAAGATTTTGACTTGGAGGTTTCATCTCCGGGTCTTTCCGAACCGTTTAAGGTTTTAAGACAATACATCAAAAACATCGGAAAGGAAGTCGATATTGTAACTGTCAGCGGACAAAAAAAGAAAGGCCGGATAATCGCGGCTAACGAAAACGGTGTTGAAATAGAAACTTCTCGCACCGAAAAACAGAACGGAAAAAAAGTTAAAATTTTGGAAAAAGAAACTTTGGAATTTTCCGTAATAAAAACAACAAAATTAAAAATTACGTTTAAATAACATTTTATTTTAGGCGGAAATATGGAAATCAATAATCTGATAGAATCTTTTGCCGAGTTCAAAGAACAAAAGAACATTGACCGCGCCACAATGATGCGCGTGATTGAGGAAGTATTCAGAAATATACTTACCAAAAAATTCGGCACGGACGAAAACTTCGACATTATTATAAATATTGACAAGGGCGACCTCGAAATATGGAGAAACCGCGTTGTCGTAGAAGACGGCGATGTTCAAGACCCGAATCTTGAAATCTCTATTTCGGATGCCAAAGCCATAGAGGAAGATTACGAAATCGATGAAGAGGTTACCGACGAGGTAAAATTCAAAGACTTCGGTCGTCGTGCTATTCTTACCCTTAGGCAAAACTTGACTGCCAAAATTCTCGAATTAGAGAAAGAAAAACTCTACGAAAAATACAAAAACCGTATCGGTGAAATCGTGGCAGGCGAAGTTTATCAGGTTTGGAAAAAAGAAATACTCATTCTTGACGACGAAGGCAACGAACTCTCATTGCCCAAACAAGAACAGATACCGAGCGATTTCTTCCACAAAGGAGATAACCTCAGGGCCGTTATCAACACCGTGGAAATGAAAAACGGAACTCCTTCTATCACACTTTCAAGAACTGCTCCGGCTTTCCTCGAAAGATTGTTTGAATTGGAAGTACCCGAAATTTTTGACGGTCTTATCACCATCAAAAAAATTGTCCGTATCCCGGGCGAAAGAGCAAAAGTAGCTGTTGAAAGTTACGACGAAAGAATTGACCCTGTAGGTGCATGTGTTGGTATGAAAGGTTCTAGAATTCACGGCATTGTACGCGAACTCAGAAACGAAAACATTGACGTAATCAATTACAGCAACAATAGTCAGTTATTCATACAACGCACCCTAAGTCCTGCCGTTATCAACGATATTAAAGTAAACGAGGCAGCTAAAAAAGCAGAAGTATATTTAGCACCGGAAGAAGTTTCAAAGGCAATCGGCAGAAACGGTTCTAATATCAAACTCGCAGGACAATTAACCGGTTATGACATTGAAGTGTTCAGGGACATTGAAGAAGGCGAAGAAGATGTAGACCTTCAGGAGTTCTCTGACGAAATTGAAGGTTGGATAATCGATGCTCTCAAAGGTATCGGTTGTGATACGGCAAAAGACGTTCTCAATATTCCTAAAGACGAACTCGTAAGACGTACTGACTTGGAAGAAGAGACAATCGAGGATGTTGTAAACATTCTTAAAGCCGAATTCGAATAGTATTGCAAACTTTTTTCTTTAAGAAAGAAAAACTCAGTAAAAAAAGGGATGAAAAAATTCCGTTGCTGCAATACAATATTAGTTAACGCCGAATAATAACTTTAATTTTCCATAATGGAACAAGAGAACAATAATAAAGAAATTAGACTTAATAAAGTAGCGAAAGAACTGAATGTAGGAGTTTCGACTATCGTGGATTTTCTCCAAAAAAAGGGTCAGAGCGTAGAAAACAACCCTAATCACAGAATTTCCATGAAACAGTATGAAATGCTCGTAAAAGAATTCAGCTCTGATATTATACTGAAGAAACAGATGGAAAAAGAGGCTGAAAAGGAAAAAGAACGCAAAAAAGCCATTTCTGCCGAAAACAAAGCCAAAAAACAGGCTGAGAAAAACAATGACACAAATCAAGTTCCAAATGAAAAAAAGGAAGTAAAAGTGTTAGGTAAAATTGATTTGGAGCAATCAGGCAAAAACGGAAATCCCAAGCCTCAGAGTGGCGGAAATAATCAACCGAAACAGGAGCAGAATAACAAAAACACAAATCAACAAAACCAGAAAAAACAGCAGCAACAGCAGCAACAACAACAAAAGAACACTGCTGATGCGCAGAGCAATTTTAAGGTATTGGGCAAAATAGATTTGAACACAATTAATACAAAAACCCGTCCTGACAAAAAGTCAAAGAGCGAGAAACAACAGGAAAGAGAACAGCGTCAAAGAGACCGCGAGCAAAATCAAGCTCCGCAGCCTAACAACGCTAATGCTCAACCCAAAAACGACAAACCGTCGGAGAAAAAACCGCTCCAAACAACAGTTGTCAATACGCCCGCAGTCGAAAAAGATAAAAGCAGCGTAAACGACAATGTTGCCTCCAACGTTTCTACCACTGAAGTAGAGAAAAACGTTGAGAAAGAAGATGTTGAAATCTTCAATCCGTCTACGGCTAAACTTGCCGGACTTACCGTTATAGGCAAAATGGAATTGCCTCTCGATGAGCCTAAAAAAGGCAAACGCAGCAAGCGTAAACGCAAACGCATCGAAAAAGAGCGCGTTGACATCAACGCTAAAGAAACTCTTGTAGAGGGCGGAAAAGATAAATCACGTCGCAAAGACAACAAAAACAAAGATAAAGACAAAGATAAGGACAGGGATAAAAGCGACAAAGAATCTAAAAGCAAAGATCGTAAAAATAGCGATAAGAATTTTGACCGCAGCGACAAAAAAGGCGGACAAAAAGACGGAGGAAAACAAGGTCGTCATAAAGACAAAGACCGTCGTTTCCAAGCTCCTGAAATTACAGAAGAAGATGTAAACAAGCAGGTTAAAGAAACTTTTGCCAAGATTCAAAGCGGAAAAGGCAAAACCAAATCCTCTATCCGCAGAAAAGAAAGACGCGAAGAAATGCGTGCTAAGGAGGAAGAAGTAAAACTGACGGAAGAGCGTGAGAAAAAGACGTTGAAAGTAACGGAATTTGTTACGGCAAACGAACTTGCAACTCTTATGGACGTTCATGTTAATCAGATTATTGCTACTTGTTTCGACTTAGGCACAGCAATCAGTATAAATCAAAGACTTGATGCGGAAATCATATCCGTAGTTGCCTCAGAATTCGGTTTTGACGTTAATTTCGTTGACATGGAGGAAGAAGATGACAGCGAAGAAGAGGAAGACAAACCTGAAGATATGCAACCAAGACCGCCGATTGTTACTATCATGGGACACGTTGACCACGGTAAGACATCACTTTTGGACTATATCAGAAAAACCAACGTTATCGCCGGTGAAGCAGGCGGTATAACACAGCACATCGGTGCTTACAATGTTGAAATGTCTGACGGTAAACACATTACGTTCCTTGATACACCGGGTCATGAAGCTTTCACGGCAATGAGAGCGCGCGGTGCTAAAATTACGGATATTGCAGTTATCGTAATTGCAGCCGATGACAGCATAATGCCTCAAACCGAAGAGGCTATTTCGCACGCACAAGCCGCCGGAGTACCGATTATATTTGCTATCAACAAAATAGACAAGCCGGGTGCTAATCCCGAAAAAATTAAAGAAGCTCTTGCCAACAAAAACCTCCTCATCGAAGAATGGGGCGGTAAATACGGTTCAGTTGATATTTCAGCTAAAAAAGGTCTCAACGTTGATAAACTTTTGGAACGTATACTTTTGGAAGCTGAAATGTTGGAACTCAAGGCTAATTACAAAAAACGTTCTACCGGCAGCATCATCGAAGCCTCTTTGGACAAAGGACGCGGTTATGTGGCAACGGTAATCGTTGAAACAGGTATTTTAAGAACAGGCGACGTAATTTGTGCCGGAAGTCATTCGGGTAAAATCAAAGCTATGTTCAACGAAAGAGGTAAAAAAATCAAAGAGGCTAAACCTTCAGAGCCTGCATTGATTTTAGGTCTTGACGGAGCGCCCTCGGCCGGTGATAAATTCAAAGTAATGCCCGATGAAAGAACAGCAAGAGAAAAAGCTACAAAACGCGGTCTGTTGGAAAGAGAAATCGGACACAGAACGCAGAAACACTTAACCTTGGAAGAAATCGGACGAAGAATTGCAATCGGCTCGTTCCAAGAACTCAACATTATCATCAAAGGTGATGTTCAAGGTACAATCGAGGCTTTGCAAGATTCGTTGGAAGGACTTTCTACTGAAGAAATTCAAGTAAAAGTAATTCAAAAAGCCGTAGGTCAGATTTCTGAAAGCGATGTTTTGCTTGCAAGTGCATCGAATGCCGTAATCATCGGTTTCCAAGTACGTCCATCATCAGGTGCAAAGAAACTCGCAGAAAAAGAACAAATTGACATCAAATTGTATTCTATTATCTACGATGCTATTGATGATATTAAGAAAGCAATGGAAGGTATGCTCTCACCGGAGGTAAAAGAAGAAATTACCGGTACGGCAGAAGTTCAGCAACTTTTCAGAATCTCTAAAGTCGGCACGATTGCAGGTTGTATCGTCAAAGAAGGTAAAATCTTTAGAAACAACAAATGCAGGGTTATCCGCGATGGTATCGTTATTCATACCGGCGAATTGGAATCTCTCAAACGTTTCAAAGACGATGCAAAAGAGGTTACCTCAGGACAAGAATGTGGTCTTAATATTGCAAAATTCAATGATATGCAAGTGGGCGACATCATCGAATCGTATGAAGAAAAGGAAATTTCAAGAACATTGAACACTCCTTCTCACGAATTCAAATTGTAATAAAAAAACACAATCATAAGAAAAAAGCGGAAGAAAAAATCTTCCGCTTTTTTTATAGAAAAATTTGAAAAATACGGGATATTTTTGTAACTTAAAGCACTGAAAATTTGGTTAATAATTTTTTTTGAAAAAAAATTATTTTTTTCAAAAATTTTCGTATAACTTTACGTATTAAAACAAATGTACAAATAACGCAAAAAAAATACGAAATAACTATACAAGCCTATGAACGAACAATACTCAAACTTTCGTAACTTACTGATAATCACCCCCCCCCGAACAAGAAAGGTTAAACTAATTGTATTTACACCACCATAGCTGGCGATGCTTTCTCTATGCGAGAAGGTATCGCCTAAGTGCGTTTATATATTTATACAAGAAATTACATACATAAAAATCAAATTATTATGAATAAACACATTTCTATTTTTTTGCTCAGCCTCACTATGGTGCTGGGGCTGACTTTAGGGCTTAGTCCGACGGCGTATGCGCAAGTGACGGAAGTTAATAATTCCGAAGAATTCGTTAATGCGGTCAACAACGGCAATAATGTAAAGCTGGTAGCGAATTTTAACGGTTCTATTGATTATTTGTATTTTACGAAAGAAACAACAATAGACTTGAATGGACATACGATGTCTGTACAATTGGGTAATGTTTCTCATTTTTATATCCAAGCTCCTCTAACGATAATAGATGGATCGTCAGATGGAAATGGAACACTTATTTTCGAAAACTCCAATACCCCGACCCCGTTCACAATACATCGTGAAGGATCGTTGACGTTGGAAAGCGGTAATCTGCGTTTTACTGGCACCAGTATTATTAACGGGATTGATGTAGGGGGAGGTCCATTTACGATGACGGGTGGTACTATCGAAAGTACAGGTTCTTCTATCTGGCGAAACGGTAATAATGTTTCGATTAGCGGCGGTACAATCAAAGGGGGCTTCTGTGGAGATAATGGAGAAATAGATATTACTGGAGGCAAATTCAACTTCGACCCAACGAGCTACTTAAAAAACGGGTATACCGCACATCAGAGCGGAGAGTTTTGGGAAGTGAAGGAGGATGTTTCTTATCTGGATGCTGATGGTTCTAAGAAGACCTGTACAGACTACACCGTAGTTACCTCGAGCACGACAACATGGAGTGATGGTTGGTACGTAGTGAATAGCGATGTTTCCATTAACGAAACAATCAAAATAAGAGGTAATGTGAACCTCATACTATGCGATGGTGCAAAATTGAACGTAAATGTTGATGTTCCTGATTACGCTAGTTCTTATGCCGCTATAGATATACATAATGATTTGGCTAATTTCACAATATATGCTCAGAGTACGGGAGAGGATATGGGCGAATTGAATGTCAAAGCACCTAATTATATCGCCTTATATGGCAAAAAATCCAACATAACGTTTAATGGTGGAAAGGTTATGATGGAGGGACAGCAGGATGCTATCTATATAGAATATTCTATTTTAACTGTTAACGGCGGTGATATCACATTCACGGGGGATGATGACGGAATTTACTCCCACAAATCTCAAATGTATGTCGATGGTGGCAATGTTACCGTAATAGGGAATTATTTTGGAATTTTCTCCCACGGATCTCAAATGTATGTCGATGGTGGCAATGTTACCGTAATAGGGAATTATTATTATGGAATTAACTCCAACGAATCTCAAATGTATGTCAATGGCGGCAAACTTACTGTTATCGGTGATGATAAAGCGATATATAATTATTGCAATGTATATAACTCCATCCCCGGTACGGGCTGGACGAATACCGATGGCACTGAGGGTTTGACTAACATCAAAGTCAGCACTGAAGGTCAAAATCTTTCTAACTTCAAGAAAGTGCAGTTCCCAGCAGCCCACACCCACAACTTCACTTACTCCGCAAGTGGCTCTACAATAACGGCTACATGTAGCGTGGAGAATTGCTCGCTGACAGATAATAAGGTGTCGCTAACAATAGTAGCTCCCGAGATGACCGTCAGTGGCACAGCGAAGAACGCCAATGCGACACTTACGGGGCTCGAAGAGTTTAATAGTGCTACTGAGCTTGCTGTTGCTGCTGCTGACATTATGTATGTCAACAGAGATAAAGGCACTGAAACGTCTACCGCCCCAACGTCTGCGGGGAAATACACCGCTAAGATTACTGTCGAAGGGCAGACGGCAAGCGTGGATTACGAGATTTTAGCCCCAGTTACCCTTACCGTGAGGAGCAATAAAGAAGATTGGGGTACTGTGGAAGTTGAAGGTCTTGGCAACGAGGTCGTGGTAGTGTGGGACGATATGGAAAATTCTGGAGAAGGCGAATACACTAAAGATGGTGTAACGTTGATACCGAGCTCTGATTGGGCTCATTCTGGAAGCGATTTTACTCCCGATGGCGATAATACTTTCACCTCTACGTTGGGGAACTTCACCAAGATTGAGATTTACTGTGATCATCACCATTCTATTAATGATGGATGGACGCTTGAAGACGGAATGGGAGGAGCTAAATTGACGTGGACTGGCGATGCCGAGAGCATAACCCTACATAGTGAGATATGTGGCATCCTGAGTATAAAATTTGTCTTTGGCGGAACAGGAGCTTCTGGCATCACCGCCAATGAGGACGGTACCTATACCGTCAACCCCGGCACAGAGGTAACAATCAAAGCCACCCCAGCCGATGGGTTCCATCTCGCAAGTTGGAGCAATGGTGCTGAAGTGAACGAAGATGGTACTCAAAAAATTAAAGTAACAGAAGACATAACCATAGTAGCTAATTTCACAAGTCCTTTTGCAATTGCTATGGATACGGATCATAAAGCCGAGGCTGCCAATAGTGAAGTGCAAAATGGTTTTGAGATAAATACTTACGGATATTGCAACGACAACAGCTATCGTCTGAAATACTACCTCCTTAGCGGCGAGCCTGATCAATACAAAGTTGAGTTTGATGATAACAGATTTTTTGACACAGATTGGACAGAGCTTGCTACTGTAGGACCTGAAGGCACTATTGACCTCGAAATACCTGCCGACATTCCTACCGGTGATTACAGCATGAAAGTTACTTTCCGCAATAGTAATTATACGACATTCGATAGCGAACCAATAGAAGTGTCGTTCCACGTAAATCTGCCTGAGACATACACTGTACCTCTCTACGACAACGTGATAGCTTTAGTAAATACATGTGAATGTTTTACCGACGTTCAATGGTATCATCGCGACAATAGCAACGCAGATTGGCAAGCTATCAGCGGTGCAACAGGCTATTACTATCGCCAAGTTGGTGGTTTAACAGGCGAGTACTTCGTAAGTGCCAAGATGAACGGTGTATCTACTTACACCTGTCCACAGACCGACGTAAAGACACTCTATGGTGCGCCTAAGAAAGTTGCCAAAGTTCGCGTATCGCCTAATCCGATAGAGAACAATGCAACAGTTTCTATCGAAGACACAGAGAACTTAGAACACAGCTTGCGCATTATCAATGTTATGGGTAATGTAATTGAAGTTCGCACATTCAACGGCAATAGTACTTCCATAGACATGGGCGCATATCCAACGGGCAGTTACATGATCAATGTCGATGGTATTGGTGTAAAGGTAATTAGGAAGTAATCTATTTAACTCTAATAAAAGAACGCATATATGAAAAATAAACATATAATAACCGTCTTCACAGCTGTAGCACTATCCGTCACGGGCTATGCTCAGCAATACGAAGGCAACAACTATGTAGGAATAAATTTCGGTGGCGGACTCAATTCCTTGGTTTATGACGCCGCAAACGGAGACAAAAAAGCTGGTGGTGGCATCGAAACCGGATTGTTCTTTGGACATTTCTTTAACGATAACATCGGTTTGGGCGTGGGTCTGCAATATTCATTGGCGCATGCCTCTGCAGTCTACAACTACACGGAGACAACCGCCGAACTTATTCACCCAAGCAACCCGAATCTTACTTACGACCTTCACGCTACATACAACGACTGGAAAGAACGTCAAAGTGTGAGCATTCTAAGCATACCAATAGAGTGCTTATATCGTAAGCCTATCAATGATAACTGGAATTTTATTGGAGGCTTGGGACTTTCGCTTGATATGTATGTTGGTGGTAAGTATAAAACCAAAGACGGCAACTATACTCTCGCAGGTACATATCCTGCACTTGGTTCGTATGTAGTGAGCGATATGCCGGAACATGGTTTTACTACATACGATGACGTTTTCGGAGCTAAATTCGACAACAGAACCAAAGTAGGTAGCAGCCTGATTGCCGATGCCGGAGTACGTACTAAACTTAATGAGCATTTGGGATTGTATATGGGTCTATATTTTGGCTATGGATTAACCAATCTTATAGACGAATCAAAGTCTAATTCGATTCTTGTCATCAACCAATCAGACCCGAAGAAAATTGACTATTATGGCTCTTTAGACTCGCGTGAGGTTGATAAAGCTCATCTGCTTCGCTTTGGAGTGAAAATAGCAGTAGATTTTGGGTGGAATAAGAGTTCTAAAAAGGTAGTAGACCAAGAGCCTATTGTTGACAACGAGGCTGAACGTATAGCTAAGGAAAAGGCTGAAGCAGAACGACTTGCAGCAGAGAAAGCTGAGGCTGATCGCATAGCAAAACAGAAAGCTGAAGAAGAACGACTTGCAGCAGAGAAGGCAGCTCGAGAAAAAGCAGCTGCCGACAGTGCTGCACAAGCCAAGATTGTTGCTGAGCAAACAAAAGCTGAAGCCGAGAATCTCCTCAAGAACATCAATGCTACGGTATACTTTAATAGTGGAGATGCCAACATCACCCTTGACGACAAGACTAATGCTGCTATCCAAGCAATCTGCAAAGCAATGAATGCCGATAAGAGCCTCAAGATTGTCATCACGGGGCACACCGACAATACTGGTTCATTGGAAGCAAACATGAAGTACGGTCAGAAACGTGCCGAGGCTCTTCGCGATTATATGGTTAAACAAGGAGCACCTATCGAAAATATCGAGTGTGTAAGCAAAGGTCCAAAAGAACCAATTGCCGACAACAAAACTTTAGCAGGTCGCTCTAAAAATCGTCGCGCCACAGTAAACTTCAAGTAGGCTACTAAACGAGCATAGGAGTAAAACTTCTCTGGCTCAGTATTTCTCTTTTTAAGATTTGGCGAGTTTTTTTTGATAACTCGCCAAATCTTTATTATTTTTATGGGGATAAAATCAATTTGCGTATTCCGAAAAAAATTATCAACTTTGCAGAACATAATTTTTTTAGAATTTTAAAGAAATGAATATAATACTTTCAGACAATCTCGAAAACCGCTTTGAACTCTTACCGCTGACTTTCACCCGTCCGGCTGGAGATTTAAGATG
>JAEEGL010527175.1_pt1 | contig 14018 bp, 13 predicted proteins | sample 9134231 | NCBI WGS metagenome assembly JAEEGL01 (sample SAMN16246548, study PRJNA631951) | gut metagenome | biome: gut microbiome; feature: rumen; material: fiber-attached | host: Bos | place: Iran: Karaj | collected 2018-10
GGAACTCTATCAGGTGGAGGTACCGTCAAAGGGAGAAAGCCGCACGACCTACAACGTGGGCGTCATCTCCGGAGGGACTTCCGTCAACACGATTGCACAGAGTGCTGAAATGCTGTACGAATACCGGTCAGATGATTTGAGCTGTATGGAGCGGATGGAGGAGACATTCAGGAGGATCCTCACCAGGTGCACGCCTCCTGACGGAGAGGTGTGCTGCGAACTGATCGGCGAACGGCCCTGTGCGGGCGCGGTGGACGCGGAGGCAATGGCGGATCTGGTCAGGAGGGGAAGCGAGGCTGTCCGGGCGGTTACCGGATCAGAACCGTCCCTGGAGTCCGGTTCCACCGACTGCAATATCCCCCTTGCCGCCGGGATCCCGGCTATCTGCCTGGGCGTGTGTACCGGCGGAAAGTGCCATACCCGGGAGGAGTGGCTTGACGCCGGAAGCCTGGAGGACGGCTGCCGTCTGTTTATGGAGTTTTTCCTGAGCAGTCAGGCAGAGACTTGACAGGAAATGGAGATTTTTAATATATTTACAGAAACCGAAACGACATAAATCAGAGTGCTTTAAAAGGAGTTTTGAAATGACTTACGATGTTGCCATTGTGGGAACAGGCCCTGCTGCCGTATCCGCGGCGCTGACCCTGAAGGTCCACAACAAGTCCATCATCTGGTTCGGCTCCCGGAAGATGAGCCCAAAAGTTGAAAAATCGGAAAAGATCGCAAACTATCCCGGAGTGGCCATGGTCTCCGGGCCTGAACTGAACCAGCTTTACCGCCGGCAGGTCGAAGAGGCCGGCCTGGAGATCACGGAGAAACTGGTCACCAACATTCTGGGCTCCCGCAGCGGCTATATGCTCCAGGGCGGTGATGAGATCTACAGCGCCAGGACCATCCTGCTGACCACCGGCGCCGTCAGCGGCAAGGGATTTCCGGGTGAGGAGAGACTGCTGGGCAGCGGAGTCAGTTACTGTGCTACCTGTGACGGTTTCCTCTACAAGGGGAAGACCATCGCCGTGTTCTGCGGCAGCCGGGATTTTGAGCATGAGGCGGAATATCTGGCGGAACTGGCGGAAAAGGTCTACCTGTTCACCGCTTACCCCGACTGCGGTGTAGAGAGGGAGAATGTGATCGTCAACCCGGGCAGGATCAAAGAGATCAACGGAACCATGCGGGTCAGCGGCGTCACGCTGACCGACGGTACGGAACTGGAAGCCGCCGGCGTGTTCGTGCTGAGAAACGCCGTAGCGCCGGGAACTCTTCTGAAAGGCCTGGAGATCAACGGGGCTGATATCGTGGTGGATCGCCGAATGGCTACCAACAAGCCCGGCTGTTTTGCCGCCGGCGACTGCACAGGCCGTCCGTACCAGCTGGCTAAGGCCGTGGGAGAAGGAAATGTGGCAGCCCACAGCATCATAGAGTATCTGGCGGAAATGGACAAGCAGTGACCAACAGACGACACCCGGGAGGAGCCACCATGCAGACAGGAACGAGACAACATGGGTTCACAATCAAACAGGTCAGGGATCTGCCGGAGCTGGAAGCCAGACTCTGGCAGATGGAGCATGAGAAGACCGGTGCGGAGCTGTGCTGGCTGGACCGCAGAGATGAGAACAAAGCCTTTTCCATCGCGTTCAAAACGCTGCCGGAGGATTCCACCGGGGTGTTTCACATCCTGGAACACTCCGTACTGTGCGGTTCGGACAAGTATCCGGTGAAGGAACCGTTTGTGGAACTGCTCAAGACATCTCTGCAGACGTTTCTCAACGCCATGACGTTCCCGGATAAAACGGCTTATCCCGTTTCCAGCCGGAACGACCGGGACTTCCTCAATCTGATGGATATCTACCTGGACGCGGTGTTCCATCCCGCCATCTATTACCGGCCGGAGATTTTCCGGCAGGAGGGCTGGCGCTATGAGGGCGAAGGGGAAGATCTTTGCTATCAGGGCGTGGTTCTCAACGAGATGAAGGGATCCTTCTCGTCTCCCGGGACCATACTGGAAAACGAGATGGACCGCCTGCTGTTTCCCGACAACTGCTACCGTTTTGTTTCGGGGGGAGACCCGGAGCATATCGTTGACCTGACGTTTGAGCGGTTTCTGGCGGAACACACGAAATACTATCATCCCTCCAATGCCAGGATCTCCCTGGTCGGCAGCGTGGAAATTGACCCGGTGCTGGAAAGGATCGACAGTTATCTGAAGGATTTCGACCGCCGGGATCTGTGTTTTGAGATCCCGATGCAGTCCCCCGTGAAGGCCGTTACGCAGACTATCCCGTATGAAGTGGGGCCGGAAGAACCTCTGGAGGGAAAGACCATCATCTCCTGCGGAACGCTGCTAGGCAGGTTCGACCAGCGTGTGCGGAACTGGGCGGCATCCGTTCTGGCTGATTACCTGACCGGCGACAACGACGCACCGCTGAAACGGGCAATTCTGGATGCCGGATTGGGGGAGGATATCTCTGTTATCATCCACGACGGGATCCAGCAGGAGTGGATCTCCTGGGATGTGTGGAATACAGACCCGGAGAAACTGCCCGCTATACGGGAAACCGTCCGCGCCACATTGGAGCGGATCGCGGAGGAAGGTCCTGACCGGCGGCGGCTGCGTGCCTGCTACAATCATTTTGCCTTTGACATGAGGGACCGGGACAGCGGGAGCCTGCCCCGAAGCCTGGGAGAAGCTCTGGACCTGCTGGAAGACTGGCTCTATGGCGGAGACCCCGCCGGCGGACTTCTGGTGGAGGAGCCGCTGACGGAACTGGCCCGGATGCTGGACTCGGACTGTTTTGCGGCTCTGATCCGGGAACTGCTGCTGGACGACAGCCACAGCGTCACCGTGGTGATGACGCCGTCCCGGACGCTGGGAGAGGAAAAAGCGGACAGGGAAGCTGCCCGCCTTGCCTCTGAGAGTGCAGAATGGACGGAGGAACGCCGGGAGGAGCTGAGACGCGAGGCGGCGGCCCTTGCCCGGTGGCAGCAGACGCCGGACAGCGAGGAGGCTCTGGCCACCATTCCGGTACTGCGGTTGTCAGACCTGAAGGAGAAACCGGAACCGCTCTCCGTGGCGGTTTCGGAGAGGAGCGGCGTCCCGGTGCTGCGGCACGGGATCGATACGGAACTGGTGACCGTGAAACTGTTCTTCAACGCCTCAGACCTGTCCCTGGAGGAACTGCCTGTTCTGGTGGTGCTGACCATGCTGGCAGGCGTTACGGGAACAAAGCGCCGAAGCGGTGAGGAGCTCCAGATGTGCGTCAAGGAGCACATGGGCAACATGTCCGTCTATCCTGCCGTCTACCAGGGCAGCGATCCGGATCACTGCCAGGTGAAGCTGGGAGCGGCGTTCAACTGCCTGGCGGAGGAGGCGGAAGCCTCGGCGGAGCTGATGCGGGAGATCCTCGGAGAGACAGTGTTTACCGATCGGAAACTGCTGCGGGATCTGCTGAAACAGGCCGCAATGGGCGGCCAGATGGCGCTGCCCGCGACCGGACACCGGTTTGCCATGGGACGTGTCGGCAGCGCTCTGACTGCTGCCGGCGCTGCCAGAGAGTATACCGGCGGAGTGGAACTGGCGCGATGGTTCCGAAAGATCAGCACGGGGGATGACAGCGAACTGGAGCATCTTCTGAAGCAGACGGAGGAGCTGGCCGGCAGGATCCTGACCCGGGACCGCCTGACGCTCTCCTGTTCTGACAATACTCCTGAGAGCGTGGAAGAGGGGATGATCGCCGCATTCCCGATGACCGGATGCACCGCGCCTTCGGAAGCGGCTTATGAAAGACTGAAAACCGGACGGGAAGGTCTTCTGATCCCCGCTCCGGTGGGTTACGCAGCGAAGGGAACCAACCTGAAGCGTCACGGCAGGGATTATCACGGAAGCCTGCCGGTACTGGCCGGCATCCTGAACTACATGTACCTCTGGAGCGAGATCCGCGTTCAGGGCGGCGCTTACGGCTGCGGTTTCTCCGTTCACGATGACGGCGGGGTGATCTACTATACCTATCGGGATCCGCAGCCCGGCCGTTCTCTGGAGATCATGGATGCCTCGGCGGAGTATATCCGGGCGTTCTGCGCCGGAGACCCCGATCTGACAGGTTACATCCTCAGTTCCGTCTCCGCCATGGATCCGCTCCTGACAGAGGCGGATAAGATGTCCCGCGGGGAGAACCGCTATTTCAAAGGGACCACCTATGAAGAGGTCTGCCGCCTCTACAGCCAGCTGGTCCGCACCACGACCGGCGATCTGCTGGATCTGTGCAGTGCCCTGGAAGAAATCACGGCGGACGATAACGTCTGCGTCATTGCCGGGCAGGGGCCGATGGAGGGCTGTTCAGGGGCTCTGGATACCGTGACACAGGCGCTGTAGCAAAGAGAAAACGCCCCCGATTTCCCGGACAGGGAATCGGGGGCGTTCTGCAAAGCGGAAAGGATTTCAGAAGCAGATCTCCTCGGGAGGGGCTGTAAAGGAACTGAAGGTGGCTACCGCGTTTTTGAAGTACAGCATCTGCATATTGCCGTCGTCCGGAGAATACATGCCCTTCAGCGTGGGCATCTTGTCCAGCATGGCGACTTTCACAGCTCTGTCGTCGTCTTCCACCAGTTCTCCGGCCAGACGCAGCCAGACGCCGTCCTTGAACACACAGACTTCGGCCTTCGGATTTGCGGCGAGCTGATGAGAGACCGGTTTTACCTTGCCGGTCTGGATGTAGAGTTTGTCCCCATACAGAAGAACCGTACCGAAGGGACGGACCCTGGGCTGATCGCCTTCAACGGTAGCAAGATAATATGTGCCGGCGCCGTGCAGGAAGTCATAGACCTTTTTCAGACCTTCGTTCATGATGATTTCTCCTTTTCAAAACCTGAATTGTGTTCTGCACCGCTCTTTGGAAAACAGGAACAGACAGAAGCAACCTTCAATAATTGATTATACCATTTTTGGGGAGGAGAATCAATGCACGGACGGCCTGTCCGGCGAAATTTGCCGATGAAAAGAAAAAACTCTTGACAGGAGCCGGCATTCTGTCTATAATTCGTTTGACATAGCAGAAAATGATCTGCGCTGAATAGAAAAGACTTTTTTGAGTCGATATGTGAACCAAAAGCCGTACGGGTGTATTGTGCCCGTTTGCAGCAGTTCACGTATCGGCTTTTTGTGTTTTTCAGGCCCTGCACCTTGACAACGAAACAGTTTTAACCAGCAGCGGAGCCGGAACCGCTCAGAGTATCCCGGCAGCCAACCTGACGAGCTGATCCGTCAAGGGCGCCTTCGGGTGACAACCGGAAAAACCATCGACCATACAGCCGACAGATAAAAAAGGGGAAAGACCATGTACAGAAACTACAGAAATATCCGCGTGATGGCCGCGGAGAACGGAAACCGCGCCGCAGACCTCTATCTGGATCTTTCCGGACAGCGCCACTATCTGGCGACGCTGCGCCTGTCCGCGCCTCTGTGCCGCATGCTCCGGAAGGGGATCCGGATAGAGGAGCTGAAACGATGGAACGGAAGATCCTTCGTGCCCGATTGTCCCGCCCGGTACATCCGGAAGGGAAAGCTGAAGCATAGCGTGGATCACGTGATCCGGATCGTGGACGACTACATGATATACGAACTGCAGGACGGGGCCTCTGGGGCTGCCGCCTGAAGAAAGGAGAGACTATATGTCATACAGACCAACGATTTCCGTCTATCTGGAAGGGAACATCATCGACATAGGTTACTACCGGAACTGGAGCGACAAATACCTTTTTTATGAAGCCATGGCTATCGCTGCATTCCTGGGAGACTGCCGGACCCGGGAAGAGTATCTCAGCAGGAGATACGGGGCGGGGGATATCGCCTACAGCGTCAGCCCGGAGGTGTTTGACAGTTCGGAGGACAGCCTTAAGGAACTGGAGGAGTGCTCCGAAATGCCCGTGCTGGTGGATCTGACGAGCAGATGCATCTATACCGCCACGCATACCCTTCCGGAGGAGGAACTCCAGAACAGGCCCTCCATTCTGGACGATCTGCCCAGTTACGGATACCGGGAAAAATGGGAGTGGATTCCGGAAGACAGCCTCCCGCCAGAAACCGCTGAAGGAGATGACGAAGATCTTCTGGGGACAGACTGGTTACACCGCTGGGAGAAAAAGCGGGAGCCGGTAACGGACCTGCGCAGCGTGTCCATCCGGTCGGATTTCTACACCATGCTGGATAACTGCCGCATCCCATACGGCGGGCTGGACATGAAGGAGATCCGGAACTGCTATCTGGATTGGACAGACAACGGGGAGAGGGGCTTATCGGAAGACATGCTGCATGTGATCCGGAAGAGGATCGAGCGAAACGGCGGGGAAACAGAGAGTTGCGAATCAGCCAGAAAAACGATACAATACAGACGTTGAAGGAGGGAGACGATATGAGAGCGATACTGTCTGAGGCGGAGCATCTGAAGGGGACGGAGGTTTACAGCGCTCTGGACACGGCGGGGCGGTACATGACCGCCTTCCGCCGCGGAATGCTGACCGTGAAGGAACTGGACGCCATGAAACTGCTGCGGCCCTGCGTTGAGATGAGGAAGACAGACGCGCGGCTGGGCCGCCTGGCGGCAGAGGAACTTCGGGATTTCTGCCTGGAGGTGGACCGGTACACGCCGGTCGACAGGCGTTTTTGGACTGTTCTGGGACAGATGCTGTACGAAGACCCCTTTTTCCTGCTGGATGAATATGACGTATCAGTTATCCGGGAGGAGGCCGGAACGGGGGACGGAGCACTGATGCCATGGGACTTCCTGTATCTTGAAGCGAACGGATTGTGGATCCGGATGACGGATCCGCCTCTGTATGCTTCCGCCTATGCCTATATCAAAAGGCAAGGCCGGGCGCGTTTCACGGTGCGCCGGTGGCTGACGGAGGATGTTGACAGACGTTTCGGAGACCGTCCGAAGCCCACATTTCCGGCAAAACAGGTGCTTTCATTCCGGATGCGGCCGGGGATCCGGTTCCATCCCGGAAAGGAGCCCCGGGAGCCTTGGCACCGGGGTATGCGGGTGAAACTGTTCCTGACGGACGAACAGGAGATGGACTTTTTTCCCGAGGTCCGGATCCTCAGCGACCGCAGCCGCGGCGCCGGACGGGAAGCCAGGGCATGGGGCTGGTATCACAACGACAGATGGCTTCTGAGGATCCTCTATGACCCGCAGCAGCCGGAAGAGGCCCTGGCGGAGCGCTATATCCTCTACCCCCTGGAGTTTGCGGGGTTCCACGTACTGGCATTCATCGTTCTGGACGGGAACTACCGGCGAAGAAAGCCTCTTGCAAAAGGGGATGCCGTACGGATGAACCTGATGGACCTGTGGGGCGGGAATGTACCGCTGAGGGGGAAAGTGACGGAAGCGAAGGAGAACGCCTTCGATTTCAGAGCCGTGTTCCCCGACGGGCGGGAGCGCGGGGTGACCGTGTACCTGGCGCAGGACGCTGACGGGTACCGGTGGGACGTTGCTGTTGTGAATCGGTGGGAACAGTACCCTCTGCCGGCATGGGCGGAAAAAGAAAGCTGAGAAAAACAGAAAACGGGGCAGGAAAGCGTCGCTTTCCTGCCCCGTTCGGTGCTATCGGGGGCCTGATCAGAAGATGCCTCTCTCTCTGCCGGCCCTGACGATGGCTTCCGCCATCTCCCTGACCCGCAGGGCGGGAGAGGGGGCTTTCAGAATGCCGGAGGTGGCGCCGGTGCCGTCGGCTCCCAGGCGTACCACATTGTAGCAGTCCTCCGCGGTGCTGACGCCGGAGGCGATCATCACCAGGACATCGGGATTAACCTCATGGAGAGCCTTGACGGTCTCGGTGGTATAGGAGTCGTCCGCCACCTGGCCGGTGCCGATCAGATCGGTGGGTTCGGCCAGTACGATGTCAGCGCCCATGCAGGCAACGGCCTTGGCCTCGACGGTGCTGTCGGCGCATACGACGGTGATCATTCCCAGATCCTTTGCCCGCCTGATGCAGGCATACAGTTCGGCTACCGTCTTCGGGTTTTCGGCATGGTTCAGAAAGACTGCCCTTGCGCCGGCGTCATACAGGGACTCGGGCAGGATACGGCCCATGCCCCTTCCGGGCGGCAGCGGTTCCAGGGACTGGGCGCAGACGATAATGTGCTTTGTCTGCTCCCGGATCATGCGGATATCGGTATAGGGGCAGGTGAAATAGATGGTCAGGCCGGTATCAGCCGCTACCTGATCGGTGGCAAGAGCAAGTTCCAGACTCTTCTGCCCGTAGAGATAGGACTTGGGATTCACAATGAGAAATGGACGGCCAGCTTTCGCCATGATTCGTTCCTCCGGTTTCGTCAGATTCTGGTGATGCCGGACAGGGCATCAAAGGACAACGGGCTTGGTTTCAAATACGGAATAGTAGTGCTTCAGGCAGTCTGCCATGCCGCGCTTCAGGGCGGAGCGCAGGGAGAGGTAGTCCTTTGCGTCAGCCCTGCGGGCTGCATCCATGGCGGCAAGATAGATATCCGTATAGACATTGACCTTGCAGATGCCCTCTCTGGCGCAGCGGCGCAGATTGTCATCGCCGGAACCGGAACCGCCGTGAAGTACCAGGGGGGTGCCGGTGGCGGCGCGGATGGCGGCCAGGGAGGAAAAACTGATCTCGGGGATGGCTTTTGCCTTGTACACGCCGTGCTTGGTGCCGATGGAGATGGCCAGAGAGTCACAGCCGGACGCTTCGGAAAAGGCCTTCGCCTCCTCGGCGCCGGTATAGAGGGTCTCTGTGTCGTTCTGATTGAAGTTGCTGGCCACGTGACCGATTTCGGCCTCCACTGTCACATTGTACCGGTGGGCGTATTCCACCACCTCCCGGGTGGCGGCTACGTTCTCCTCAAAGCTCTTCTGGGAGGCGTCGATCATCACGGAGGTGAAACCCAGATCGATGGCCTTTCTGCAGGTCGCAAAGCTTTCACCATGGTCCAGGTGCAGAACGATGGGCACGGAGGCCGCTTCGGCATATTTCCGGCCGACCAGAGCCGCGTCCTCCAGGCTGATATTGTCGCCCAGATGGCTTTCGGCGATCTCTACGATCAGAGGCAGTCCCAGTTCCTCGGCTACTGCCACGTGGAACTTGATGCTTTCCATATCCAGGAAATTGGCGCCGGGAACGGCAAAATGCCGCTCCTGAGCCAGCTGGAACAGCTTTTTTGAATTGACTAACATGGCAGATCCTCCCTTATTCGCCGATCACGACGATCTTGCAGCTGCGCTTGCGCTCTCTGGTTCGGTCAAAATCCACAAAATAGACATAGCCGGTGGTTCCCACACCCAGTTTGCCGCCGTCTACTGACAGCGTGCAGCTGGAACCCAGAAGGGTGGCCTTCAGGTGGGCGTCAGCGTTCAGCAGGGCGGTCTTGTCACCGCCGGGCAGATAATCCTCTGCGTTGGGCCAGGAGGCAACGTCGGCGTAATGCGCAGGACCCGGATAACTGTAATGGCCGGCGGGAGGGATCTCCGTCTGGTCGGGAAACAGCTTCTGCAGAGCCCGGTTCAGGTCGTCCTGCAGGAACTCGGTACCGTCATCCAGTGTGTCGTGGACGAACTCCTCAAAAAAGACGGAGCAGGTGGTGTGGGGAGAAATGACAGTGACGATGCCCTCGCGGATGCCGCTGTTGGCGATGGCGGCTTTCACCTGTGGAGTGATATTGATAAATGTCGGGGTCGTTCCATGAGACCTCAGTTCGATTTTTTCCTTGTAAACCGGCATATTGTTTCCTCATTTCAGTTTGATAAAGGGGCAGGCAGGGCTGAGCGTGATCAGCCCTGCCTGTCATCAGGTATGTAGCGCCGGCGCGGGAGCTCTCCGGCCGACGATGGACAGGTCTGATCAGAAGGTCATGCCGTCCTGAATCTTGCGGAGCTTGTAAATCAGAGTGCTGGTGTCCAGTTCCATCATGTCGAGGGTCAGAAGCTGGCCCTTTTTGGCGTCCTTGAGCATCTTGGCGCCTTTGGTGACCAGACCGTAGGGAATATAGCCCATCCGGTCGGACTCTTCCTTGGTGGCAATGGAACCGTAGGTGGTGAAACCGCCCAGACCGTCGATGATCTCGCCGGCCTTCAGGTCTTTCTTGGCTACGGTGATGACCTCGGAGACCAGACCGCCCTTGGGAACAATCGTGGGCTCACCGTCGATGACCATCTTGGCGACAGTCAACGGAGTCTCCAGGTTGCACAGGTGATAGGGACGGTACAGGGTCCACAGGGGGCCGGGGCCCATGGAGTGGTAACCCATCTGGTAGGCGATCTCATCGTTGTCGGTGCCGACGGTGACAAACACACCGGGGGCGATTCCGTTGACGAACTCAACGACGCCATGGCGGTTCAGGATGCCGCCGTCCTCTTTCAGCTTCAGGATCTCATTGAGCTCCTTGACGCCCTCGGTTCCGGGGGACGTTGCCGGGCCGTGTCCGCCGATCACATCGGGAACCAGGCCTGTGGCGTTGGACATGGCGGCCATCTCCACCATGGTCTTGGTGCCGTCCTTGAACGCGCAGAGCATTCTCGGACTCATCTTGCGGCGGGTGGCTTCCTCCAGAACGGTATCGGGGTTGCACTCCCGGGCAAGGCGGTTGTTCTTGCCCTTGCCCATGACCTTCACTTCGAAGCCCATGGCGCAGGCAAAGTCGTACAGTTCCATAACGGCGCCGGGCTCGTCGCCGGCGGTGCCGGAGTAAAGAACGCCGTTGTCACGGGCCAGCTTGTACAGATACGGGCCGATGACCACGTCGGTCTCAACGTTCATGACCAGATAGTGCTTGTGGTTCAGAATGGTCTCCTGACCGATATGGGCGCCCAGATCGGTGTGGCCGGTCACGTCGATGACGCAATCCACGCAGTTCATGGTGGTAACGACGTGATAATCCTCGGTGACGACATAACGGCCCGCTTCAGCCAGGCGATTGGCTTCCTCCAGCGTCCTGGCAACGACGATGTCGTCTTCGGCGACGCCGGCCTTCCGGAAGGCGTTGATGGCGTTCTCGATCACGATATCGGACAGAACGACGGGCTTGATGCCGTGCATCCTGACCATTTCCACCACCATGCCGCGGCCCATCTGGCCGGCGCCGATGACACCTACCTTGATCTCTTTGCCTGCAGCTTCCCACTGGAGAAGCTTCCTGTTCATGTTGAGCATATGCGTTTCCTCCTGATAATAGATAATGGGCAACCGGGCGGCAGATCCTGGCCGGAGCGGTGTGACCGGACGTCCGGCTGCCCTTGAAACAATGAATTTCTTTCAGAATGCCGGACTGACTGGCCGGCGGGGAATGATCAGAAGATCTGGATCTCGGCGCCGGCCTGAATGTCATCCGCGGTCAGTTCTTCACCCTCCAGCATGATGCAGCCTGGCATCTGCGGTTTGGGACCGCCCTTGAAATTCAGAGTGCAGTGACCCAGCGTGCGCAGGGTGTGTACCACCTCGCTTCCGACGGAGGAGATGGTGAAGCGCTTGCCGCAGATCATGACGGTGTCGCCTGCTTCCGGCTCCCCCTCCAGAGGGACGATGGGGTGAAGGATCGCAAGGTCTTTCAGTTCTTCGGGAGCGTCCTCATTGAATATGACGATAAAGTTGTATTCACTTACGTCATTGGGAGGAAGGAAATCCAGTGCCATTTCGCCCCATTCGAGTATGGTTGTCGAAAACTTCATGGTAACCTCCTATTGTTTGAACGCACGCGGTCAGCGGCAGATACGATCAGGCGGTGTACAGGCCGATGCTGAAGGCAAAAGCGATCAGAACGGACAGGGGACCGGTGATCAGGCGGGAGTACAGGACGGCGGGAACGCCCAGCTCGATGGTGTCGGGCTCAGCTTCGCCCAGAGACAGACCGACGGGGATGAAGTCCGCGCCGACCTGTGCGTCGATGGCAAACAGGGCGGGCAGCGAGAACTGGGGGGGGATGTTGCCCTTGCCGATCTCAGCGCCCAGAAGCACGCCGACGATCTGCGCGATAACGGCGCCGGGACCCAGGACCGGGGACAGGAAGGGCAGAGCGCAGATGATGGAGATCAGCAGCATGCCGGGCAGAGTGGAGAAGAAGGGAGCGATGGTGTTGGCGATGACATTGCCCAGACCGGAGGCGCTGATGATGCCCAGGATCGTGGAAGTAAAGGCCATGAAGGGCAGGATGTTGGTGATGACCATCTGGATGCTCTCACGGCCGGCCTGGAAGAACTTGGCGACGACCTTGCCGACGCCGACGCCGATGCGGGTGATGATGTTGGCCTTCTTGCCCTCGTTCAGAGCGGCGACCTCAGCCTTGGCTTCCTCCTTGGTCTTGGGAGCGTCGGTGCGGGTGACTTCCGGCTCGGCGGGCGCTGCGGCAGCAGCTTCAGCCTCATCGGCAAAGGAGAGGTTGGCTTCCTTAACGTCGGAAACGTAAATATCCTCAGTGATATACTGGGCCAGAGGACCGGCCTTGCCAACGGGCATCAGGTTCACGGTGAAAATGCGCTTCTTGGGATAGACGCCGCAGCGGGCAGTGCCGCCGCAGTCCACTACGGCCAGAATGACTTCATCATCGGGAGCGCCGCCCTTGAAGCTGTCCACTACTGTGCAGCCGGTCATGTCGGCGATCTTCTGGGCCAGGGGGTGGATGCCGCCGCCGGTCACGCAGAGGATCTTGTTCTTCTTCTCATCGGGCTTGACAACCAGGGGGCCGCCCCAGCCGGCGGAGCCGCGGGTGATCTTAATAGCTTTATACATCTCTCTCGGCCTCCTTACTTCTTGGCGTTCTTGCGGAGAACGGCATAGATGCGCTCCGTGATCAGACCTCTGAGCAGAATGACGATGAGGCCGACGATGAAATAACGGATCGCCAGGGCTCCCAGGTTCAGACCCAGGGTGGTGATGCCGGTCGCGATGCCCATGTAGACGAAGAGCTCACCGGGGTTGGCATGGGGGAACAGACCGGTCACGGGGTGTACGAAGGAAACGGCGGAGTCATAGTAAGCGGGTTTGTACTTTTCTTCCACGAAACGACCGAAGGTGTAGCACATGGGGTTGCCCAGGAACAGGACGGCCAGTACCGGCAGAACCAGATAACGGCCGATGAAATTCCCGGTTACCTTCTGAGCAAAGCGGGTGACACGTTCCTCACCGATCAGCTTGATGACGGAGTTGACCGCCGTCATCAGGCAGACCACCATTGGGATGATGCCGGTTACCCAGCCCCAGAAGGTCTCGCCGCCAACCTGGAACAGGCTGATGAAGCCGGATGCAATTTTAGAGAAAAATTCCATACATACCTCCTTGATTTTGTTGTTCTCTCTTCTTGGAAGGGCCGCGAAGCAGCGGAGCCTGGCCGGAGGAGCTCATCACCGGCAGCGGTTTCCGCCGCCAACCTGACGGATCTACGGTCTTTTTCGCGCATCCGGAAGGATCAGCGCCCGGAGTGTGCGAATAATCAGATATTTCCGCCAACTTTATTTCATTATATAGGTGAAATATTATACTGTCAAATACTATTTAGGGGCGGATATCATAGGCGCTGATTATGAATGAAAAAAACAGACGGGCACTGCCCGGATCAGGCAGTGCCCGTTTCATCGAAAAAAGAGGGCGGCAGGAGGCCAATTCAAAGGCGGCCGCTCCTGACCGCGTCAAGCGCATCTGTCAGAGAGGGGAACATGGCCGCGCAGGAGGCTTTGAGGTCTTCCGTGGGGGGAAAGAGATCGACGATCATGACTGTGGCGCAGCCTGCCGCCACGCCGGCCCTTGCGCCGCTGACGCTGTCTTCCAGCACATAACAGTCTTCCGGTGCGAGGCCCAGCCGTTCGGCAGCCAGAAGAAAGATGTCCGGGGACGGCTTGCCGCGTTTCACGTCTTCACCGCTCACGATAACATCGAAGAACTCCCGGAGGCCTCCGTTGGTGAGATTGTCCTGGATCATAGCCCGCCAGCTGCTGCTGGCCAGAGCGATCTTCACGCCTTGCCCGCGGAAGTATTCCAGGATCTCCCGGGCGCCAGGCCGAAGGGGCAGGTGA
>JAEEGL011043064.1_pt1 | contig 14018 bp, 11 predicted proteins | sample 9134231 | NCBI WGS metagenome assembly JAEEGL01 (sample SAMN16246548, study PRJNA631951) | gut metagenome | biome: gut microbiome; feature: rumen; material: fiber-attached | host: Bos | place: Iran: Karaj | collected 2018-10
AGATCAAAGAGAGGGACTACAGGGACTCTCACAGAGATTATCATCCTCTCAGGAAAGCAGACGATGCCGTTGAGATAGATACTTCGGATATGAAGATATCGGAAGTCGTTGAAAAAATGATGGAGATCATAAATGAAAAAATCAGTTAAGAGATTTATAGAGTCAGGCATATTTTTCCTGCTCTTTGCCGTGTTCACGGTTCTTGTGAAAAAAGTAGACGTACAGGCCATAGGTCCTGAGGGCTCAAGAGTGGGCTTTGCAACTGTCAATGCAAAGTTCTTCGAAATGTTCGGATACAATGAATTCTGGTACAAGTTTTCGGAAAGGCTGGGCTATGCAGCTTTAGCTGTATGCGCCGCCTTCGCTCTGATAGGACTTTTGCAGTTCATAAAGGGAAAGGGACTCAAGGCCGTCGATAAGAAGATAATAGCTCTCGGAGTTTTCTATGTGGTAGTCATAGCATTTTATGTGGCTTTCAATAAAATAGTCATAAACTACAGACCCATACTTGAGGCAGACGGAAGCCTTGAGGCATCATATCCGAGCTCTCATACAGTTCTGGCCCTTTGCGTGTTTATAACCATGTTCAGCCAGAAAGTGTTCAACAAGAAGGGAAGCACTTCTGAAAAGGCCGAAAATGTCATAGCCGGAACGATCCTCGTCACCCTTATGGTATTAAGCAGACTTTTTTCAGGAGTCCACTGGTTCACAGATATCGCAGGGGGAGTGCTCCTTTCCATAGCACTGGTCCTTCTTTACAAAGCAGTCGCTTCCAGGATAGACGGAGACTGAAAAAATATCGGAGAAAACTATCTGTGTACAAAGAAAACCTTAGGCTTTTGCCTAAGGTTTCATATTTTATACAGCTGCCACCTGCAGCTTGGGATGAAGTATTTGAGCTGATACCTTATGTCCGTATCCTCTATATGGCTCTGGCATTCGTATACCAGCATATCAACGCCGGCAAGCCTTCGCTCGTCGATGTAGAGTATCTTGCCCACATAGATCTCGCGGCTTTCACCGCTTTCTTCGGTAAATTTGAATTTATACGGAAGCGGATGCCCTTTGCTCTTAAAGACGACTATGGCATCGATAGGCTTCGCTACGACCTTCACCCCAACTACCCCCTTGCAGTTGCCTTTATTATATGAACAAATGTTCTTTTTGTCAATAGAAAGCAAATTAATTTTTCTCTTGACATAAAGGCTTCGAGATGTTAATATTTTCGATGCAGTCTTTGGAAAAAGAGGCGTGGCGGTGTAGCTTAGTTGGCTAGAGCGTCCGGTTCATACCCGGAAGGTCGGCGGTTCGAATCCACCCGCCGCTACCATAATCTTTGAAGCTGCTTGTAGATGCGGTGGGTATAGTCAAGCGGCCTAAGACGCCGGGTTGTGGCTCCGGTATTCGTGGGTTCGATTCCCACTACCCACCCCACAATTCAATATTTTTCGCAGGGGTATCGCCAAGCGGTAAGGCAACGGATTCTGATTCCGTCATGCGAAGGTTCGAATCCTTCTACCCCCGCCATTTTTTACGGCGACATAGCCAAGTGGTAAGGCGCAGGTCTGCAAAACCTTTATTCCCAGGTTCGAATCCAGGTGTCGCCTCCAACGAGAAAGACGGATCCTTAAGGGTCCGTCTTTTTTTACCTTCTTTTTGCCCGTTGTTTTGCACGGCAAAATCGTATAAAATAACGGGGAAAATATTCTGTCCTAAAGGAGGAACGCGCCGTGGGAAACACCAATCAGCACGGAAAGGAAAAACTCTGCAGAGCGCTGCTGCTTCTGCTCGAAACGAAGAAACTCAAGGAGATCACCGTCAAGGAACTGGTGGCGGTGGCCGGAGTTAACAGATCCACCTACAACTACCATTTCTACGCCATGGAGGACGTGCTCGACGCGGCGATGGCGGAATTCTCGGCGGGGCTTCGCAACTCTTTTACCCTGAGCAGCTCCTACGGGCATACGTCGAAGATAAAGGGCTTCGAGGTGGAGAACGCCATCATAGCCTACCTCGAAAGCAGAAAGAGAGATATTTCCACACTCTACAATGCCGGTTACGGCCTGGTGTTCATGGACAGGATAGAGAGGGATCTTGAGAACATATTCAGATCCTATTCCATGCTCTTCATAAGCGATATGGGGGAAAAGGAGGAGCTCTCCGAAGGACTTGCCTACGAGCTGAGGATAAAGGAATTCTGCTACTCGCTGATCGCCGACCTTCAGTTCTGGATGGAGTACAAGGCCATCATATCCCTTGAGGAGGTCATGAAAGTCGTACGTCACGTAAAGCACGTTCATCTTATTTCGGCAAAACTCAAATAGTCCGTTAAAAAGCCCAAAAATAATGGGCAAAATCACGGAATTTGTTTGTGGCAAATTGCTTGAAAATGTCAAATAATTACCGTAGAGATTCATTTCTCTACGGTATTTTAGTGTTATGAAAGGAGCAATTATTTATGACTAACAAGGAACTGATCCCTTACAGGACCAAACTGTTCCGGGATGCGGCGACTTTCAAAAAGCCTGACCGCGTACCCCACCTTTCGTTCTTCGTAACGTGGAAGATCCTCGACGGAGGATACACCCTTACCGAAGGACTGCGCGACTACGACATAATGACCAAGGTCATCAGGGAACATCAGGAAAAATACAACTTCGACGCCATCTTCGAACTGGGCGTAAGAAATATAGTCCGTCTCGTAGACCACCTGGGAGGCGGTACGTATATCGTAAGAGACGACGCCATAGAGTACAAGGACAACGCTCTTGTCACTCTCGAAGAACTTGACGAATATATGGACGACCCGACCAAGTTTATCTGGGAAAAGGGTATGTGCAAGAAGTATCCCATGTGGGCGGACGGAACGATAAAGGTTTCCGACCTTCAGACCTGCTTCGACGAGCAGAAGAAGTTCCTCACCTATTTCAAGGGAATACAGAAGATACTCAAGACCGAATACGGTCTTCCTACCTTCACTGCCCAGAGCGTTCCATGCTATCCGGGAGTGGACTTCCTCTTCAACTCTCTTCTCGGTATAAAGAACCTGTCTCTTGCCATGAGACGTATGCCGGAGAAGGTAGACAGAGCGGTAGCAGTGACAAACGAATTCTTCCAGGTGCCCGGTATCGCGGCTCTTAAGAAGAGAAAGGGCCCCAATCCCAAGGCCTGCTACGACTTCGATATAGCCCTGCTGGTTCATACTATTCTGAACGCAAAGCAGTTCGACCGCTGGCTGTGGCCCGATCTTAAGGACGAGCTCGATCTTCTCAACGAGAAGAACATGACCGTAAGACTCTTCATGGAAGGAAGCAGCAAACCCTTCTGGGATCACTTCGCGGACTACAAGAAGGGCATCATAACCATGCATCCGGAAGCGGACGATCCCTTCGAAATGAGGAAGGCTCTCCCCAACTGCGCTATCCTGGGCGGTATGCCCGTGGAACTCCTCGGAAGAGGAACTCCCGAGGAATGCGTTGAAAGAGCCAAGGCTCTCGTGGACGGACTCGGCGCCCTCGACGGCGGATTCGTTCTGTGCCAAGACAAGATGGGAACCTTCAAAAACGACGCAAGATACGAAACTCTCAAGGCGGTTTCCGATTTCATCGTAAACTACAGAGGATAGGAGGATACGACAATGGAAGAAGAAAGAAACGTAATAACCAAATATCCCGAAGGTCTGGAATATTTGAACAAGAATCTCAACGTCTTGGGACTTCCCAAGTTTTTGGGAGCTCTCAGAAAGAAGCTTATAAAGAGTCTCATACTGACTCTTGCAAGACAATAGAAATTATTTAACGGAGGATTTTTTCAATGGCAAAGAAAGAAAAAGCACCCAGAGAGAAAAAGGGTACTCTCAAGCTTTCCCAGATCATCCTTTACGGCGTCTGCGGAATGTTCGTGAACACCTTCTATCTCATGTACCTTACGTACAACAGAATTTATTACCTCACAAACATACTTCAGCTCAACGAAGTGCTCTCCGCGGTAGTAGCCACCGCGTCCGCATGGATCAACGTGCTCACTATGATACTTGCGGGACCGCTGATCGACAAGATCAAGTTCAAGAACGGAAAGTACCGCAGCTGGACTCTTATCGGCGGTATACTCATGGTCATCGCACTGCCCATGCTCTATACCAACTGGCACGTAAGCGGAACCACGGCGGCTATCGTATACGTCGTGATGTTCGCCATCCAGTCCATTTCCTACAACACCCTGTGGGTAGCTGAAAGAGCTCTTCTGGGACCCATGTCCAAGACCAGCGAAGACGTTTCTTCCCTTGCTCTTGCATCCCAGCTCGCTTCCGTATTCGGACTCATCGGATACAGTGTAGTCGATATGATACTCCAGAAGCTGACTACCAACACCACTATCATGGGCCTCGTATACGGCGCTCTCATATGCCTCGGTACCTTCGGAATGTTCACGATGACAAAGAAGTACGACGTCAACCTCGAATCCGCTCCCGCAGCGGCTCCGGAAGGCGGAAAGGCTCCGTCCTTCTTTAAGGTCGCTTCCGGTCCCATGATCCCGTTCTGCATCGCCATGATCGCTGCGAACTGCCACAACGGATTCTTTACGGCCATCGTCAAGTTCTTCTGCGAATACAGGCTTCACGATGTAAGCGTAGCCTCCATGGTAGCCACGGTCACCGGCGTTACGGGCCTCGTAGGCTCCATAATGGCGAAGATCCTCATCGCAAAGATAGGAAAGAAGCCGTCCATGTATATCTTCACCGGACTTACGGCTCTTTGCTACGTGGCGATGTACTTCGTTCAGACGAAGCCTTTGTTCCTCGCGCTCACCGCAGGCGTGGGAATCTTCAGCGTAGTAGGTTCCTTCCTGCTGGTCATCTTCTCCAACGATATAGCCGACTATGCGGAAATGACCTCCGGCGTAGACGGAAGAGCTATGATACAGGCCTTCTCCGGATCCACGATCCGTATCGGAGCGGCTCTTGCTACGACCATAGCTTCCTTCTCTCTTGCGGCTCTCGGAAACGGCGAGCAGTCGGTAACCCTTCTGACCTCCTTCGGACCCGCAGTATTCTGCGTGCTGTCCGTACTCGCAATGCTCTTCTACAAGCTTGACGATGCAAAGGTCGAAGAGTTCAGAAAAGAAAAGGGCGAAAGAATAGCCGAAGCAGCGGCAAAACAGCAGTAGTCTCGTCGTCAGGAATACCTCCATACGACTGACATGTACAGAAAATACGGGCTCTCAGGGGTCCGTATTTTTATTGTGCATATCACAGAAATATCGTAAAATATATACATTATGAAGAACATCACGACTTACTATTCCAGCCGCAAAAACGTTTTCGTCTGGCTGGCCGTCCTTACGAGCGCAGTCTCGTTCGTGACAAGATTTTTCGCCTTCGGTGGCGCCCGCTCCGAGGGCTTCTGGGTGATGGTCGTCTATATGCTTTTCCCGCTGGCAGCAAATCTAATCATGTCAATCCGGCTGCCGTGGAGATGCGGGGAAATGTACTATGTGACTGTAGGACCAGTAGTTCTTCTTGCAATCTACTTCTTTGTCCGCGTATGCGAACTGGGAGTACCCATTGCAATGACCGTTACCTGTCTGCTGCTTTGCGTACTGCAGCTTCTGGCGTTTTTCGCCACCTATACGGGCAGACTCAATTCCCAGATCCCGGCTTTTATCGTATGGATACTTCCTGCGCTTTTTGCCATGGATCCGAGATTCATCCGCTATTTCAGACTGTACTGGGCAAGGACGCCTTTCATGATCCTTACGGATCTGTGCGCCTGGGCTTCGGTCATCTTTGCGATCCTCGCGTCCAAGAGGATGGCTCCGCCCAAGGAGGGAGAGCCCTACAGGAGAAGATTCGGAGACCGCATGGAGGGAAGAAGGGTATACGGCATAGTTCCCATGTCAAAGCTTACGGCTTACTTCATGCCCACGAGAGTCGGAGCCTCCAACTACATAAGGGATTCTATCGAGGTCTCCAACATCGACAGATACATCCATGAAAAGCGCCGTCAGGGTCTTAAGCACTTCGGTCTGACTCACGTGTTCCTTGCGGCCTACGTGCGAGCAGTCGCAGAATTCCCGGCGCTCAACCGCTTCATAGCGGGGCAGAAGATATATCACAGGTTCGATATAGTCTGCAGCATGGTCATAAAGAAGGAGATGAGCTCGGACAGCCCGGATACGACCATAAAGGTAAACTTCGATCCCGCGGACACCGCGGCCGAGGTCTACGAAAAGTTCAATTCCGTGGTCCAGGGGGTAAAGGAGACCCAGGAGCTCAATACGAATTTCGACAAGGTCACAAGGATCTTCGACGTGATACCAAGCCTTCTTCTTTCCCTGGTCATATGGATACTGAGGATTATAGACTACTTCGGGCTCCTTCCTGTTGAAATACAGAAGCTCTCGCCTTTCCATGCCTCCATGTTCATAACGTCCATGGGGTCCCTGGGGATACCGCCCATCTACCATCACCTCTACGATTTCGGAACCATGCCGGTGTTCTGCGCCTTCGGAGCCAAACGCACCGAAAGGACGCTGAACGCCCAGGGAGAGCCGGTAGCCAAGAAGTACGTGGACTTCACCTGGGTCACTGACGAGAGGATATGCGACGGCTTCTACTACGCCGCCGTACTCAAGAAGATGAAGAGTTATCTCCTTCATCCCGAGGTCCTGGACGCTCCTCCGGAGGAAGTCAAGGAAGACGTAGAATAGGGAATCACAGCAAAATGCTCTGATATATTACGGAGGAAAACAATGAGCACACTTTTTAAAAACGCCGATATTCTCATCAGAAAGGACGGATGCATAGACTTCCTGAGGAACGCCTATCTGGGAGTCGACGGCGCCCTCATCGACTACGTTGCGGTGCAGGCTCCCAAGAAGAAATACGATTCAGTAAGGGATATGTCGGGAAAGCTTCTCATACCCGGCCTTGTAAACGCCCATACCCACACTCCCATGACCCTTTTAAGAGGAGTGGGCTCGGGACTTCCGCTCCAGCGCTGGCTCTTTGAAAAGGTGTTCCCCATTGAGGACAAAATGGGAGACAGGGAGGTCCTTGCGGGGGCTAAGTTCGCGATCATGGAGATGCTCGCAGGCGGCACCGTATGCTACCAGGATATGTACTGGGACTACAGCGTTCTCGCGCCTATGGTGCTTGAAAGCGGCATAAAGGTGAACGCGGGAGCCGTCATCCAGTTCAACGATCCCGGCGCCCAGTGGGCCAGGGACTTCGCCGAGAGAAGATTCAAAGCCACCGAAGAGTTTTACAGGAACTACAACAACGCGGGAGACGGAAGGATACACGCCAACATGCAGATTCATTCCGAATATCTGACCATTGACGAATGCCTTGTCAGATGCGCCGAGATGGTATCCAGGTACGGCATGGAGGTCCATACCCACATTTCCGAAACGAAAACGGAGCACGACTCCTGCCTGGAACGCCACGGAGAAACGCCGATCGCCCACTTCGAAAGGCTCGGACTTCTCGATACGGGAGCGGTCTGCGCCCACTGCGTATGGGTAAGCGGCGAGGATCTTGATATTATGGCAAGGAAAGGCGCGGCCCTCGTTCACAATCCCACGAGCAACCTGAAACTGGGCTCCGGCATAGCCCCCGTAAAGAAGGCTATTGCGAAGGGAGTCAACGTGGCTCTCGGAACCGACGGCACGGCCAGCAACAACAACCTCAATATGTTCGAGGAAATGCACATAGCCTCGATCCTTCAGAACGGAGCAAACTGCGATCCTCTGGCCCTAAGCCCCCAGCAGGCCTTCGATATGGCTACCATAAACGGTTTCAGGGCTCTTCACAGACCGGACAGCGGAGAGATAGCCGTAGGCAAGAGAGCGGATATAGTAGCTCTCGATATGGACAAGCCCCACCTTCTTCCGGACGTTGATACTTTGGCGCTTCTTGTTTACAGCGCCCAAGGATCGGACGTATGCATGACCATGGTCGACGGAAAGGAACTCTACAGAGACGGCGAGTACCTGACCATAGATGCCGAAGAATGCAAGGCCGAGTATCTCGAAGCAGCAAAGAGGCTCCACGGACAGGATATTCAGTGCTGATAAGTGAAAATATCTTGTTAATTATTACTGCAGGATATACAATAAATAAAGGACAATATTGTTCATAAGTGTGTATTAATATATATCAAGGAGGTACACGATGGGTTTTTTAGACGACGTTAAGGATTTGGGAAGCAAGGCTCTTGAAAAAGGAAAGGAAGCAGCCGATACGGCAAAGACCAAGCTTCAGATCACAGAGGCCGAAGGCAAGATCAAGGAAGTACTTCTCGAGATCGCAAGAGACATTCTCGCCAACAAGCCGCAGATCCTCGAAGAGAACTACGCTACCCAGTACGGCAAGATCAAGGAGTTCCAGGCAAAGATCGAAGAGCTCAAGGCAAGCCTCGTAAAGTAGAAAAACAAAAAATATTTTCAAATATCGGTACCGTATATCGGCGCCGATATTTTTTGTTGTATAATATACAATGTAGTAGTATACGGCGGCTTTTCAAGGAGGAGATCGATATGGAAAGAACGCATTGGTACAAGGACAGGGTCTTCTATCAGATATGGCCCAGGAGCTTTAAGGACGGAAACGGAGACGGCATGGGAGATCTCTACGGAGTCCTCGAAAAGCTCGATTATCTTAAGTCTCTGGGAATAGGGGGCATATGGTTCTCGCCTCTTTACGTAAGCCCGGGCGTAGACTGTGGCTACGATATATCCGACTATTATCACATAGCTCCCGAGTTCGGCGGCGACGAAGCCTTCGACGCGGTCCTAAAAGCCGCCCACGAAAGGGACATCAAGGTCATAATGGACCTTGTCGTAAACCACACAAGCACCGAATGCGAGTGGTTCCAGAAGTCAAGAAAGCGTATAGACCCCTATACCGATTACTATATCTGGCGACCCGCCAAGGCAAACGGCAAGCTTCCCAACAACTGGGATTCCGAGTTCGAGGGGGATTCGGCCTGGGAATGGGACGAGGAGAGAGGGGAGTATTATCTTCACATCTTCGCAATAAGCCAGGCGGACCTCAATATGGACAACCCTCTTGTAAGGGAAGAGGTCAAGAAGATTTTAAGGTACTGGCTTGATAAAGGAGTCGACGGCTTCAGGGAGGACGTCATCACGTATATCTCAAAGCCCGAAGGACTTCCGGACGAGCGCCTTCTTCCCGCCCATAAGGGCATTACCCAGTACAACCTGGGGCCTCATCTTCACGAATATCTCGAGGAGTTCAAAACTGAGGTCCTGGACGATTACGACCAGGTGACAATTGCTGAAGCCACCCTCATAAAGCCGAAGAAAGCCTTGAGCCTCATCGGCTACGGACCGGAAAAGGTCCTCGATATGGTCATACAGTTCGAGTGCCAGTGCGCAGACTGCCTCCTTACGGACTACATACCCCTTCCTTTCTCCTTAAGGAGGATGAAGAGGGCCTTCAGGTCCTGGCAGGAGAAGCTCTTCGGCAAGGCCTGGAACATGCTGTATATAGAAAACCACGACCATCCCAGGATGGTCTCGAGATACGGTTCCGAAAAGTTCCAGAAGGAAAGCGCGAAGACCCTGTGCGCCATGTATATGTTCCTTCAGGGCACGCCCTTCGTATACCAGGGCCAGGAGATAGGAATGATCAACTGGCATCCCGAAAGCGCCGACATGTACGAGGACGTGCAGACGAGAAACCACCGCACCCATCTTCCCGAAAGCAGAAGGCTTAGGCTTCTCTGGAGAGCCTCGAGAGACTCGGCCAGGACTCCCGTCCAGTGGACTTCGGGAAAGAACGCGGGCTTTTCCGACGCTGAGCCATGGTTCTACGTGAACGAGAGAGCGAAAGACATAAACGTGGAGGATCAGGAAAAAGATCCCGGTTCCGTCCTTAATTTCTACAGAAAGGCCATAGAGCTGAGAAAGAGCCTGCCTGCCGTAAAGGACGGAAAGTATACGGAATACATGAAGGGTTCCGGAAGCTTCTACGTATATTCAAGAGACGATGACAGGCAGAGCATTCTGGTTCTGTGCTCCTTCAAGGGGCATACCAAAAAGCTCAGAGTCCCGAAGAAGTTCGACCTGTCAAAGGGCAGGCTCATACTGAGCAACTACGAGGCCGAAGGCAGCGGAAACGTAATAAAAATGAGACCCTACGAGGTCAGAGTATATCAGTTCGATTGGTAAGGAAAGAGGTGCGTCATGATAGTTAAAAACACCGAGACCGTCTCCATAGGAGAAAAGAATTCGTTCCCTGAGGATTACGGCGTAAAGATCGAATACAGCCTGCCCGAAAACTTCCGCTTCGGAGTCGCCTGTTCCGCGGACCAGACCGAGGGCGGAGACGTGGGCAGCAGCTGGAACGACTGGTACAGAAGAGGAAAGATAAAGGACGGAAGCGACCCCGCGAAGTGCGTCGACCACTGGAAGCGCTGGAAGGAGGATGCGGACCTCATGAAGGAACTCGGAGTGAGCGTCTGCCGCATAGGCCTTCAGTGGGCGAGGATAGAGCCAAGAGAGGGCGAGTTCGACGAAAAGGTCATAGAGCGCTACAGGGAGGAGATAAAATATATCAAGTCTCTCGGCATAGAGCCTCTTGTTACTCTTCATCACTTCGGAAATCCCATGTGGTTCGAGGAGAAGGGAGGATTCCTGAAAGACGAGAATCTCGATCTCTTCCTCGACTACGGAAAATATATGGCGGAGCACCTTGGGGACATAGTCTCCGAGTGGCTCACCATAAACGAGCCCAGCGTATACGCCTTTAGGGGATACCTCGGCTACGACTGCCCGCCGGGACACAATTCCATGGAGGAATACCTGACGGTCCTTTCGAATCTGTGCTACTGCCACGTGGTCCTCTACCAGTCCATACATATCCAAAGGGAGGATATGGGCTTTACGGACACCATGGTAAGCGTACCCAACCATCTGAGGGTATTTCAGCCGAAGAATCCTAATAACATATATCACAGGTTCTGCTGCAGCAGGGTCAAGAAGGCCTTCCAGACGGCGGCCCAGAAGGCGCTGCTTACGGGAGAGTATACCTGGCCCCTCAAGAACCGCCACAAGGTGCAGAGGGGAGAGTTCGCCGATTTCATCGCGGTGAACTACTACGCCCGCTCCACCATATCCTCTATGGCCGACGGAACCGCCGAGGACTGCTACAGAAACGATCTCGGATGGGAGATATATCCGGAGGGCATAACGGAGGTCGCAAAGGAAGCCTATGAGATACTGAAGAGACCCATATGGATCACCGAGAACGGCACCTGCGACAACATGGGAGTCTTCAGGCACAGATATATAGCGGAGCACCTCGGAGAGATCGCAAAGAGCGACCTTCCCATAGAGAGGTACTATCACTGGTGCTTTGTCGATAACTTCGAGTGGCTCGAGGGCATGAGCGCAAAGTTCGGCCTGGTCAAGGCAGATCCTGAAACGGGCGAAAGAGTCCCCAAGATATCCTTCGACTTCTACAAGGCTCTCATTGAAAAGCGCGGAGTCGATAAAGATATTTACAACATGTATCTTAAGAATCAGCATTATCTGAAAAGAAAAATTTTGATTGGAGCGGAAGATGGTAACAATTAAAGAGAATACGCTGTTCGTCACCAACGAGGCTTTGAGCCTCATAATAAAGGTAAACGCCTACGGAAGGCTTGAACTTGTGCATTTGGGAAGGCCTGTGGACGAAGGGGACGCGCAGTCCCTTACGGTGCAGCCGGCCCTGGGGTGGGGAAACAGCGTGCTCTACGAAGAGGGCGACACAGCCTCCTGTCTTGAGAGACTGCCCCTTTTCTACAGCGAGCAGGGAAGAAGCGACTACAGGGAAAGCCCCATAGAACTTTTAAAGGACGGGAAGCCCTTTACGGCGGATTTTAAGTTCTTCGGAATGGAGGAGCTTGAAAGGGCTGAAAAGAGTCTGTCAGGACTTCCTTTCGCACAGGATCCCCTCTCGGAAATAAAGATCACCATGAAGAGCGTAGCCGGAGAGCTCACGCTTTATCACTATATCAGCGTGTTCGAAACGGCTCTTTGTTTCCGCACCGTACTTGAAAACGGCGGAGACGCAGTGACTTTAACGAAACTTGCTTCCTGCTCAGTGGACGTGCCGGGAACATACAATATGGATACCTTCGGCGGCGGATGGATAGCGGAGGCCCACAGGAGCACGGCCCTTGTCGAGCAGGCCAGAGTCGTCAACGAAAGCGCCTACGGCTTTTCCAGCGCCGTGAGAAATCCGGCCGTAATGCTTTCGTCTCTCGGTTCCACCGAGGAGAGCGGAAACGTATACGGCTTCAACCTCATATACTCCGGAAACCACTGTACGTCGGCCCAGAGAAGCCCTCAGGGCCTCACAAGAGTGGTCAGCGGTATAAATCCCGACAGCTTCAGCAAAGTCCTTGAAAACGGCGATTTCTTCGAAACGCCGGAGGTGGCCGTCACATTCTCAGCAGACGGTTTCAACGGCATGTCAAGGAATATGCACCGCTTTGTACTCGGGCACATAGTTCCCAGGTACTGGGCTGACAGAAGCAGGCCCATAGTCTACAACAGCTGGGAGGGAAGCGGCTTCGATTTCACTGAAGGAAAGCTTGTGTCTCTCGCGAGGAAAGCCCAGGTCCTGGGCTGCGAGACCTTCGTCCTGGACGACGGCTGGTTCGGCGCGAGAAACGACGACCACGCGGGTCTCGGGGACTACAACGTAAACAGAAAGAAGCTCCCGGGCGGAATAAAGAGACTTTCGGAAAAGGTCAGGGCTCTTGGTCTTGGCTTCGGGCTTTGGTTCGAGCCTGAAGGCATAAATCCCGATTCCGATCTTTACAGAAAACATCCCGAATGGGCCATGCATCAGGAGGGACTTAAGGACATATACGGAAGGAACCAGCTCCTTCTCGATCTGAGGATCCCGGAGGTCAGAGACTATATAGTCGAGAACGTAGGAAGGATAATAGACGAGGCAGAGATATCCTTCGTAAAGTGGGATATGAACAGGCAGAGTAGCTTAAGAGGCGCAGAGGCCCACGAATATATCCTCGGTCTTTACGAGGTCCTCGGGAGAATATTCAAGGTCCGTCCCCACGTGCTTTTAGAGTCCTGCAGCTCGGGCGGAAACAGGTTCGATCTGGGCATGTTCTGCTTCGGCCCCCAGGCCTGGGCCAGCGACGATACGGACCCCGTGGAAAGACTGGACATACAGCAGGGATTTTCATACTTCTATCCCCAGAGCTGCATAAGCGCCCACGTTTCCGCGAGCCCCCACGCTCAGACCTTAAGGTCCACTCCGGTCAACATGAGATTCAACGTGTCTGCTTTCGGAGTTCTCGGATACGAGCTGAATCTCAACTATATAGTTCCCACCGAAGACAAGGCTATAAAGGAGCAGATAGAATTCTACAAGGCTCACAGAAGAGCTCTTCAGTTCGGCAGCTTCAGAAGGATAAAGTCGGACGAGGGCACGGTCATTTGGCAGGTCAGCAGCGAGAAGGAACATCTGCTAGGCCTCTTCCACAGGCTCATCCACGCGGCCCCCGGATACGAGTACATAAAGGCCTTCGTCCCCGAAGGAACCTATACCGTAAAGAGCAGGGTGCAGACCTTAAGGGTCGGATCCTTCGGCCCTCTTCTCAAGCACGTCACTCCCGTGGAGTTCAACCCCAACGGAAGAGTGGTGGACATTGCGGACAAGAACTACAGGATGGAGGACGCCGTATTTACGGCCGAGTGCTCCTCCAAGGCTTTAGAGTCCGGCATACCCATCATGAACCTCTTCACGGGCACGGGATATTCCGACAAGATAAGGGCTCAGAAGGACTTCGGCTCCAACGTCTTTGTGATAAAAAGGAAGAAGGATAAGCAGGAAGGCAAAGAGGAATGAAGACTCCACTCCCATGCGGTGCAGTTGCTCCTATGGAAGTGGTATCTTTTGGCGGCCATAAGACACTTACGTATTTCTAACCACAAAAGTGGCTGTCCGTGCCGACCAAGGCTGTTCACGCAGCCGATAT
>JAEEGL011199605.1_pt1 | contig 14018 bp, 11 predicted proteins | sample 9134231 | NCBI WGS metagenome assembly JAEEGL01 (sample SAMN16246548, study PRJNA631951) | gut metagenome | biome: gut microbiome; feature: rumen; material: fiber-attached | host: Bos | place: Iran: Karaj | collected 2018-10
ATCGTATCCTTCTTCGGTTATGAGATGAACTGCCCGTTGTCCAATACAGTTCTTGCTCTTAAGAACAACGATGTTCCCGGCGTTATCGGAAGGATCGCAACCATACTCGGAAATCATAATATCAACATTGCATCCATGCATTGGGGAAGAAAGAACCAGGACGGTTCCGATAATCCGCATGCACAGGCTTTCGTTGCTATCGATCAGCCTGTATCCAAGGATATAATCGATGAGCTTTCAGCTGCTGAGGGCGTTCTCAAAGTATCGCTCCTTGAACTCGGCTGATATACAATAAAACAAAGAATAATTACAGACCGCAGAGGTAATGCCCATGAAGTACCATTATTCCAGAAAAGAAGATTGGCTGGGCAATCCCTGCGGCCTTGTTTATTTCAAAGGGAAATATCATCTGTTCTTCCTGCATAATCCGCTGAGCTTCAGATATGGTCCGATGCATTGGGGACATGCGGTATCTGAAGATCTTATTACATGGGAGGATCTTCCTGTTGCGATCAGCCCGGAGAAAGAACTCGGATGCAATTCAGGCTCTGCAATTGTTCATGACGGCAAGATATGGCTGTTCTATACATCCCTCTCATTTGACAACACCGAAAAGATCTGTGCCGCCGTGTCCGGAGACGGGAGCACGTTTACAAAGCTTGAGAACCCTGTTGCAACAGTTCCTTATGAGGGAAATGCAAAATTCAGGGATCCTTATGTAATGAGATTCGGAGACGGTTTCCGCATGTTTACGGGAGCAGGCAAATTCGGTGTTGCTAAAGTCCTTCAGTATGAATCAGATGATCTGATCAATTGGAAATACAAGGGTGAACTCCTTTCAGACGGCCGTTTTGGCAGCGTTATAGAAGCTCCGCAGATGATCGAAGCAGACGGCAGGTGGCTTTTCATTATCCAAAGTGAGAGACATGTGCCCACCAAAGTGCTGTTTGCGACAGGCAAATATGACGGTGAGCGCTTCATTTTTGATGATGAGAAAGAACCGTTCAAGCCGGTTGATACAGGATACGATTTCTTAAATCCGGTAATCTGTGAAGACAACGAGGGAAGGATAGTATTAATGTCCTGGTTGTTTTCAATGAAGATGAATTCGTCTGCGATAAGCATCCCGAGGGAGATCAGCATTTCCGGAAAAGGTGAGATCCGTTTCAGTCCTTACGGGGAACTTAAGAACAGGCTTGTCAGAGAGAGCAGTTTTGTCAGTTATTATTCCGGAAGGCTTAGTGTCAGATTTGAAGGACACACTCTCTTCGATAAAGCATATAGAGAATGTCCCGATATAGCCGTGATAGAGGATGTCGGGACAGTGGAAGTGTTCCTTGACGGCGGCAGAGAAGTAATATCCATGTTCGTCTGCTGATTTTATGTCAAGGGTTTTAGCCGGGGGAAAAGGATATCAGATCCTGTATAAGGAAAGAGGCGAAGACAGCGAGAAGATCGCTCCTCCCGGCATGTCAGCATTGTCCAGACTTGATGTTCCCGTTCCCGGCATAATTCCGGTTGCAGATTCAGGAAAAAGGATCAGGATAACAGACAAAAGATACTATCTTGTCTGTCAGGGCAGATTTGATGAAGAAGAAGGGGTTATGAGAGATCTGCTTTTCCATGATTCAAAAAGCAACCGCACTTTCCCGGTAAAGCGCATGAGAAAAGGTGTCAAAGAGGCCGCCTTAAGCTATAAAGTCCTTGCCTACAGTGTGGAAAAGGACATATCGTTCGTATCTGTTGTGCTGGAGACAGGACGCACGCATCAGATCAGGACACAGTTTGCATCAAGAAAACATCCTCTTTTAGGAGACGGAAAATACGGAAGCCGCATAAAATGTCCGATAGCTCTTGTTATGGCTGAACTGACATATGAAGAAGACGGAGGTGTACCGTTGACAGTCAGGACGGATCCTTCAGAAGAACTCCCCGCTTTATAAACCCTTTGAAGCCGAAGCTCCTAAAGGTATGGGTTTTACCTTATATACCGTAAGTCCTTCGTAATTGAATACAGCTTCACCGATCTCAAGGAAAACGCCGGAATTGTCATAAGCGAATTTCAGACGCTCCATATCGCCCATAATGATGTACTCGATCTGGTACTTGTTGATTATGGTCTGCACATCAGGTGCATACTGACTTTGATACAAGATGTTTATGTCATTTTGTCTCGGGGAAATATATAACTTCCATACATCGCGGGACGGATCCGATATCAGGGTATCCGTCTCCTTGTTGACTATGCCGTGGAAACGCCAGAGCCATTCATGAGTCTGCCAACCGAAAACCGTGGGAAGACCTGTGTATGCTGATACTATATCGTTGTCAGTATAACTTAAACCGTATGCTTCGCAGATAACCGGACTGCCTTCGACATTCTTGTTGAACCACTCTATGCATGCCTTGTAGGGAATGAGATTACCTGCATATATATTGCCGACGGATTCATTGCTCGTATAGGTATCAAGATATGCAGTGCCGTCAAGTGTCTTATAGTTTTCGCGCTTTAATTCACCGCAGCGCTGTTTTAATCCGACAGAATTATAATGTGCGGGAACGATGAGCATTATTGAGAACAGAAGAGCAAAAGAGAAAAATGCCATTGAATATCTTCCCTTTTTATTGACGAACCAGAACAATCTTGTAATTGCATAGATCATCGTGACAGACAGGATGATAAAGCCTGCGAATGTGAATTTGAACATTGTATTTGAACGCAGATAACCACCGGTATAGATATCTCTTACATAGAAGATCTCGGGAGCGATAAGAAGCATGATCCCGACGACAGTCATTCCGCAAACGAAGACATCGATAAGATTGCGGTCGGCAAAGAAACGCTGGACAGGATTAGTATAGGAATTCTCATCTCCATAGATGCCTGCAAAGCTGTTATTTGCTTTTGCGTTCTTCTTTGCTTTAGCAGCAGATGTATATCTGTAATTCTTATTAACAGCAACAACAACAAGGAAGAATATGCTGATGATCACATGTGTTCCCCAGAGAATAAACAACTGATACACAGATGAGCGGTTTTTGACTGAACCGAGAGTGTTGGAGATCATGTCAAAGTTGGCATTGAAAGGAAGGGCTGCAAGCGTTGCCAAAGTAAAAGCGAAGCTCATCTGGAAAGATGTTCTGGGAAGTGCTGTCGGACTTGCGACGCAGAAGAAGAAAGATGCGATCATGAGGATCAGTTCAAGCCCGAAAAGCGCAGCCGGGTTACTTCCCTGTGACAGGTATATAAGCAGGATACCGCCTACATTGACAAAGAAGACAAGCGTGGAGGGAATTGTTGCAAAATGACGGCTCCTTATCGTATTTGCAATAAAGAAACCCATCGAACAGAATACAAAGTAGATCAGGAAATCCCAGTAATTGGTCATCTGTGCGCAGCCTAAAAGGACAGAACATAATATGAGATGCAGCGTGACGGAAGATTCCAGTTCCGGCAGGATCTTACCCTCGGCTGAATTGAGATTGTTCAGATCGATCTTTTTGCCGGTATCGTTTGCGGAAGGAAGCTTGACAGTGCAGAGCATTGACAGTACTACCGCAGAGATAAGAAGAACGATCATCATCGATATAACATGTGCATGAAGGTCTCCTACGAGATATGAATAAAAGGGAAATTCCTCAATGGTATAATCGCCGCCGTTGTTTTCGACAACAGGATTCCATCCTATATATCTTGTGCTGTCCGGATAGAAAAATGCGTCGGTCCTTCCGACGTTGATCCCCATAGCTTTGAAGATCCCAAGAAACTTGTTTCCAAAGCTGTCCTGATCGTAATAGAAAGAATGGGAATTGCCCCAGAGTGCGACAGCGCATCCTGTAAAAAGTCCTGCAGCATACTTAACTATCTTATTATCAAAAAAACCTCTGAGAGATGCTGCTTCAATAAGGAATTTGCCCAACGAAAAACTCATTGCAAAAGGTATCGCTATAGAAGAGCACATGGCGAGATTATATCCGATTCCGGAAGGAATACCGGTTGCCTTGATGACAACTGCCCAGATATACTGGCCGAAATAGTAATAGTTTATCGAATAGCCTGACAGCCACATGTCATTTGCAGGGAGATCCGGATCTCTTAACATCGACATGATGAATCCGTAATCCATGAACTTCTCCTGGCCGTTGATGTCAGGAAGGAAACCCTTGAAATAGCACAGAAGGAAAAAGACTATCAGAAATGCCGTTTCTTCTATAACGACAGATTCGATAAATCCCTTAGTGTTCATTTTCTCGGTGAGAGATTTTCTTAATGACTTCGGCAGATAACAGCATAATCCCACAATGACCGCGGATAAGATTATGCAGATAAGGTTGATCTTAAAAAGCTTAAGATGTGTGAGAGTCCATAAGAGAAAGCAGGTAAGGATAAGTCCCATGGGCTGAGACAAAAAGAATCCTCCCGAAGAAAAGCTCCCCCAGAGCCTGGCTGCAAGAGGCAGAGTAATAAGACCTGCCAGAAGCAGAAATGCTCCCCACCATATGCAGACAGCCGTATCATCAAGTCCCATGGTGAATGCACCGGTGATATAGGCAATGATAAAAGGTATAAATATAAGCAGAAAACGTGCAGGTGATGATTCAAAGAACGAACCGGAGAGCTTATTCATGACAAAACTCCTTCAAAGGCATCCTTGGTTTTTTTATCCTGAACGTTCAGTTCTGTGACCGGTGCATGCTCAGGAGTCTTGGAGATCGTTGATTCATAAGATCTTATGATCTCCAAACTGATCTTGCCTGCAAGACTGACCACGGAATCCATGTGGTTTTCCGGAGTCTCTGAAGTGGCAAACTTTGTAAGTCCTGTTGAACATACATAAAGATTCTCGCAGGGGTTTGTAAGATCGATCTCAGGATATTGAGATGTCTGGGCATAGCGTGTTTTGGTCAGACGCCAGGATTTGACATCTGATTTGCGAAGTGACGGATACAGTTTGCGGAGACCGGCAAAATACTTGAGCATGATATCGGAATCGGAATCGATCCAGAGTTCATCCGTGATGGAACATGAACCGACAAGATAAACTACTGCTCCGCCGTAATTCCGTTCACCGAAAGCGCTGGAGTGGTTGATTATAGCCTTAAACGGCAATCCGGAATCCTTCGGGGGAACCTGATAGAACATCTGTGATATCTCATGCTTCATTATCATCATGGCGGTGATCTTTGCACTGTATGTAACGTTCATAAGAATATCGCGGTCATCCATAGCAATAGGAAGTCCGTGGCTTACATTGATAAATGTTCTGCACGAGCCGGTAAATATAACATAAGCACTGTCGATCACAACTCTCGTTGAATTGGAGAGGATGCAGCTTGTACGGTACATTCCGCTTCCGAGTCTGGCTATCTCTGCAACTGTGGTCGAATAATAAATATGACCGCCGTTATCCGTGATCCCCTGCATAAGGCTTGAGATGAGGCATGCGAAGCCGCCTTCGTAGTATCCGACCTTGCGGTGGGATGCTTTGCCTGACCACGCAGAATCAAACCAGGTGATCTTATCTTCGACTCCCATCTCCTTGGAAAGTGCAAGCAGGGATTTATCGCTCTTTCTTAAATGGTGGGGAAGGAGTTCCAGATATTCTCTTCCGATCCTCGTATATGCAAGAAGACCGCCGGGAGATGCAAGCTCCTCAACGACAGTTACGTTGAAGCCTGCTTTGGCAAGCTTCATTCCGCATGTGAGACCCGAAAGACCGGATCCTATAATGCAGACAGATTTGGTCTCATCAATAAACTCGTTATCCGGATCTATCATTCGATCTTCTTTGCCTCAAGATAAAATCTCTTCTCGAATGCTTCGCCCATAGAAAAAGTCTTTCTCGGGAAAACGCCTTCTTTTTCCACTGTAGCGAAGAAAGTATCTTTGCTTATTGCAGGAACGAGGATTCCGGTATTGCCTTCAGAAGCAAGCTTTCTTACGGAGTCTTCGCCGTGAATGTAATCGCACTCAAGTCCGAGGCTGTCTATCATCATCTGAACTGAACCGACAGCAAGAGTGTGGGGAGGAACAGAAAGAGATACCTTAACATCCTCGGCTCCTTCCGTAACAACAACAAATGTCTGTTTGCCGTCATCAGAACCGTTAAGCTCGATGCCGTTGTCTTTGAAATATTCCTTAGCCTTAGAGATGAATTCCTTACCTGAAATGTTGAAGACAACTCTGTGTATAGGCTCGAAATCAAGACCCTTGTCGTGGATATTAACGATCTCGGCAAGAGCATATCTTGCGGGATGATTAAGCTTCTCTTCTTCAGAAAGACTCTCTCTGATATTTTCCCAGTGAGCTTTTGCCGAAGCCAGTGAGTGGTTGCCGTCTCCCACGAGGAATAAGAGTCCGTCAGCATTATTTGCCTTAAGAGTCTTAAGACCTGTAACGATAGATTCAGCTACAGTTGAACCGTCAGGGATGAATGTACCGCTGATGTGACCTGAGCCGAGCATGAGATCCGTGTCATATAAAGGTTTCAAGCCTTCTGACTTTGCCATATCAAATGCTTTCCCGATCGTCAGATCCTGAGGATCATCAATGAGTATCATGATATGAGGAAGTTCAAGGGGGGAATTGGCTCTTATCCTTACTCTCGGAGGGATCCTTGAAAGGACAGTTCCTTCGGTGGCCCTGCAGATATTCTTGTTGCCGGGTTCGAAACTGTATCCCTCCAGATCTATCGCTGCCATAAGTCCTTTGCGCGAAGGGTGAAGATCGGTTGCCCTGTCAGTCAGGATAAAACCTGTTCCGAGGCTTTGAAGAATCCCCTCGTCCAGATAATTGCGGGCTGTTTTGGCAATGGAGTCGAGTTTATCAGTCTCCTTTTCCGTGCCAAGATAAACTTCGGGAAGAACAAGGTTTAAAGTCGAAGGCGCATCTCCGACTTCTTTCTCGCATTTTTCCCAGTATTCGGGTTCTGATGTATATTGATCACAGGCAATTACTGCCCATTTTTTGAAATCTGTTCCCTGCTGCGGAATGAGGATGTCCGGTACCGCAAAACCGATATCTTCAACGGTTCTCAATTCTTTTACCCCACCAAATCAAATAAAGTGCCTTACATTCTATCACGGACCGGCTCTGTTTTGGGGATAAAATAAAGCATTTTTATATTTTTCATTCAGTCGAAAATACGTTCACGGGCATTGCTGCGATAATCACCTGTTATTGCGTGAAATAATGACTGAACAAGCAAAATCACTTAACTAAAAGTACTTATAATGGTACTATGTTTTTATCAAATCCTTATCGGAGGCAGACATATGGCTAACAGTGAATTATCCAAACTTAAGATCCTGTTTATATACGATTATTTCAAGAAACAGGTAAGTTGTTCGGGAGGAAAAGAAACAGTCTCGGTAAGTGAACTTATAGCTTATCTTGAAGAGAAGACCGGAACCACATTTGAACGCAAATCCATCTATGCGGATATAAGCAAGATAAACGAATATGTAAGGACATCCGGACAGACCAGGGAAACAGACTGGATCTTTTCGGAAGGCAAAAAATATAAAAGGGGAGAGTTAGATGATGAGATCCTTATCGATGAAGCAAGGCTTATAGTTGATGCTATCAGCACAACGACATTCGTAGATTCGGATCTGTGTGAGAAGATCATAGAAATGTTCCCGACGTATTTCCCTTCCGGATATCAGAAGAGAGCACTCTATCCGCACTACGAAAAGATGGACAGAAAGAGCATCCTTCTGTTAAACAATATCAGGGGCGGGATCGAAGAGAAGAGTCCGCTTAAGATCGTATACGGATATATGCTCGGAAGCACTCTGACCGAGAAGACCGACAAGATCGTATCTCCTATGGCTCTGGACTGGGAAAATAACTGTTATTATCTGATCGCCATAGATAATGAGGAGGCTGAAGGTCTTGAACGTGACCAGTCCTTGTCGGCGGCTTTGAGACGCTACAGGGTGGACCGGATAGCCAGCATAACAGTTCCTGATAAGCAGGCTTACATAGATTACAGGAACGAAAAATTGAGAGAACAGGAACTGAAAAGTTTCATTAACAATTCGCTCTCGGCTTTTTCGAGCGGCAGGATGATCCAGATAGGCATCACCATAACAGGAAGGACACGCAAGGATGTGCTAAAGGCATACGGCGCTTTTACATCCAAGGTGAATGATAAAGTAAGGATCGCGGATGATACCAAGCTCGATAAAGGGGTACTGAAGATCAGTGTTAATACCGGTCTTGCCCCGACACTTTATACTGACCTGTTTGAACTCGGTACGTTCGACGGGGTCAATATTGAGATCGACAATGACGAGGTCTGCCGTGAATATGGTGAATACATAAAGAAAGCGGCTTGTGCCGCAAAACTTACAGGCCTCTGATTGCAAAGAGAAATTAAACGTTTTATAATTTCTAAGTTTTATTTTTATATAGGGAGCATTACCGATGAGACAATTTACTTCGAAAGAGCTTAGAAAGACCTGGAAGGAATTTTATATTGAGAGAGGTCACGTTGATGTAGGTGCCGTATCACTGGTATCTGACGGTTCGACCGGAGTATTATTCAACGTCGCGGGTATGCAGCCTTTGATGCCTTATCTTCTCGGCGAGAAGCATCCTATGGGAACAAGGCTTTGCAATGTCCAGGGATGTGTCCGTACAAATGATATCGATTCTGTTGGTGACAGAAGCCACGTCACATTCTTTGAGATGATGGGCAGCTGGAGCCTTGGTGATTATTTCAAGGAAGACAGATGCAAGTGGAGTTACGAGCTCCTTACGGATGTTTTCGGTTTCGACAGGGATCATCTTGCAGCTACCGTATTTGCAGGAGATGAGAATGCGCCGAGAGATGAGGAAGGCGCACAGTTCAGGATCGCTTCCGGATTCAAGCCTGAGAATATCTACTATCTCGGTGCAGACGATAACTGGTGGGGATTGGAGTACGGTCCCTGCGGTCCTGACAGCGAGATGTTTTATATTGCTGATGTTCCTGACTGCGGTCCGAACTGCGGTCCGGGATGTTCCTGCGGCAAGTATACGGAGATCGGCAATGACGTTTTCATGCAGTATGAGAAGCATCAGGACGGAACCCTCACTCCTTTGAAGCAGAAGAACGTTGATACAGGCTGGGGATTGGAGAGGATCCTTGCATTCCTTAACGGAACAAAAGATGTATACAAGACAGACCTTTTCACTGAGGCAATCGCTTATATCGAGAACGCATCAGGCGTTAAGTACGATTCAGACGAGAAGCTCACAAAGTCAATGAGAGTATTAGCCGATCATATCCGTACAAGCGTTATGCTCATCGGCGATGCTGCAAAGCTCGTTCCTTCAAATGCGGGTGCAGGCTATGTATTAAGACGTCTTATAAGACGTGCGGTAAGACATGCAAGAACTCTGGGATTGACAACAGATCAGATCTTAGGTCTTGCAAAGATCTATATCGACAGTGTTTACGATGACAGCTACCCGCTTCTTGCAAAGAACCGCGAGTTCATCCTTAACGAGCTTGATAAGGAGATCGCAAGATTCGAGAGCACTCTCGAGAACGGTATAAAGGAATTCAAGAAGATACTTGATGACAAGAAGGCAGAAGGTTCTGCTGAGATCGACGGCGAGTCCGCTTTCTATCTCTACGATACATTCGGATTCCCGATAGAGCTTACCGTTGAGATGGCTTCCGAAGAAGGACTTAAGGTCGATGAGGAAGGCTTTGCGGCTGCTATGGAAAAACAGAAGGAAACAGCAAGAGCAGCTACAAAGGCAAAGGGCGATCTCGCACTTTCCGTAAACGAGATCCCTGATGAAGTTGCAAAGGATTCCAATGCTACAGAATATGACGGTTACGATAACCTCAAATGTGATGCAAAGGTAATCTACATACTTAAGTCTGACGAAGACGGCGTTAAGGTCACAGAGTGCGCTTCTGAAGGTGATGACATTATCCTTGTTACCGATAAGACTGTTCTTTATGCTACGATGGGCGGTCAGATCCACGATGAAGGTAAGATCTTCACATCAGATTTTGAAGCAGAGGTAATCTCAGTAGATAAGGATGCTGCAGGCAAGTATCTCCATACTCTTAAAGTTGTTAAGGGTTCTGTTTCCGCAGGTGAGACAGTCAGCATCGAAGTTGATAAGAAGAACAGACTTGCGATCGCAAGAAACCACACTGCTACACACATCCTGCTTTCAGCTCTCCAGAAGGTTTTAGGAGATCATGTTGAGCAGGCAGGTTCTTATGTAGGAAATGACCGCTTAAGATTCGACTTCAACAACTCCCGGGCAATGACAGCCGAAGAGATCTGTAAGGTCGAAGAGATGGTAAACGATGTAGTCCTTCAGGCACTTCCTGTTGAGACAAAGGTCCTTGCTATTGAGGATGCCAAGAAGCTCGGCGCTACGGCAATCTTCGGCGAGAAGTACGGAGAGGTCGTAAGAGTCGTTGCAGTCGGCGGATTTGAAGCTCCGTTCGATCTCGAGTTCTGCGGCGGTACACACCTTAAGAACACAGCACAGATCGGCCAGTTCAGGATCGTTTCAGAGTCCGGTATCGCAGCAGGCATCAGAAGAATCGAAGCTGTAACAGGTGAGAGATGCTATGAGATGAGCAAGGCAGACAGAAACCTCATCGATGAGGCAGCAGCTGCACTTAAGACCCCTAAGGATAAGATCGTTGAGAGAATTGACGCTCTTCACGCAGAAGTTAAGTCGCTCGAAAAGGAACTCGCTGAGATCGAGAAGGCTAAGGCCGGTTCATTTGCTGACAGTGCAGTCGCAGGTGCCAAGGATATAGGCGGCGTAAAGGCTGTCATCGCATCATGTGACGCTGCTGACGCGGCTGCAATGAGAGATACGGCTGACAAGATCCGCGACAAGCTTGACTGCGGTGTTGTTTTCCTTGCTGCTAACGGCGGTGATAAGCTGCTTTTCACGGCTATGGCTACAAAGTCTGCTGTTGAGAAAGGCGCTCACTGCGGAAACATCATCAAGGAAGCTGCCAAGGTTGCAGGCGGCGGCGGCGGCGGACGTCCCGACATGGCTCAGGCCGGCGGCAAGGACGTAAGTAAGCTTGCTGATGCTCTTGCAAAGGCTGAAGAAGTTTTGGCTTCACAGGTTAACGGTTAAAGGAGAAAAGATATGTGCTTATTTTGTGATATAGTTGCGGGCAAGATCCCTTCAACAAAAGTATATGAGAACGATTATGTCCTTTGCTTCAAAGACATCAATCCCGTTGCACCCGTTCACGTTCTTGTTGTTCCGAAAAAGCATTTCGATGACATAAACGGACTGGCAAGTGATCCCGAGGGAGATCTTTATTCTGCAGAGATAACCAAGGCAATCGCTGAAGTTGCCAAGATCACGGGTGTAAGTGAAGCATACAGAACGATCAACAACTGCGGGGAAGGTGCCGGTCAGACTGTTAAGCACGTTCACTTCCACGTTATCGGCGGCACATCTCTTACGGAGAAGCTTATCTGATCCTATGGCTAGAATGAGAACTAAGCGCAATATTCCTGCGCGCATGGAAAAATGTCATGAGCGCTGGTTTGATGCGCCCCTGTTAAACCGCGGCAAATGGAGAGAAGCGTGCGGCTTTTCTGAGGACGTTCCGGTCTGGCTTGAGATCGGCTGCGGCAAAGGAAAATTCTGCACAGAGATGGCTTTAAGGCATCCCGAAGTTCTTTATATAGCAATGGAAAGAGATGCTTCCGTTACTCTTGCAGCCATTGAGAAGGCTCATGAACTTGAGATCCCGAATCTCTTTTTTATCAGAGGCGATGCAGGCATTATCGAGAATTACTTTGCCGAAAATGAGATCGACCGCATCTTTCTGAATTTCTCGGATCCCTGGACAAGACAGAACAAGCCGAAGAGACGCCTTACATACAGGGATTTTCTCAATAAGTACAAAGTGATGATGAAATCAGGCGGAGCGATTGAATTTAAGACCGATAACGATGATCTTTTCGACTTTTCGCTGACTGAATTTGAACAGACCGGTTTTGTTTTGGAGGATATTACAAGGGACCTTCATAACAGTGAGTGGAATGAAGAGAATATCCGTACTGAATTTGAACAGAAATTTGCAGATCAGGGCATTACGATAAAAAGAGTCGTTGCAAAGCTTACAGACTCCTGAACAGGACTATGTCTTCAGACTCATAGATGACCTTGTAATCCGCGTCGTGGATCAGTGAAAGATACAGATACCTGTCAACGTTCTGATCTACGATCAGATAGTTGAAATTATATTTGTTCAGAAAGTCTTTGTAATACACTTTGCTCGCGAGCAGATCATAGTATTCCTCAAAATAGTCAAATTCCTTATTGTTTGCTTTCAGGAACAGTTCTGCTCTGCCGTCGATATACGGATGGTATCCGTGGTATTCAAGATACTGACCGTCGTTAAAATTTGCGAACAGAATAATGTCTCCGCTTTGCTGATCAAGTTCTTCTATAGCCTCATCCAAATGAATCTTGTGGCTGTTGTACTTGTTATTACCTAAAGTATCTTCTTTGTGATTTTTGTATAAACTGATACCGCATATTGCCAGAAATACAATAAAAAGAGAAAAGAGCAATATCTTGTGGGTTTTTGATAGTTTGATCACTTTGACCGATTCGGAATCAATATCTCTGATCACGAACAGAAACGCCGGGATACCGAATAAAAGAAAATAAGCAAAACCTTTTGCCTGCATCAGACAAAGCAAAAATGTTCCGAAAAACAGCAGAAAAAATCTGATGGAAAAAGGGCGGTCCTTTTTGAAAAAAATCGTAAGTCCGATAATAAAGCAAATGCCGAAGATTATCTTGCCGCATATCGAATCAATTGATATTGCACTCATTTCCTCTATAACAGAAAGTTTCTCCTGCCCGTAAGAAGTTGTCAAATACAGCATGCTTTTTATTCCGTATGGATTCAGAAAACCTGCTCCGGTTGAGAGCAGCAAGGTAATAAGCAGTTCAATGATGTTTCCATTTGCTTCCAATTTGATCTTTTTGAAATGAACAGGAACGGATCCTGCTATAAAGGGGAGCATCAGCACTAACAGCATAGGCCACATGGCGGCATGCAGGTTGATCAATGCTATTGAAATGACAGGCAGGAGCAGAAGAAGATTCCTTTTTTTAGTCAGGACATATTTCTCAAGCAGCAATACCTCACACAAGAGCAATATGTAGGTGAAGACCTGCGGTCTGGAGACGACAAAAAAACCAACCAGAATGATATCGATAAAACATGCGAATACTGAAGATAAAATTTCATTTTTAATAATGAGTCTGATCCAACGGTATAAAAGAAGGATAATAACAAAATTTACCAAAGACAAAAAGACCATGATTCCTGTTTTTCCAAATAAGGACTGCAGGTAATAGTAAATGACAGAACTGAGCCATTGTTGCACAATAATATTCATGGATGAATGCATGGAAAGAAAATCAGTATGGGGGAATCCGTTATTGACTATATATTCGCCCGTCGGGTAAAGAAAAAAGAAATCATTGTCAATCGTGTTTTGATGAAAAAGACCTGTAATAACCGGAACTAACAGAAAAAAAGACTTTATGATTAAAGTCTCTGTTTTTGTATCCGGTTTTTCAACTTTCCGACACTCTGTCATCCGAACCCCTCCGATCAAATGTTTTTGAATTATAACATGGAAAAATACACATAACTACATGAGACCCCCTGTTGTTGACGGCCTTATAGAGTCAAACAAAAATCGTTTGGGGAAAAATGAGGGCAATATGCTCTTTTTTTATTTAAATTTACATTTATATGACAATTATCTTGTGGAAAACCCAATTTAAGTGGAGTAGAATTCATACGGTGCAGACCAAAAGAGCACTATTAAAGTTTAATAATCCCGCTAAAGGGAATTTAGGAGGAATTCAAATATGGCAGTAAAAGTTGCGATTAACGGTTTCGGTCGTATCGGTCGTCTTGCTTTCAGACAGATGTTCGGCGCTGAGGGTTATGAAGTTGTTGCTATCAACGATCTTACAAAGCCTTCCATGC
>JAEEGL011380821.1_pt1 | contig 14018 bp, 10 predicted proteins | sample 9134231 | NCBI WGS metagenome assembly JAEEGL01 (sample SAMN16246548, study PRJNA631951) | gut metagenome | biome: gut microbiome; feature: rumen; material: fiber-attached | host: Bos | place: Iran: Karaj | collected 2018-10
GGCGGTTATATTTACGCGCGTTTAAAACGTTATTGAAAGCGTTTCAAAGTTCGTTATGCCTATACTTGTAGTTCCTGCAATTATCATTTGCATTTATTCAGTTACAAGACCTGGTGCATTAGGTGGAGTAAAATTTTTATTTATTCCAGATTTCAAGCATTTTTCAATAATGACTGTAGTTACAGCCATGGGGCAGATGTTTTACTCTCTTTCAATTGCAATGGGTATTTTGATTACATTTGGTTCTTACGTCAAAAAAGAGGTCAGCATTGAGGAATCTACAAAGCAGGTTGAAATTTTTGATACAGCTATTGCTGTTCTTGCCAGCTTGATGATTATTCCAGCAGTATTTGCATTTTCAGGTGGAGATGAGTCAAAGCTTAAGGCAGGCCCATCACTTATGTTTATCACCATGCCAAAGATTTTTGCCAGCATGGGATTTGGTAGAATCATCGGAATTCTTTTCTTTGCTCTTGTATTATTTGCGGCAGTGACAAGTGCTATTGCTTTGACAGAAAGCGCCGTTTCCACATTCTCAGATGAGTTCAAATGGGACAGAAAACGTGGTGTATACTTCATGTCGATTATTATGGTAGTGCTTGGTAGCCTTTCATCTTTAGGAAATGGCCCGCTTGCCAATGTTAAAATTATCGGTATGCAGTTTTTAGATTTCTTTGATTTCCTTACAAACTCAGTTATGATGCCAATCGCAGCACTTGCAACCTGTATTCTTATTACCAAATTTATGACAGTAGAAAAGCTTGAGGCTGAGGTAGAGCAGGAGAACCACCCATTCAAGAGAAAAGCAGTATTCTCATTCATGATTAAATTCTTGTGCCCACTTTTTGTTGTTATCATTTTGGTGAGTGCAATTTTAAATGTGTTTGGTATAATTTCTATGTAAGAATATATAAAACGAGGATATGTTATCCTCGTTTTATTTTTTAATTTAAAGATTTTGTTATAGAGGGTTTATTTTTATATGAATATTGTTAGAATAGATGACATTAAAGATGAACGAGTGTCTATCTTTACTGAATATAATGAGGCTCAGCTTTATCATTTCTTTGAGCCAAATGGTGGGGTTTTTATAGCTGAAACCCCAAATGTTATTGATCGAGCCCTGAACAGGGGTTGTGAGCCAATGGCGTTTTTTGTTGAGGAAAAGGCCTATGATACTGAGCCTGTTAGAAATCTTTTGTCAAAGCTTGATAACACAGCAGACATAGATGTTTTTACTGCAAAGCTTGAGGTGATTAATAAAATAACAGGATTTAATCTTACCATAGGTGTTATTGCAGCTTTTAGGCGTCCTGCCCTTCCTACAGTTACAGATTTGCTGAATACAAGCAATAAGGTGGCCATTCTTGAGGATGTTATGAATCCAACAAATGTTGGTGCAATATTTCGTTCTGCAGCAGCCTTGGGAGTAGATGCTATATTTTTAACTCATGATAGTTCAGATCCATTTTATCGTCGTGCAGCCAGGGTAGCTATGGGGACATCCTTTCAGGTTCCATGGGCATATTTTGAAAAAGGCAGCGAATATGTGGATCAGCTTCATCAGCATGGCTTCAAGGTAGTATCTATGGCTTTAAAGGATAATGCAATATCCTTAGCTTCGCCAGCGCTTAAGGAGCATAAAAAACTGGCTATTATATTTGGTACAGAAAGCACTGGTATAAAGGATGCAACAATAGAAAAAAGTGACTATGTAACAATCATTCCAATGCATCATGATGTGGATTCTTTAAATGTGGCTGCAGCTAGTGCTGTAACCTTTTGGGAACTGTGTGGTAAATAGCAAAACATGGAGGCAAAAATGTACGAGCTTATTTCAAGATTATTAATGTTTGGTGATTTGACAGAGGATAGCATCCTTTATAGACTGGGGCGCACCATTGATAGGGTGGAATCCGGCGATTACAACAAACGTGAGGCTACCAGAGAGATTAATGCTATCTCCAAGGAGCTTTTGATGCTGGCCACAGACTATGGCTTTGATGACAATCTCTGGCACAATTACATAGCCTTTTACATCATTACAAATGAAAATCCATTTTCACTTGTTACTGAAAAAACAGATGTAAAGCCAGGCTCAGTTAATCATTTGGTGGAAAATGATTTCAAGATTTTAAAGGCCATTTTTGATTATGATTTTACAGCCCTTGAAGAGAATCTTAACCTTGAAAGCTTCTCCGTATTTACGAATTACACTGCAGTGAATAAGAATAAGCAGATGTATAACAGAAACGTGAGTGAGAAGGTTCGTACACTTTCAAAATCCCTTGAGGCTCAGGCAGATTATAAAGGATTCTTTACCGTAATTACGGATTTCTACAAAGCATATGGTGTTGGAATGTTTGGTCTTAACAAGGCATTCCGTATAGAAGAGGTGGGGGATAACAATATGAAGTTTGTCCCTATCAACAATATGGAAGAGGTTGTCCTTGATGATTTGATTGGCTACGAATATCAAAAGAAGCAGCTTGTAGATAACACCGAAGCCTTTGTTCAGGGCAAAAAAGCCAATAATGTGTTGCTGTTTGGTGATAGCGGCACAGGCAAATCCACAAGCATAAAGGCCATTGTAAATCAATACTATGACCAGGGCCTTAGAATGATTGAAATATACAAGCATCAGTTTAGATATCTTTCAAAAATCATCGCCAGCATCAAAAACAGAAATTACAAATATATTATTTATATGGATGATCTTTCCTTTGAAGAGCACGAAATAGAGTATAAGTTTTTAAAGGCTGTCATCGAGGGTGGTGTAGAGACTCGCCCGGATAACATTCTTATTTATGCTACATCAAATCGTCGCCATCTCATCAAAGAGACCTGGAACGACAGAAATGACCAGACCAATGCAGATGACAGACATCATTCTGATACAGTGGAAGAGAAGCTTTCCCTTGTACATCGTTTTGGTGTTACAATTAGTTATAGTAAGCCATCCCAGAAGGAATATTTAGAAATTGTGCTTGCTCTTGCAAAGAGGGCAAATATTTCTATGTCAGAGGAAGAGCTTATCGCTAAGGCAAAGATATTTGAAATGGAACAGGGCGGCCTGTCAGGAAGAACTGCCCAGCAGTTTATAAATTATATTAGTTAATAATATTTAATGGAGGTTTTGAGAATGACATATTTTACATGTTTTTTTCTTGATAATGAAAAGGATATAATTGTAAATCTTTACAAGGATTTAGACAGGATGTTTTATGTTCTCAAAACTCCAAATCATGCCACAGGAAATCTTATCAGAAATATTTCTAAAATATGCGAGCTGCCATTAGCTGAGGATGAGGGTGGAATGCTCATCATTAAAGGCGAGGTTCCATGTTATATTGATGGAAGAAATACTGAAAGCTATATTTTCATGCTAAAAGGCACAGAGGTGGCTAATATTTATAACGATGGTTATGTAGAGGTAAAGGCCACTATTTCGGCAATTGCCAAGACCCTTATGAGCCAGACTAAAAATTTTGCTCTGCCGGTTGGAAAAACAATCTTTAAAACGTATATACGTAGAGAACTAAAATTTAGAGCCGATATGCATACTCATATGAATGGTAACCTTTCCGGAGATGTGCTTATAGCTTTAGGTATTTCACATCAAATCAGATATCCTCTGTATTATGTTAAAAAGCTTGATCTAAAGCTTACCGATGCTCAGTGGAAGCTCCTTAATGAGCAGCGTGAGAAGGTTGCAAGACAGTTTGTTACCTCGGGGCTACAGGGCAAATATCTGGACAGAAGAATTAATGATAACACATTTATCAATTTTGCAGATTTGATTTTAAATAATATCGATAATGCAGAGGAAAACATCGTCAAAATTCGAGGCTCACTTGCAGTAATAAAGGACGGACAGGCCGTATTTACAAATCTTGAAAAAGTTTATCTTTACCGCTACGTATTTTGTAAAGGCGTTGAAAGTGAAAATAAAATCACCTTATCTAAAGTGGAAATGATTCCAGATGAGGACGTAAAAAATTCCTTGTTACAGATGATTAGGGACAAGGAAAATCCTGCATATTACAACAATACTATTTTCCAGGACAAGCTGTTGTGGATTGCCAGAAGCTACAAAAAACAGGGCATTTACTATGCGGAAATCAGTGATACTACTCTGGTTAAAAAATATGAATCCCTTGAAATGCTTCGTCAAATCCATCAGGTAATGCCAAACATTTACAAGGAAACTGGCGTTATGATTCGCTTTCTTGCAGCAATGCGCCGTATTCCGCTTACTATCATTAAGGATGCAGTGACTCCTGAAAATTATTTGGAGCAAAATTTGGAGGTGCTTAAGGCTACTGCCTTAGATCCTTATGTAGCTGGCTGCGATTTTGTTGGTGAGGAGATTAACGATATTATTACATTAAAGCCTGCCTTCAAGGAAATAGTAAAGATAGCCAGCAAAGATCCGAGCTTTGTAATCCGAGTACACGCGGGAGAAAATGATAGTCAAAAGGATAATATTTCCCATTCGATAATGTGTGTTAAGGAGTCTTTGGCACCGGGACAACCTATGCCTAAAATGCGTTTAGGTCATGGTCTTTACACCTATAGTCCAAACAGCAAAAAGGGCAGAGAGACACTAAAACAGCTAAAGGAAAATAACGTAGTTCTTGAATTTCAGATTACAAGCAACGTCCGTTTGAACAACCTTAATTCACTGGAAAATCATCCGCTGAAAAACTATTTAAAAAATGGTATCAGCTGTGTTCAGGGAACAGATGGTGCAGCCCTTTATGGTACCGATGCGATAGAAGAGCAGCTTTCATTGGAAAAGATGCTTGGTCTATCTGATGATGAGCTTCGCCTTATGAAAGAGGCGGAAACCGCCATCATAGAAGACGCTAAAAGGTCTTACTCTGAAAAGAAGGTAGCTTTTGCAGAACTACTTGGAGACAGAGATTTAGAGGATGTTCTGCTAGAAAAAATGCAGACTGTTAAAATCGCAAATAGCAAGGCAAAAGGCGCCGCAAAGCTTGATGCCAACACCGAGCTAAAGGAACAGATTTCAGAAATAACCTGGGACAGACTTCCTGTTGTTATTTTGGGCGGAAGCTTTAATACTGAAAATCGTTCCACAAAGTTAAGCGCCAATGCCACCAGCCAGATTGATGAACTGTTAGAATATTTGAATCCAGATGAAGTATGTTTTGTAATAGGTCACAAGCTTTCTGGTTACGAAAAATATTTGCTAGAGCATAATACAAAGGGATTTAGAATTTATTCATTTGTTCCTGCTGTCATTACAAAATCAGAAGCGGAGCGCATCAAAAATTCTGATGTAAAGGTTAGAGTTTCCACTGAATCACAGGGCATGGGCATCTACAAGAGCTTCAACTACGAGATTTTTGAGCGCCGCCCATCAATTGTTATTGCATTTGATGGAAACAGTGCCGCTACAAATCTTATTCAAGAGGCCAAAAATGGAAAGGGCAAATCAGCAATTTTTGTTTGGGCAAATTCTAAAACCTTAATGCAAAAAGCACAATCATTACATGGTTATGTTCATGCTTTCGACAATGAAAATACACTGGTTTCTGCCATAGACGAAACCATAAAAAAGGCTTCCCAATAATTGGGAAGCCATAATTTTATCTAAATAATGAATGCAGAGTATCGCTGATACTTTGCAACAATGTAGGTTTTGTCTCTAGCATTCTTTCCAAATCTTCTTTGTAGTGACCCTCCTTGTAAGCTCTAGCCAATTTCGATTCCATTCTCTTAATGCCTTCTTCGTTCATAGCAGTACCTCCTCATTTAAACTATGACAAATGAAAACATCAATCTCCCTAAACAACACCAACCTAAATAGGGGGTGTGTAATTAGTAGTATAACTCATAAATGGTGTAAATTTTATGAACAGATAGGTATGGAATTGTGTTTTTTATATGGCGGGGATTTTGAATTGAAGTGAAAAATAGGTAGATATAAAAAAATCCTTGAATGATAATCATTCAAGGATTAATGCGGAAGGCGGGACTTGAACCCGCACGCTCGCAATGAGCACAAGATCCTTAGTCTTGCTCGTCTGCCAGTTCCGACACTTCCGCAGGAACTGAATTTGTTCCGCCGCTCTCGCGACAAGAAGTATAATATCAAAGTATCTATAGAGAGTCAACACTTAAGTTACAAAAAATTCACTTTTTTTGAATAAAATATTTTCTGCGGGAGAAATATGTGATATGATATTGAAATATAGGTTGTACAAAATTAAATCGCGTGAGTATAAATACCAGAAAAGAGGTCAAAATTATGCTATTTACAATACTTGTCCTTATTGCGACAATTTTCTATCTGGCACTTCTTGAGCTATCTAAAAATATGATAGTAGGTTGGGGTATTGGAATCATTGCTATGTTTCTAATGCTGTTTTTTAGAAATAAGCTCAAACAAAATGGAAAACAATCCCTTAAACGTACTGCTGTACTTTGGATTGGTTTTGCGATTGTATTGTGTGTAAATTATATTCTAACTTCACCTCCTTATAGAAATGTACCAGCTGTTGATAACAAAAATCCTGAAGTTACTGAGGTAGTGCATATCAATCAAGGGGATTTGACAGGAGTTTATAACGCTGATAAATCAGTTAAGGTTTATGCTGGAATACCTTACGCTAAGGCCCCAGTGGGTGATTTGCGATTCAGAGAGCCACAAAAGCCAGAGGGCTGGGAAGGTATTAGAGCTTGTGATGAATTTGGGCCTATGGCAATGCAGGTAAGAGATAATACTGCTTTTAACAGCCTTTCTCATATTCTTGGCTGGCATGACTATAAGATGAAGTTTGGTGATGAATACTTAGAACCTATGAGTGAGGACTGCCTTTATTTGAACGTGTTTACACCAGAAGATACATCAACGGAATTAAAACCTGTTATATTTTATGTTCATGGTGGAAGTCTCAAAACAGGTCAATCCTCTTATTCTGAGTACAGAGGAGAGGATTTGGCAAAGCAGGGAGTAGTTTTTGTCAATTTTGCATATCGCCTTGGGGTTTTTGGATATTACACTGCTGATGATTTAAAGTCAGAGTCTCCTAATGGTACAACTGGAAACTATGGGCTTTTAGATCAAATAGCTGCTCTAAGTTGGGTTAGAGAAAATATTGAATCTTTTGGTGGTGATCCAAATCAAATTACTATTGCCGGTGAGTCAGCAGGTTCTTCTAGTGTGAATGCACTTTGTGTGTCGCCGTTGACAGAGGGAATGTTTAATTATGCCATAGCAGAGTCCAGTGGAATTCTTGCTGTAGAGCCATTTCATACTTTCCGTAGTTACGAAGCAGCTATTGAAGAGGGAAATAAGGTACGTGAATCCTTCAATGTTAGCAGTTCATCAGAATTAAGGAATCTTCCTGCTGAAAAACTTTTAGATAACCCATCAGATCAGTCTGCAATGACAGTGGATGGCTATGCTATTATCGAACAACCATACCTTACCTATGAAAAAGGCAACAATCACGAAAAGGCCTTATTAAACGGCTTTAACGTTAAGGAGGCGGATGCCTTTTTGTTAAACACCAAAGCCACTAAGGATAATTATGTGGAACTTTTAGCTGAAGATATTGGGCAACAGGCAGAAGAGATGGCAAAAGTCGTTCCTGCAGAAATGCCTCAAAGAGATCAGCATTTTATAGTAGACGCTTTGGGCGATGCCAAGGGAGCATTAAATACAGCCTATTCTGCCATATGGTTCAGCTATTCTCATTATTTGTGGAATGATTATATGGTGAAGCAACAAAGACCAGCCTACGAATACTATTTTACTAAAACTAATAACGTATTATCTAACTATCATGCCGGCGAAATACCTTATGCCTATGGAAATCTTTGGAGGCATCCAGGGCTTTATGACGAGGAAGATTATAAGCTTTCAGAAATCATGCAAAAATATTGGGTAAACTTCGCTAAAACAGGAAATCCTAATGGTGATGGTTTGCCAAAATGGAATCAAAAGAAAGATAATCCAAATCAGGTTCTTCAATTGGATGTGGACATAAAAATGATAGATGACCCCAATCTAGAGCTTTACAAGGTGATTGACAAATACCAGGCGTCACAAAAAGAAAAATAATCAAAAGGCAGTCTTTGACGGACTGCCTAAATAGGTTATACTTAAATCGGTGGGGTAGTTGGGAGACTATTGATGACTTTATCCGATTTAAATTTTATATTCAGAGGTTTACCTCTTTTTTTAATGATATATTATATTGTTCCAGCAAAAGTGAAGCCATGGGCTTTGCTTTTGGCTAGTACTGTTTTTTATGCCCTTAATGATTATCTGTTGTTAGGGGTTCTTGTTGTGTTTACTTTTATAAACTATTTCCTCGCAAAGCTTAATTTAAAAGAAAAAAAGTCGGCATTTCTTATTTCTGTTGTTTTAAATGCAGCTCTACTCATAGGTTTCAAAATCGGCGGGCGACTAGACAAACATATTCTATTGCCTCTTGGGCTTAGTTTTTATGTATTCAAAATGATTTCGTATCAGGTTGATTTATACAAAAAGAAAATACAAGAAGTTAGCTTTATATATATGGCTACTTATTTTTCTATGTTTCCACAGATTATTTCAGGTCCTATCAGTCGCTACGATTTTGTGACGGCTAATAAATTCTGGACTTCACCACCTGAACAAACTGGTAGAAAAGAGCGCCTGACAGCGTTTCTTACAGAAATAGAAAACGGTTTAAAGCTATTTGCTTTAGGACTTTTTATGAAGGTGATAATAGCAGATCATCTGGCTATACTATGGGCGGATTTAAGGACTATCGGGTATGAAAGTATTTCTACGCCTATGGCTTGGATTGGTGCCTATACCTATTCTATGAATTTGTATTTTGATTTTTGGGGTTATTCTTTGATGGCAGCTGGCGTGGGCATCATGCTGGGATTCCCGTTTATCGACAACTTTATTCAGCCATATAGTGCAGTATCTGTTTCAGATTTTTACAGACGTTGGCATGCGACTCTTGGCAGCTGGTTCAAGGATTATATTTACATTCCGCTGGGCGGTAGCAAAAAAGGCAGCTACAGGACAATCCTTAATCTGTTTATTGTCTGGGTTATTACTGGATTGTGGCATGGTATGACCTTAAATTTCATTATCTGGGCTATGTCTATATTTGTAATAATTATCCTTGAAAAATTTATTATTTCAAAAAATGCTACAGCATTAAAAATAATAGGTCGCATAAATGTTCTCGTTTTAATTCCATGTACTTGGGTTATTTTTGCGATACATTCAGTAAGAAAGATTGGAACATATTTCCTCAGATTATTCCCCCTGGTGAATAATGGAATTGCTGTAAACGCGAAAGATGTTCAACTTCTCGTACCACAGTATTTGCCATATTTAATACTTGGAGTAGTTTGTGCACTGCCAGTGGTTCAGTCTTTTTACAAAAAGCACAAGGATAATATTATTGTTACATTAATTATTTTTGTAATGTTTTGGATATCTGTTTTTAGTATTGCTAATTCTTCAGGTAATCCATTCATGTATTTACGTTTTTAGAGGAAAAATCAATGAAAATAAAGAATTTTCTTTTATTGATTTTAGTTGCTGTTAGCGGGATAGCTCTATCAATTTGTAGCTTTATCAATCTATCCACTAAATATCAAGAATATACCACTAGTGTGGTAAAAGAACCTGTGGTGGCGCCACTTTTGAAAGCGGCCGCTGCTGGTGTGTACCCATGGTCTGAGTATGTTGTTCCAAAAGAGTCACAAGATGATGCAAATGATTCTGATGTACATTCATCTGAAGAATCTGTTGAGGATGCTCCTGTAGAAAAGTCGAAGACCTATACTCATGTTGAAGATGACTATTTTGATGATGCTGTTTTTATTGGAGATTCTAGAGTTTTAGGGCTTTCTATGTATTGCTCAGAACTTGATTCCAGGAGTACTTTCTTTGCAAAAAAATCATTATCGATCTATGATATTCGTGATAAAGAATGGGTAGAGACAGAAGATGGCAATAAAATCACGGTTTTTGATGCCTTGCAAGGAATTACTTTTTCAAAGGTTTATATGATGGTGGGAATCAACGAGCTGGGACGCGGCACCAATGAAAGCTATGCTGAAGCCTACAAGGCAGTATTGGATAGGATTCTTGAAATAAATCCAGATGCCATCATCTATATAAATAGTATAATGCATGTAACCAAAGAGAAGAGCGACAATGACCCTATTTTTAATAATGGTGCTATAAATGTCAGAAATGATGCTATTCTCAAGTATGTAGATAATCAACATATTTTCTTTTTGAATGTTAATGATATTTTGGATGATGAAGAGGGTAATCTCAAGGCAGAATTGTCTGGCGATGGCATTCATCTGAAGGGTTCATGCTACGAACCTTGGCACCAGTATTTGCTTTACAATGCTATAGTGGAGTAGGGAATGTAGGTTATTATTGAGTTCCTTATATGTGCTATTTTAAGAGGTCTGAATTTTCTGATTTACTAGCAAAAAGTTAGACACATTTTCTTCACAAAAATGTTGACTCTAGCAGGTTCCTCTGATATTATACTTCTTGTCGCAAGACATGAGCTCATGAAAATGAGTGAGCGGAAGTGTCGGAACTGGCAGACGAGCAAGACTAAGGATCTTGTGCTCATTGCGAGCGTGCGGGTTCAAGTCCCGCCTTCCGCATAATTTGGCCTCAGCTTTTAGCTGAGGCCTTTTTTCATATATACAGGTTTTTGGGGGATTATATTATGGATTACAATATTACAATCAATGGACTTCCGGTAAATGCCCATTATACACAGGAGAATATCGATGAGATTTTTCTTCCGCTTTTAAAACATTTGACCATACTTCAGGCTAAAAAATCAAAACGTGTACTAGTAATGCTTGCTGCACCTCCGGGAGCAGGCAAGAGCACATTGAGTTCTTTCCTTGAGAAGCTTTCAAAGGAAACGGATGGCATCACGCCTATACAGGCTATTGGAATGGATGGATTTCACCGTAGACAGGAATATCTTCTAAGCCATACTACAATTCGTGATGGCAAAGAAATCCCAATGGTAAATATTAAAGGGGCTCCAGAAACATTTGATTTGCCACTTCTTACAGAAAGAATAAAAAAAGTAGTTTCTGGTGAAAAATGTGGTTGGCCTATTTATGATAGAACCACTCATAATCCTTTGGATAATGCCATAACAGTTGATTCAAATATAGTGCTTTTAGAGGGAAATTATCTACTGTTAAAGGATGCTGGCTGGAATGAATTATCCACATTTTCTGATTATACAATTTTGCTGAAGGCTGATCCTGAGATGTTAAGAAAGCGGTTAATTGCAAGAAAAGCATTAAGTGGCAATGCCATTGAAGAAGCTACAAAATTTGTAGATTATAGTGACATGGTAAATGTTAATACCTGCCTTTTGAAATCAAAGAATGCTGATTTGATTTTAGAGGTTTTGGAAGATGATAGTATTAAAAACACATCCTTGAATTTTGACTAGTAATTATTCATATAAAACAAAGGAGTGTTAAGCCAAATTTCATAAAAGGACATCTGTTTTTCATAGAATTGACACCAAATAAAGATATATTTAATCTGTGGTGGTGTAAATTATCATTAGTAACAATGCAGAGGTGCCTATGAAGCAGTATACATTTGTTCTAGATGATTATAACGAGTATATGGAAGCATTTCAGAGCGTCCGCAGGATTATAGACAATAATCCGGGGAATAGATTCCTTATGCAGGTGATTGAGCCTAGGGGCAATTCTGATGGTTTTAAGGAAAGATTGAATCAGGCTTATAATTATTTTTCTGAAGTAACCATATATGGAATGACATCTCAAGGCACTATTATGGACGATCCTTCAATAAAAAAAGTGCCTATTTGTAGTCTATTGTCTTTTGATTCCAGCAATTATTATGCAAAAGCTTATGATTGCAGTGTTTATTCCACCTATGAGGCAGGCGAACAATTTGTTGATGCTATTTCAGACAAGGATAACTTGAAGGGAGTCCTTGTTATGTCTGCGGATATAAGACTGTATTCTGATGATTTTATACAGTGCATCAACAGGAAATTCCCGGATGTACCTATATTTGGTTCAATGGCCGGCAGTGAGGATGTTGCTAAAGATTATTCTCTTATATTTATGGATACTGAGATTTTGCATAGAGGTATCCTTGCAATTGCACTTTTCGGAGATGATTTGCATATTGAGACTAAAAATAATCTAGGATGGAGACCTCTTGGCCGAGAGTTTACTATTACTAAAAGTTCGGATGATGGGTTGGTACACGAAATAGATAACAAGCCTGCTGTGGACATTTACAGGGAATACCTGGGGATAGAGCCAGACAGCCATTTCTATGAAAATACTGCGGCTTTTCCATTTTTATTTAAAAAGGGCGGAAAGTTTGTTGGCAGAGTGGCCGTTGATCATATTGGAGATTCCATATGGTTTACAATACCTATTCCAGAGGGGACTAAGGCCAGTCTTGCATATGCCAGAAGAAAGTATTTGCTGGGAGAATCATTAGATAACGCCAATAGTCTTATAGATTTTTGCCCAGAGGCTTTACTTATTTACGCATGTATTACCAGAAGAAACTTCATGGGTGATTCCATGGATGAAAAAGAGTTTTCATACTATAGGAATGTGTGCCCGGATTGCTCCTGGGCTGGAGGCTATGGAGAATTACTTTACAGTGAGGATGGGGCCGGACTTTTAAATGGAACCTTAGTTGCTGTAGCTTTTAGGGAAGGCGAAAAAAAGCCTTCGTATAATGCACAGCCTCTGCCAAAGGAAGAGATTGAGTATAAAGATGAGCCACTACCTTTGATAGAGCGAATGGTTAATCTCCTTGAGAAAACCACAGATGAGCTAAGGGATAATGTGGATCAGCTATCTTATTTTGCCAACCATGATGCTCTTACTGGATTATATAATAGGGCGTTCTTCGATTATCAGTTTGAAAAAATCTTAAGCGAGTTTCCAGCTGAAAATGGCGTAGCGCTATTAATGATTGATATCGATTTCTTTAAAAAGATAAATGATAACTATGGACATGATGCTGGTGATGAAATTCTTGTTAAGGTTGTTAGCTGCATAAATGCTAGCCTTCCAAAGAATGCTTGCTTTTGCCGGTGGGGCGGAGAAGAGTTCATGTGCATAGTAGAAAATATAAGCATGGATGAGGTCAAGGCACTTGCAGAAGAGCTAAGGAAAAATGTTGAAAATAATAAAAACGGATCCTTACCAAGTGTCACAATCAGTATTGGGGCAACCCTGATTACTAAAAGCGATATGCGAGAAAAGAATGAAATCATTTCTCTTGTGGATAAGGCTTTATACAAGGCTAAAGAAACAGGAAGAAACAAAGTTGTTTTTACGGAGGCGGCAATCTGAATTTTACAACCCGTAATTTTCCACAAAACAAATAACCGAACATTAAGCTATCTGACAATTTGCAATTTATAGATAAAATTATCTTGCAAAATAAAAATCACACGCTATAATAATAATTACAAAATAACAAATGCAAAAGAGAAAGGGAGGTACAATCCACCAGAGAATTAAGTTTTAAAACTGATTAATTATTAAAATTTAGTGATTGGAGGTACGGTCCACCAGAAAATTAAGTTTTAAAACCAAATGTTAATTGTTAAAATTCAGGAAAGGAAGGTATAGTCCACCAGAGATTTAACATTTAAAACACGCGACAATTTTATGATGAGGTCCATCAATGATTAAAAGTTTTCAAATGGACAGCAACATATCAAAATGAAACAGAATGAGAGGTATAGTCCATTGGGATTGAATTCTAGGGGCGGCATCAGCTAGGAATCAAGTGGTTCCCGAGTTGGTGTCGCCCGTTTTTTGTGTTAAAAGGGGTTGACTTCCTTATCGTAAATCTCTAAAATACAATATGTTCGCAGGAATGGCGGAATTGGCAGACGCGCAGGCTTCAGGTGCCTGTGGTAGCAATATCGTGTGGGTTCAAGTCCCATTTCCTGCACACA